>MDTB01034854.1_pt1 | contig 13978 bp, 10 predicted proteins | sample 811161 | NCBI WGS metagenome assembly MDTB01 (sample SAMN05326650, study PRJNA326480) | marine metagenome | isolation source: seawater | place: Mediterranean Sea | collected 2009
CGTAAAGAAAAAATTAGAACTCTAAGACAAGGAAACGGCTTGTCAGGATTTACAAAAAGATCTGAGAGTGAATATGATCCTTTTGGTGCAGCTCATAGCTCCACATCTATTTCTGCAGCTCTTGGTATAGCTACAGCTAATAAACTATCAAAAAAAAATGATAACGTTGTTGCAATTATTGGAGATGGAGCAATTAGCGCTGGTATGGCATATGAGGCAATGAATAACGCCGGAACCTCAAAAACAAAAATGATAGTAATTTTAAATGATAATGACATGTCAATCGCAAAACCTGTTGGGGCAATGAGAACATATTTAGCTAAATTGTTTACCGGGAAGATGTACTTTAGCTTAAGGGAAACTGTTAAATTAATTATTTCATCATTTTCTAAAAGATTTAGTAAAAAAGCTGGACAAGCTGAAGATTTCTTTAGAAGCGCGGTCACAGGAGGCACCTTATTTAATTCATTAGGATTTTATTATGTAGGTCCAATAGACGGTCATGATGTAGAAACCCTAATTTCAGTTTTAAAAAACGCAAAAAATAGTAATTTTAATGGACCCATAATGATACATGTTAAAACTGAAAAGGGGAAAGGCTATCAATTCGCGGAGGAATCGAAAGATAAGTTTCACGGGGTTTCAAAATTTAATGTCAAAACAGGAGTTCAACAAAAGTCAAAAGTTACTGCGCCATCTTATACTAAAGTTTTTGCTGAAACACTTATCAAACATGCTGAAAGAGATAGTAAAATAATTGGAGTAACAGCAGCTATGCCATCTGGCACTGGAATGGATTTATTTGGTAAAAAATTTCCTGATAGAATGTACGATGTCGGAATAGCTGAACAACACGCGGTCACATTTTCTGGAGGATTAGCAACTGAAGGATATAAACCTTATGCGGCTATATATTCTACTTTTTTACAAAGGGCTTATGATCAAGTTGTTCATGATATTGCAATTCAAAGTTTACCAGTTAGATTTGCTATTGATAGAGCTGGATTAGTTGGAGCTGACGGTCCAACTCACGCAGGTTCATTTGACATTACATTTTTATCTACTTTACCAAATTTTATAGTAATGGCAGCCAGCGATGAGTCGGAGTTAGTTAAAATGATTAATACTTCAGTCGATATTAATGACAGACCAAGTGCCTTCAGATACCCCAGAGGCATAGGATTTGGAATTACACTCCCAGATATTAGCGAAAAAATTGAGATTGGAAAAGGTAAAATAATTCAAGAGGGTAAAAAAATAGCTTTAATTAATTTTGGTGGACGATTAAATGAGTGCAAAATTGCTGCAAAAAATTTGGATAAAAAAGGTTTAAGTATAACTATTGTCGATGCAAGATTTTGTAAACCACTTGATGAAAGTTTAATTTGGCAAGTTGCAAGAAATCACGAAGTACTAATTTCAATTGAGGAGGGCTCAATAGGCGGATTTGGATCACACTTGAGTAAGTTTTTATCTGATAAATCCTTATTAGAAAAAATAAAATTTAGATCTATGATTTTGCCTGATAGATTTATAGATCATAATGATCCAAAAAAAATGTATGAAGAGGCTGGTTTAGATAGTCAGGCAATAGAAAGCAAAATCTACGAAATAATTGACTCTAAAATTCTAGCTCAAAAGCAGAATTAGTTACCACACTGAGCTTTGTTCATTAGATAATGATCAAGTAAAACACAATGCATCATTGCTTCACCAATAGGAACAGCTCTTATTCCAACACATGGGTCGTGACGACCTTTAACTGATATAGATGTATTTTTTCCAGATTTGTCAATTGTTTTTCTTGTAGTCAGAATAGATGAGGTTGGTTTTACTGCAAAGGATACAATTATCTCTTGTCCACTAGATATACCTCCAAGTATGCCCCCAGCTTTATTCGATTTAAAATTTATATTTTTTCCTTTTGAAATAATTTCATCAGAATTTTCTTCACCAGTTAATTGAGCTGAGTTCATTCCAGACCCTATATTTACTCCTTTAACCGCATTGATGCTCATCATTGCTGAAGCTAAATCCATATCAAGCTTTGAATAGATAGGCGCCCCTAGTCCCACAGGTACACCCCTAGCCCTAACTTCTATAATGGCACCACAAGATGAACCTGATTTTCTAATAGCTAATAAATATTTTTCCCATAATTTTATAATTTTTTTATCTGGACAAAAGAACGGGTTTTTTCCTATTTCCTTATCATTCCATCTATTTACATCACAACCTAATATTCCAAGTTGAGTAACAGCTCCTACGACTTTATATTTTTGACCTATTTTTTTTTCTAAAACCTTTTTTGCTATGGCTCCAGCGGCCACTCTAGATGCAGTTTCTCGTGCTGACTGTCTACCACCTCCGCGGTAATCTCTAATTCCATATTTTTTAAAATATGTAAAATCTGCATGACCAGGTCTAAATTTATTTTTTATTGTTTCGTAGTCCCTTGACCTCATATCCTTATTATAAATAACAAGTGATATTGGGGTCCCTGTTGTTTTTCCTTCAAAAACACCAGACATTATCTGAACTTTATCATCTTCTTTTCTTTGTGTGGTAAATTTTGATTGTCCAGGTTTTCTTTTATTTAGTTCTCTTTGAATATCTTCATGTTTCAAAGCTACATTGGGCGGGCAACCATCAACAACACATCCTATAGCTGGCCCATGTGACTCTCCCCATGTAGTAAAACGAAAAAACTTTCCAAAAGTATTAAATGACATTATTGTATTATATAAATTATTTTGTTTAAATTATGAATCAAAAAAACTCTCAAGGAATAGATATTTGCTTTGGGGATGAGAATAATCCTTTTAAATTATTTAGAGAATGGTTTGAATTGGCCAAAGAAAAAGAGCAAAATGACCCAAATGCCTTAGCATTGGCTACTTCTGATAAGGATGGAAATCCTAATGTGCGAATGGTTTTATTGAAAGACTTTAGTGAGAGAGGTTTTGTATTTTATACAAATTTAAATAGTCCAAAAAGCAAAGCCTTGTCGGTGAACCCCAAAGCTTCTATGTGCTTTCATTGGAAAAGTTTACTTAGACAAATTAGAATTTTTGGGTCAATAGAAAGTGTTTCAGATAAAGAAGCTGATGATTATTATAATTCAAGAAAATATGGTAGTAGAATAGGAGCCTGGGCATCACAACAAAGTACAACTTTAAAAAATAGAGATGAGTTATTATCATCTATAGAAAAATACAAAAAAAAATATCCAGAAACAAACGAAGTACCGAGGCCTGATTATTGGTCAGGATGGAGATTAATTCCAAGTGAAATAGAATTTTGGTTAGACGGAAAGAACAGGATACATGAAAGATTAAAATATAAATACGCAGATAATAAATGGGATAAGTTCTTACTTAGTCCTTAAAAAGATCTTTCGATACTAAAAGACGTTAACTTTTTTAGAATATTTTTTTCTTCGCAATCTTTAACAACATTTAAAGAATTTGATGCTAGAGAAATAAAATAATCAGCTTTCTTGTAACACTCTGATATCACGTTGTATTTTGTAATTAGATCTAATACAAACTTAAATTCATTTTCATCACGTTGTTTTTTTGTAAACAATTTTCTTAATTTTAACTTTTCATCTGAATTACATTTTTGGTTTAATATTATTACAGGAAGTGTTATTTTACCCTCAAAAAAGTCATTTCCAATTTTTTTCCCGAATTTTTGTATTTGAGAATTATAGTCTAAAGTATCATCTGCAATTTGAAATGTTATCCCTAAATTTTTGCCATATGAGTCTAATGCATCTTTAATTTTCTCTTTTTGCTGACCAAGTATCGCACCAACTCTGCTAGAAGCTGAAAATAAGGAAGCTGTTTTGAGTGTTATTATCTTTAAATATGTTTCTTCTATAATATCAATTTCAGATTTATGTTGTAATTGTAATACTTCACCCTGTGCGATTTGAGCTGAAGTAGATGATAATAATTTTAAAACTTCAATGTTCCCATCTTCTACCATCATTTCAAAACATCTACTTAAAAGATAATCTCCCACCAGAATTGAGGCGTTGTTTCCCCAAATTGATTTAGGAGTTTTTTTTTCCTCTCCTAATTTCCCCGTTATCAAGCACATCATCGTGCATTAATGTAGCCGCATGAATTAACTCGACACATGCAGCAAGATTCACGTCTCTGCCGCCTTTTGAATACCCACATAATTTTGCAGATCCTAAAGTTATTAAAGCCCTTAATCTTTTTCCACCTGTGCTTAAGTTATAAGTTGTCATATTTTCTAACAAAGAGATATCACTTTTTAACTTATTTTTGATCTTATCTTCAACAAGCTCTAATTTTTGCTCTACAGAATTTCTTAGGTCTAAATAAGCATTATTGATTTTTGTTTTTAGTTGTATTACTGAGCCCATCTACTTAAGTTAATATAATTGAGTATTAATAATACTTATCAATTGACGCACCTTAAACTTCAACTATAAGTAGACTTTATATTATTAAAAAAATTTTATAAGCATTAACAATGTTCTCTTTTTTCAAAAAAAAAAAAATTATTCCACATATCAGATTAACTGGCGTTATAGGTAGCGTAGGAAAATTTAAACAAGGAATTGATTTTAACGGTCAAGAAGAAATAATTAAAAAAGCCTTCGCAATAAAAAAGTCACCTGCAGTCGCTATATCAATTAATTCACCTGGGGGATCGCCAGTACAATCCCATCTAATTTATAGTTTTATAAGAAAACTTGCTAAAAAAGAAAAAAAGAAAGTTATAGTTTTTGCTGAGGATGTCGCTGCATCTGGCGGATATCTTATTGCCTGTGCTGGTGATGAAATATATGCAAATTCAAGTTCTATAATTGGGTCTATAGGAGTTATTTATTCATCATTCGGATTTAAGGACTTAATTCAAAAAATTGGAGTACAAAGAAGAGTTTATACAGCTGGAAAAAATAAAAGCACTTTAGATCCATTCATGGAAGAAAAAAAAGAGGATATTGATAGACTTAAAAATATTCAATTGGATCTACATAAAGATTTTATAGATGTTGTTGAAACTAGTAGAGGATCAAAACTAAAAATGGATTTAGGTATAGAATTATTTTCTGGGGAGTTTTGGTCTGGAAGCAAATCAAAAGAGCTTGGATTGATTGATGGAATAGGTGACGCAAACCATATATTAAAAGAAATTTATGGTGAAGACGTCATAATTAAAAAATTTGAGAAGAGCAAAGGATGGCTTGCTAAAAGATTATCATCAGAAAATTATATTGATAGTTTGTCAAATGTAATCGAGGAAAAATCTATTTGGCAAAGGTATGGCTTCTAAAAAAATAACTAAAATAAAAACTTTTCAGGACACAATTTTCACCCTACAAAAATTTTGGGCAAATCACGGGTGTGTAATTTTACAACCATACGACTTAGAAGTAGGGGCAGGAACTTTTCATCCAGCTACAACTCTGAGATCACTCGGACCAAAACCTTGGAAGTCAGCTTATGTTCAACCATCTAGAAGGCCAACTGACGGTAGGTATGGCGACAATCCAAATAGATTACAACACTACTATCAATTCCAAGTAGTAATAAAACCATCTCCTAAAAATATAAAAAAGTTATATTTGATTAGCTTAGAAAACCTGGGCATTAAACATAGCGAACATGATATTAGATTTATAGAAGATGATTGGGAAAGCCCGACTTTAGGTGCAGCTGGATTAGGCTGGGAAGTCTGGTGTGATGGTATGGAAATAACTCAATTTACTTATTTCCAAAAAATGGCTGGCATGGATTGTAAACCTATTTCGGTAGAACTTACATATGGACTAGAAAGACTTTGCATGTTTACACAGCAGAAAAAAAACGTGTTTGATTTAATTTGGAATAATGAAGGTATTCTTTATAGAGATGTTTTTTTACAAGCAGAGAAAGAATTCTCAGCTTATAATTTTGAATTTGCAAATGTAGATAATCTATTCAAAATTTTTAATATGGCTGAACAAGAAACAAAATTATTACTTGAAAAAAAACTGCCATTACCTGCTTACGATCAATGTTTAAAAGCAAGTCATGTTTTTAATATTTTAGATGCAAGGGGTGCGATTAGCGTTGCTCAAAGAGCAGAGTATATTGGAAAAATAAGAGATATGACAAAAAGCGTAGGGCAAGCTTGGGTAAATAACCAAAAATAAAAAATAAAATGTCAGAATTTTTTATAGAACTTTTTAGCGAAGAAATTCCTGCAAATTTACAGAACAAGACAAGACAGGATTTTTTTCAAAATTTAAAAGAGTTTTTAAAAAAAGAAGAGATAAAATATAGTGGTGAATCTATAGCTTTTTCAATACCAAATAGATTAGTCGTTTATTTTCAAAATATATCTAAAAAAATTATAAAAAAAGAAAATGAAATTAGGGGTCCCAATATTAATGCTCCAGAGGTAGCTTTAAATGGTTTCTTAAAATCATACAAAATAACCATAGATAAAACTTTTAAAAAAAAAACTGATAAAGGAGAATTTTATTTCTTTAAAAAACCATCTGAAAGTATTGATACAAAGTTCGTTCTGCAAAAAAATCTACCAAGAATTTTAGACAAAATTTCCTGGAAGAAATCTATGCGCTGGGCTGACCATGAACTATATTGGGGGAGACCGCTCAAATCTATACTATGTTGTTTTGACAATAAGACTTTAAAATTTAAATACCATCACCTGTTTACATCAAATATTACCTTTATTGACAAGGATTTTGAGCAAAAAACCAGGGAGTTTGTTAGATTTAAAGACTACTTAGCTTTCTTTAAGTCACAGAATATCATTTTAGATAATAAAAAAAGAGAGCGATTTATTGAAGACCAATTGAATAGAATAGCAAAAAAAGAAAACTTAAAGATTCATATTAACTCTAATCTGTTAAATGAAGTCACCAATATTGTCGAAAAACCTAATATAATAAAATGTAGATTTGATAAAAGATTTCTTGAGATTCCAGATGATGTATTAGTGACTACAATGCAAGTTTATCAAAAGTATTTTCCAACTTTCGACAGTAGAGACAATTTAACAAACAATTTCTTTTTAGTTGCAGATAATAAAGATAGCAAAGGCTTAATAAAAATAGGAAATGAAAATGTAGTTGAGGCCCGTTTAAATGATGCCAAATTTTTTTGGGATAAAAATAAAACTCAAAATTTGGTTAAGGGTATATCAAATTTAAAAAAACTAAGTTATTTTAAAGGATTAGGGTCTTATTTTGAAAAAATTCAAAGACTTAGAAAATTAGCTGCATTAATTTCTGATGAATTACTAATAAGCAAGGAAAAAGTTGAAATAGCCTCATCAATTTGTAAAGTAGACTTGACTTCGGATTTAGTGAACGAGTTTCCAGAACTCCAAGGCGTTATGGGCAGTCATTTTGCAAAATTACAAGGTTTTGATAATGATATATGCCTAGCTATAAGAGAACATTATCTACCCACAGGCCCGGAAACTAAAACTCCAAAAAAACCTTACTCTGTTACTTTAGCTATCAGTGATAAATTAGATACACTCTCAGGTTTCTTTGCAATTAATTTAAAACCTACTAGTTCAAAAGACCCATTTGCATTGAGAAGATCTGCTATTGGTCTCATTAGACTGATAGTAGAAAATAAATTAGAAATTAAATTAAAAGATATAATAAATTTTTCACTCTTACTTTTTAGCGAACAAGATGTCAATTTTGATATTAAATTAGCCCAACAAGATTTGTACAACTTTATATCAGATAGACTAAGATTCTATATGAAAGAAAAAAATGTGAGATCAGATATTATAGAATGTTCTATGAGTAGTTACAATACAGATCAAATTTATAAAATATTTAATAAAGCATTTATTTTAAATAAACTAATCGATAAAAATATAGGTCAAGATGTTATTTTCTCTTACAAAAGAGCTTCAAATATTTTAATTGATGAGGTCAAAAAAAATAAATTTGAATTATCTGAGACTACTGATCCAGGATTATTTAAAAATGACTCTGAAAAAAAATTATATAAAAAGATACAGGAAATACGAAAATATTTTACAAGTCTAGGTAGTGGTGAAAATTGTGAGAAAACTCTTGAAGTATTAGCAGAAGCAAAAATAGAGGTATCAAACTTTTTTAAAGATGTGATTGTCAATAATGATGACGAAGCTTTAAAAAAAAATCGTTTGGAACTTTTACAATTGTTATGTAAAACCTTCAATAATTATATAAATTTTTCTAATATAGAGAGCACTTAATGAGTAATTTAGTTTTTAATTTTAAATCTAAAAAGTCAAAGAATTTAAAAAACCTAAAATTTATCCTAGGTGGCAAAGGAGCAAACTTAGCTCAAATGGGAAAACTAGGATTACCAGTCCCCCCTGGTTTTACAATCTCTACGGAGGTTTGTGAAATATTTTACAAAAATGGTAAAAAATTAAATTCAAAATTAATTAAATCTATCAATGCTGAATTAAAACAAATTGAGAAAGAATGTGGTAAAAAATTCGGTGATTTAAATAATCCGCTTTTGGTTTCAGTTAGATCCGGAGCAAGGGTCTCAATGCCAGGTATGATGGATACTATTTTAAATCTTGGACTAAATGATAAAACTGTAAACGCATTGGCTAAAAAAACCTCTAACATGAGGTTTGCAAAAGATAGTTATAGAAGATTTATTCAAATGTATTCAAACGTGGTTTTGGGGATAGAAAGTTATAATTTTGAGGAATTGATCGAAAACTATAAATTAACTAAAGGTGTATTAATGGACACCGATCTAGACGAAAAAGATTGGGATGGTCTTATTAAAGATTTCAAAAGTGTAGTAAAAGAAAAAACAAATAAACAATTTCCTCAAGATGTAAACGAACAATTATATGGCGCGATCTCCGCTGTGTTTTTGTCCTGGGAAAGCAATAGAGCAAAAGTTTATAGAAAATTAAATCAAATACCATCTGAATGGGGAACAGCTGTTAATGTTCAATCAATGGTTTTTGGAAATATGGGAAATAATTGTGCAACTGGAGTTGTCTTTACAAGAAATCCGTCTGACGGAAAAAATGAAATTTACGGTGAATATTTAATTAATGCACAAGGCGAAGATGTTGTAGCGGGTACTCGAACTCCAAATTATATTACTAAAAAAGCAAATAAAGAATCAAAAACAAACGGAAAATCAATGGAAGAAGCTATGCCAAAAGTATTTTCAAAATTAAAAAAAATTCTACTACTTTTAGAAAAACATTATAAAGATATGCAAGATGTGGAATTCACTGTAGAAAACTCGAAACTTTGGATGCTTCAGACAAGATCTGGAAAAAGAACAGCTAAGTCAACTGTGAAGATAGCTGTGGATATGGTTAAGGAAAAATTGATTTCAAAAAAAGATGCTGTAATGAGGGTAGATCCAAACTCTTTAGATACATTGCTTCATCCAACACTTGATGAGTCAAAAGAAATAAAAACTATTGCAAAAGGTCTGCCAGCATCACCAGGTGCAACAAGTGGGAAGGTTGTATTTACCTCAGATGAAGCTGAAAGATTAAATGGAATGATGCAAGACACAATATTAGTTCGTGTAGAAACATCGCCTGAAGACATTCATGGTATGCATGCAGCAAAAGGGATATTAACAGCAAGAGGAGGCATGACAAGTCATGCCGCTGTTGTTGCAAGAGGCATGGGCAGACCGTGTGTTTCAGGATCAAGTGAAATAGATATTAATTACGATGAGAAAATTTTTAGAACTGCTTCAAATGTTGAAATAAAAGAAGGTGATATAATTACAATTGATGGATCTACAGGGAGAGTAATTTCAGGAGAAGTCCCAACTATTAAACCAGAGATCTCAGGAGATTTTTCGAAATTAATGAATTGGGCTGATAAATTTAGAAAATTAAAAGTTAGAACTAATTCTGAAACTCCGCTAGATACGAAAACTGCTAGAGACTTTGGAGCTGAAGGAATTGGCCTATGTAGAACGGAACATATGTTTTTTGATGAAGATAGAATTCTTTCAGTAAGAGAGATGATTTTATCAAAAAATATTGGGGACAGAAATAAAGCCTTGGCTAAACTTCTTCCTCATCAAAAGAAAGACTTTACTCAGATTTTTGAAATAATGAAGGGCTTACCAGTAACTGTAAGGTTGCTTGATCCACCTCTTCATGAGTTTTTACCCAAAAATGATAAAGAGATAAGCGATCTTAGTAATGTTACAGGTCTACATATTAATGAAATAAAGTCTAGAACAGAGGAATTACATGAACATAATCCAATGCTCGGACATAGAGGATGTAGATTAGGAATATCTTTTCCTGAAATTTATGAAATGCAGTGCAGAGCTATTTTCGAGGCTCTAATAGATTGTAAAAAAAAAAAACTTAAGTCTACTTTGCCTGAAATAATGATCCCTCTTGTTTCAACAGAAGCGGAAATAAAGATTATGAAAGATTTAGTGATTAGAGTGGCAAAGAAAGTTCAAGATGAACACAATACTAAAGTAAGTTTTTTAGTTGGAACAATGATTGAATTACCAAGAGCAGCAATAAAAGCAAAAGATATAGCAAAACATGCAGAATTTTTTAGTTTTGGAACAAATGACTTAACCCAAACCACTTTTGGTATCAGCAGAGATGATAGTGGTAAGTTTTTAAATGATTATATAGACAATAAAATATTTGATATTGACCCTTTTATTTCGATTGACGATGGTGTCGGCGATTTAATTGAAATAGCAACTTTAAAAGGTAAAAAACAAAATAAAAATATTAAACTTGGGATTTGTGGTGAGCATGGAGGAGATCCAAAAAGTATTAATTTTTGTTCTAGAACTGGATTAAATTATGTTTCCTGTTCACCATATAGAGTCCCTGTTGCAAGATTAGCTGCAGCGCAAGCTGAGTTGATTAAAAAATAAGCAGACTGCTATCAAAACTTTTTGCACTATGTGTAATCGAACCTACTGAAATTCTATTTACCCCAGTCTTACTAATTTTTGCAATATTGTTTAAGTTAGCATTTCCAGAATACTCAGTTTCATATTTACCCTTACAAATCTTTAAATATTTTTTTAATTGATTAAGATTTACATTATCAAATAAAATTCTATTAAATTTTAGACCTAAAATATTATTTAATTGATTTAAATTTTCGATTTCAACTGTAACTTTCTTTTTTGTTTTTAATGATTTTTTTATTATATTTTTTAAAGATGTTTGTGATTTAAAATGATTTTCTTTTATAAGCACTTCATCACTTAGATTATATCTATGATTATATCCTCCACCTTTTTTAACAGCATATTTTTCCAATAATCTTAAATTTGGCGTTGTTTTTCTTGTGCAACAAATTTTAGTTTTATTTTTAATTTTGCTAACATATTGATTTGTAATAGTTGAAATACCTGAAGCATGATTAAGAAAGTTAAGAGCTGTTCTCTCAGCAATCAAAATGGTTTTTATTTTTGCAGTTATCTCAGCGATAATTTGATTTTTTTTAATTTTTTTACCATCTCTAATTCTTGGTGAGAATTTACTATGCTTCTCTAAAAGTTTAAAGGCTGCCTTGCAAAAATCAATACCAGATATTATTCCACTCTGTTTTGATATTATTTTAGCTTGAACTATTTTATTTTTTGAATTTAAAAGTTTTGTTGTTATGTCACCATTAGGTTCTAAATCCTCTTGAAGAGCTTTAAGAACTAAATTATTTATATATTTTTGATTTATTTTTGGCACTGATCTAACGACCAATTTCAGTCATTCTTTCAACAGATTTTCTAGCTTTTTCTATTGTCTTTTGGGACATTAAAATTTCGTTTGTTTCATTTTTCAAACAATCTAAAATTTTTGGAAGAGTTATTCTCTTCATATGTGGGCACAGATTACAAGGTTTTATAAATTTTACATTAGGATTATCAACTTGAACATTATCACTCATTGAACACTCTGTTACCATCATAACTTTTTCTGGCTGGTTTTCTTTTACGTACTTGATCATACCACTAGTAGAACCTGTGAAATCACTTGCGTTTATAACATCTGGTGGGCACTCAGGGTGAGCAATTACTTTTATGCCAGGATTATTTTTTCTAATTTCGTTAATTTCTTGATCGTTGAACTGTTCATGTACCTCGCAAGTTCCTTTCCAAGAAATTATCTCTACATCTGTCTGAGTTGCTACGTATTTTGCAAGATAATCATCAGGAAGGAAAATAACTTTTTTAACACCTAAGGAGTTTACAATTTTTACAGCGTTAGCAGAGGTACAACACACATCAGTTTCTGCTTTCACATCTGCTGATGTATTCACATAAGAAACAACCGGTACGCCTGGATATTGTTTTTTCAAATTTCTAACGTCTGCTCCTGTTATTGATGAAGATAATGAGCAACCAGCACGCATATCAGGTAGTAAAACTTTTTTATTTGGACTCATTAATTTCGCTGTTTCAGCCATAAAGTGCACTCCACACATCACAATAATGTCAGCTTTCGTTTTTGCCGCCTCAACTGCTAGCGCTAAAGAGTCCGCTGAAAAATCTGAGATACCGTGATAAATTTCTGGAGTCTGATAATTATGGGCTAGTATCACCGCATTTTTTTCTTTTTTTAGTTTGTTAATCTCATAAATAAATGGAGCATGTGTAGACCACTCTATTTCTGGCATTATATCGGATATTTTTTCGTAAATCGGATTGGTTGCTTTTTTTACTTCTGAGTTAAAATCCATATCCAATCCTATCAACTTGAAAGAAGATTGTCATTCAATTATTGTGACGCATATGCGGCCGTGCTGAAACTGGTAGACAGGCTTGGTTGAGGGCCAAGTGGGGGCTTCCCCGTGAGAGTTCGAGTCTCTCTGGCCGCACCAAAATTTATAATAATTTATTTTTTTTCCTCATAAAAACTAAAAGTGTACAACCTTTTTTTGTATAAGATGAATGATGAGATCCAGGTTTAAAACTTACAAAGTCTCCTTTATTAAATTTAGTATGATCTTTGTCAATTAATTGCCCATCTAAAATATAAAACTCCTCGTAATTAGTATGCTTATGATACGGAGTTCGAGTATTAGGTTTTAATTTTAGTATGTAACTTCCTTGTCCCTTTTTTGTATCGTATGTGATCTTATGCCAATCCATCCCTTTAAAAACTTTTCCATAATTATCAAATGGTTTAAATTTAACTTTAGAAGTTTTTGTTACTAACCTTTTTTTCATAAATTAAGCCATACAGGTTTAAAGAATTTAATTTCTGCATTTCCACATTTAAAAATTTTATCAAAACTAAAAATATCATTATTTAGTTTAACTAGAGCAAAGTTATATTTATTTGATATCAGGGTTTTTCCAATATCTTTTCCACTAAATGTAATGTTATCATCTTCTGATAACGTGCCATTTAAAATTTCAAAAGGTAAAAGTCTTTTATTTAATTTGTTTTTAAGTTTTATTCTTGACGTATTTTCTTGTCCTATATAACATCCTTTTTTAAAGTCTATTGCATTTAGCTCTTCAAAATTACATTCAATACCGAATAATTTTTCTTTTAATAAATCAGTTCGCAACTGAGGAATTCCCAGTTTGAAACTATAATCATAATATATCTCAGGATTTTCTGATTTTAGATTTAATTTTTTTAAAGATAAATACAATTTCTCTAAATTAATTATTAATCTTCCTCCCAATTCTTTATTTCTAGGATCTAGGAATACCGGATCTTCTCTATATTTAGTTGTGAAACCTGCTAGACTTTTAGCTTCTGGGAATTCTAAAAATTTAGAATGTGAAAAAGTAGCAACTGCAAATTCGTTACTTAAATTTAAAATCTCTACTTTAGATCTCAATTTGTAAGAAATCATCTTTTTATATAGCTCTTCTGCAATGCTTTTTTCACAATCTAAAAAAAAACCGTTTTTATGCTTTACAACTATGAAGTCATATAAAAACTTACCTTGAGGTGTTAATAATGAGGC
>MDTB01177154.1_pt1 | contig 13978 bp, 13 predicted proteins | sample 811161 | NCBI WGS metagenome assembly MDTB01 (sample SAMN05326650, study PRJNA326480) | marine metagenome | isolation source: seawater | place: Mediterranean Sea | collected 2009
AATTAATAATCATTAAAAGTTTTATAGTCCTACTTTATGTTGTTTCTTCTTTGTTAGTATTTATAAATGAAAGGTTCAATAAAGCGTAATTTAGTCACTGGTGGTGCTGGGTTTTTGGGCTCTCATCTTGTTGATACTCTGCTAGAAAATGGTGAAGAGGTCATATGTATTGATAATTATTCAACAGGTAATAAAGACAATATTGAAAAATGGATAGGACATAAAAGGTTTGAACTTATAAGGCATGATATTACGCTTCCAATTCAACTGGAGATCGATCAGATTTGGCATTTAGCCTGTCCTGCTTCCCCCGTTCACTATCAGTCCAATCCAATTAAAACAGCGAAAACTATTTTTTTAGGAACATTCAATATGTTAGGTCTGGCTAGGCGGACAAAAGCTAGGTTTTTACTAGCATCTACCAGCGAGGTTTATGGTGACGCTTTAGTGCATCCACAAACGGAGGATTATTGGGGGAATGTCAATCCTATTGGTATAAGAAGTTGTTACGACGAGGGGAAAAGACTAGCTGAAGCTCTTTGTTTCGATTATGAACGTATGCATAATGTTGATATTCGGATTATGAGAATATTCAATACTTATGGTCCTAGAATGTTGCCTAATGATGGAAGAGTAATCAGTAATTTTGTTGTTCAAGCATTGCAAGAAAAATCTTTAACAGTATATGGTGAAGGTCAGCAAACAAGGAGTTTCTGTTTTGTTGATGATTTAATTAAGGGAATGAGTTTACTAATGAATAGTAACTATAAGGGACCTATCAATATTGGAAATCCTGACGAATACTCTATTCTGAATATTGCAGAGATTATTCGGTCTAAAATTAATCCAAACTTGGAAATTATTCATCAGCCTTTGCCTTCTGATGATCCCAATAGAAGAAAGCCAAATATTTCATTAGCAAAAGAATATTTAGATTGGGAGCCTAAGATAAGTTTGAATAATGGACTTGATAAAACTATTAATTACTTTATTGGTCAATTATCAAAGGAAACTATTGAATAGATTTTTAAACTTTTATAATCAAAATCTCTAATACTTTATTCTATATATTAAAAAATCTCTTTATTTTTTGACATTTTAATCATTTCTTGAAAGCTATCAGATTTTAATAAAAGCTCTTGATAGTTTCCTGATGATTTAATTCTTCCGTTTTCCAATTCATATATACAGTCCGATCTAATTATTGTAGAAAGTCGATGTGCAATTAGAACTATTGTGCAACGTCTTCCTACAAGTTCAATGGCATCCATAACTTCTGATTCTGTTTTATTATCTAAGGCACTTGTTGCTTCATCTAAAATTAAAAATTTAGATTGCCTATAAAAGGCTCTAGCTAAGGCAATTCTTTGTCGTTGACCTCCAGAAAGTCTAATCCCATTCTCTCCAACTTCTGTATAAATACCCATCGGTAAATCAGTTATTAAATCAGCAACTTTTGCAGCTTCTAGACAATCCCAAACTAGATCATTATCAATTTTATCTGCTTCTAAGCCATAAGCGACATTGGCTAAAATACTATTATCCAATAGAGTAATGTACTGCGGAACATATGAGCAAGATGCTTGCCAAGCAGGAATTTCTTCTTCGCTAATATCAACACCATCTATTTGAAAAGAACCTTGAGAAGGCCTTAAAAGACAAAGTAGTTGGTTCACCGTTGTAGTTTTTCCGCTCCCAGTTTTACCTACTAACGCTATTCTTGAGCCTACTGGTATTGTTATATTTATTTGCTCTATAATATTGCTTTTGCTGGATGGATATCTGTAAGTAACATTATTTAATTTTATATTATCTTTAGGATAGATTCCTTCTTTTGAAGGAACTCCCTTTGATTTTAGCGTTACTCTTTCTATCGGTAATTCGACGAGCTTTAAAGTTTCTTCCAAGTCTGGAATACCAGCTCTAAGTGTTGTTAAAGATCTAAATATATCCTGTAGAGGAGCTGTCAATTTTAGAGCAGCTACTGCAATAGTTGCTAAAAATGGAACTATATTTAGAAGATTGCTGGCCTGACTATTTGTTATATAAGGAAACAAACCTATACTAAAAATTAGTGTAATTCCAAAAGGCTCTATTAAGGTTCTCGGAAGGTCTGGTAAAACTCTACCTTGCCAGATAAGTGGCAAAGATTTATCACCGGCTCTACGGTATTTCTCTTCAAAGAATTTTTCTGAACTTGTTAGATGTACATCTAATATCGTTTTTAATGATTCACTGAGAATAATACTGGATTTATTTTCTAATAAAATTCGATGTTTATAAGAATTTCTAACTGCAGGAGTGATAAACCATGAGACAAGGCTATAAAAAATAAAAAGACTTAATAACAAATATATTGCGACACTTTTCGCAATTGCTAGAATTGCAATACATACAAAAATCACTACAAATAAACCACTTACTATTTGTAATAGTGGTAAAACTAATGATAATGAAACTCTTTCTATATTAATTAAAAATTTTGTACATAATTCAATACTACTTTTCCCTAAGAAAAATTCATAATTTTGAAGTAGCAGTTTTTTCTGAGCTAACTTTGTTAAGTCAAACCAAATTAATGTTCTAATTCTCTCTTGATTTGATTTAAGTAATATTTTTAATGACGCTGAAACCCAATTGATTACTATATATATCCCAACAAGACCTAAAACTTTAAGGTGCGGTTCATTTGGAATGAATTCCGAAAAAGGTAGTACTGGGGTATTAGCTTGGCCAACTATTATGGTAAACAACCTAGAGACAAGAGCTACTACTAGAAGATCCACTAAGCCATTCAAAATTGCTAATGGCATAAGCAATAGCAATGCTCGATGTCTTTCTCTTGGTAGCGTCTTAAGCAGTCGCCTTAAGAGATGATATGTTTTGGATCTAATGACCATTATAAGAAATTACTCATATCAGAGAATTAATTCCTCAACAACAGGCCAGTTTGTTGGCTGTAAGAAGGGAATCATTTTATAATCGACTCTGCTTCTCATTTGGATTGGAATAACTATGTTCTAGTCATGATAAATCATTTAGAAATTAAGGTTTTGTTAGATTTATGCAAATAATCTTATTTATTAAGTAAAGATCTTTGATTACTATCTTCAAACTAAAAAACATTCATAATATTTTTTATTATTACTATAAGATAGTATTATAACTATTGTCTATGAAAAATAATTATGTTGAAGAGGCTCAATCATTCACATCCAAGAACTTATAGATTACTCAATAGACTTTCAAAAAGAAATAATATTGATTTAATAAGTGTAAACGTTAATCCGTCATTATATGACTTATGTTCAAGAATATATGTAAATTCTTTGTCAAAGAAAAAAATAACTGTTGAAATATCTACTATGGTTAATGATAATAGTAATAATCCAAAAAGACTATACAATTGCTATTCTTTTTGGCTTCCGTATTGTTTAAAAATAGCTAATAAAATTTCTAAATCATTTATGATTCAATTGAATGCAAGTGATTGGGGATTTGAGAATTTTTTATCGATGACTTCAGAAGATCCTAATAATTTAATACCAGACGAATATGCCATGTATGAAAGTAGGATTCTGAATAAGATGAGTTTCCATAATGACTTTTCAGATTTTGAAGCTCAATGGATTAAACGTAAATCGATAATGTTTTGGCGTGGCAGTACTACAGGTAAATATATAAATTCTACATTTGATCTAAAAGATTTGATCAGAGTGAAAGCATGTTTATCAGTCGAGCACATCAATCAATTCGATATGAAAATATCAAGTATTGTGCAAAATAGAATTCCTAAACAAATTATAATACAATGGTTGAGACAGCATAATATTATTTCGAGACGAGTCGATGAGTCCAAATTTTTGAAGTATAAGTATTATCCAGACTTGCCTGGTAATAACACTTTATGTGGATCATGGGGTGTGATTCGAAAATACTTAAGAGGGAATTTAGTTTTCCGACCTGCTTACAAAAGTCTAATGTATTATGATAGATTTTTAGAGCCATGGAAACATTATATACCAATTCATTCTGATTTCTCTGATTTATATGAAAAGCTAATGTGGGCAGAAAATAATCAGAATGAATCTGTCAGAATCGCGTGGAATGGATTTTCTATTTCTAAAGAATATTTGAATAATATTGATGATTATTTTATGTCTTCTGCTATGAGTAATATGACTATTTTAGCCTAGAATCTATAATTTATATTACTCCAGAAATTTTATATCATTATAAACAGATTTATTATGCCAATAATCATTGTAATTATTAGAGCCTGTCATTCCCAATGATTTTAAATCGCCTCCTTTCGCAGGTTTTACTAGAGCAATTACTTGATTATTAGGCAATATAAACTTAGATTTTATAAGATTTTTGAATATGGGTAGGTTTTTCCTAGTAAAAGGTACGTTTGGTCGTACAAGATCACCAAAAACTATATTTTTGTATCGATTATTTTTAGCTATAGCCTCACCAAATAATGCAGGACCTGTCGGACATAAAGGAGTCCTTCCATACCATTTATCTTGGCAATTTTTCACTATTCCTTCAATTGCTGATAATAGAATTTCGTTATTTGCTTTTGACCAAATAATTCCTCCAGCAGCAGCCCATGAGGTTTTAGAATGTCTTTGCTCGTCACGGAAACTGATCATATCAATTTCTTCATTAACTTCAAATTTTAGAAGACATTTAATTGCTATATCAAAGTACCATCCACCATGTTTATAAAGTATACAAAATCTCCCTAAATCAGATTTATAAGAAAATGGTCTAAGGGAATCATATGCCCATAGAACTTCTGAATTATAGTTGAATTTTATAAATTCTCTTAATTCCTCATTGTTATATATTTTATGAATATGATCACAATAATATCTACTTATAGAGGAGGTCGCTTTTCGAAGATACTCTGGAAGTTTTTCTTCTTTATCAGATAAAAAAATTTGAGAGATATGTCTTTCAATAGTCATAAAAGGCAGCTACTTATTGAGTATTTTTTTTACCTGATGTATTAAAGTTTGAGCTATTCCAGGTGAAGCGATTCTTGTACCATCTTTCATTCTTCCATGTAAAGAACTGATTTTATGAGTAGGAATAAGCTGATTATATTCTGGGAAATAGCCCATAGCCCATGCTCCATATATATGAACTTGATTTGGATTTGTTTTATTAAATGTCTCTTTTGTTTCTAATAGTTGTTTAAATTTATTTGGGCATTTACATATTTTTGCATCGGGTATTATTGAATCATAATAACATTCAGCGATTGTAATCGATGGTTTTCCAAGATATATAGATTCAAGACCAATAGTTGATCCTGATGTGATGATTAAATCAGACTTTTCAATTAATTTATATGATGAGTCAGGATTATCTTCATTTATCCAATAAAATCCTTTTTCTTCGATGAATTCTTTATGTTTCATCCATCTATATTTTTCAGATTGATGCTTATTAGTTAAATTAGGGTGCACTCTAACAATCATGTAATATCCAAGATCTTTTATTATTTTACTTATCATTCTAATAGCCATTCCTTGACTTATCCATTCTTTATATCTCAAGTTTGAACCTTCTATAGCCTCATATTCATCATCTGAGGATGTAAAGAATGAGATAATTTTTTTCTTTTCACTTTTATTTTTCTCTATTAGATTATTCAATACAATTGATAATGAGGGCTTGTGATTTTTAGTATAAGATTCTTCATATACTCCTTCTCCCTTTGTTTTACGTTTGAAAAAATCATTTCCTAATGATGAAATAATATTGGGATTAACTTCTTTTTTCATTTTTGACATTTCTTTTTTTCTTTCCTTAAAATTATGAGGCATATACTTTTCAAAGAAATATCGTGTATTAATAAAAGCACTTTCATGGAAATATACTTCTAGTTTTCTTTTGTAAGCCACTTGTTTTATTGCGTTTTCACACGACAACCTTCCGTTTAGAATTACAATACAATCATACTTATCTTTGTCTAAAATTTGCTCAGCAAATAATATGGATTTAATGGATGAATTTATTTGCTCCATGCATTCTTTTTTTTCTCTTTCATTTAAAGGAAATGGATCAGAGTTACGTAAGTATGTTATAAGAGTACTTCCTACACCAATGCCAATATTATATTTTTTATACTCTAAACTTTTTAAATCTTCTAAATTATGGATTCTCTCTGAAAAACTCTTTTCATCAAACTCTTGGTATGATTTCTTCATTGATTTTGCTATTTTCTTTGGATTTAGAATATCAATATTTTGATTAGATTGTTTAACTAAATATTTCTCTGCTCTTTTAACTCTTAATGGCAACTGTAGTTTGCGCTTTAAAAGATTCGTTGAATATAGAGATGCTCTAGATACGTATTTACCTAGGTGAATATAAGATATTCGATTTTTTTCGGATAATCTTATAGCAATATCTAGACTAGCTTCTAGGTGTGGTGTCATGCCACTATATGATATTACTAATATTTTTTTATTATTAATAGAATCAATAGTACTACTTAAATATTCCATTTATAAAATGAATTTAAATTGGTTTTAGTTAGGTTTAGTTTTATGTATAAGAAACTATAAATATATTTTCATATTATTTAATTGCCTTTTCCCTTTATAATACTATATTATTTTGTAAAATATAAGTATTGAAATGAATATCGGGGGTAGATCTATTGGAGATAAAGAATCTCCTTTAGTAGTGGTAGAGATAGGGATAAATCATGGTGGAAGTTTAGATTTGGCTAAATCTATGGTAAATGCAGCATTTAAAGCTGGAGCTGAATGTATTAAGCATCAAACTCATTTTGTTGAAGATGAAATGACTGAGGAGGCTAAATCTATTTTTCCACCTAATGCTGATATATCAATATGGGATGTCATGCTCCAGTGTTCCTTATCAAGAGATGAGGAAATCAGTTTAAAGAATCATACTGAAAATCTCGGTATGATTTACTTGTCAACTCCTTTTTCAAGGTCTGCTGCAGATTTCCTTTTTGATATAGGTGTGAAGGCATTTAAAATTGGTTCTGGAGAGGCTGACAATTTGCCACTTATTAGGCATATTGTTGAGTTTCAAAAACCAATAATTCTCTCCACAGGTATGCAATCGATTCAAAGCCTCCACAAATCTGTTGACATAATAAATAACTCAGGAGTTGATTATGCTTTATTAGAATGCACAAATCTTTATCCATCACCCGCAGAAATTGTTTCTTTACAAGGCATAAATGAACTTAGAAATGCATTCCCGAATGCTTTGATAGGTTTTTCTGATCATTCTATTGGCCCATATATGTCCTTGGCTTCAGTTGCTTTAGGAGCGTGTATCATTGAACGCCATTTTACAGATACTAGATATCGTATTGGTCCCGATATTTCATGTTCAATGGATCCCGCTGAGTTGAAATTAATTATTGATAGATCTCAAGAAATATTTATAGCGAGAAATAATCCTAAGAAAAGAACTACAGAAGAAGAATCTGTTTATAAATTTGCAAGAGGTAGTATTGTTGCAGACAGAAATTTAAAACTAGGTGAAACCATTACTCCTAATGATATTTGGGCAAGAAGACCGGGCAATGGTCAAATCCCAGCTCATAAATTTGATGATTTAGTTGGAAAGACAATAAATAAAGATATTTCTAAGAATACCCAATTAAATTGGGATGACTTTGTGTGAATGTGATATAGATGAATCAAATTCCAAAAAAAATATTATTTATAACAGGAACTAGAGCTGACTTTGGTAAATTACAACCTCTTGCTTTAGAAGCACATAATAGAGGATTTAAAATCTGTTTTTTTGTGACAGGAATGCATATGCTGAAAAAATATGGTTTAACTAAAATTGAGGTTCAAAGATATAAAGAGTTTGAGGTAATAGAGTTTATAAACCAACGGGAAGGTGATTCTCAAGATGTAATAATTTCAAAGACAATTTTGGGATTTTCAGATCTCGTACAAGAAATAAAACCTGATTTAGTTGTTATACATGGTGACCGTATAGAAGCCTTAGCATGTTCATTAGTGTGTTCTATAAATTATATTCTGAGTGTACATATAGAAGGAGGAGAATTGTCTGGAACAATTGACGAGGTTTTACGTCACTGTAATACTAAATTGTGCTCGAAACATATGGTTAGTTCTCTTGATGCTAAGAGGAGAGTACAACGATTAGGTGAGTCGGAAGAAGATATATATGTAATAGGATCACCAGAATTAGACATTCATTCTTCTGATTCTGGAGTAACTATAGAACAAGTAAAAAAGAGATATGAAGTAATGGATCAAGATTATGGGATTTGCATTTTTCATCCTGTTACCTCAGAAATAGATGAGATAAGCCAACAAGCGCATGATTTATTTGATGCTTTATCTGAAACTCAAAAATATTTTGTAGTCATTTTACCTAATAATGATCCTGGTAGTAATGAAATTAAAAATGTAATTAATAAATTAGATAAACTATATTTCAGGGTAATTCCTTCAATGAGGTTCAATTATTTTTCTGAATTTATGAAAAATACAGCTATTTTTATAGGAAATTCTAGTGCAGGTGTCCGCGAAGCTCCTTTTCTTGGAATTCCATCCATCGATATTGGTACCCGACAAACAAATCGCGCTTTAGCAGACTCTGTTTTCTTTTCTAAAGCTTCTGAAAAATCTAAAATTATTAACCTGGTAAATGAAAATTGGAATAAACGATTTACTCAAGACTCAGCTTATGGTTTTGGAAATGCATCGACGAGATTTGTAGAAATCTTAGAAAATGATTCTTTTTGGAAGTGTTCGATGCAAAAGTTTTTTTCAGATTCTGAATGAAAAAATATATTTCTATAATTCCTATTCGAGCTGGTTCGAAAGGATTAATCTCTAAGAATTCACTTCCTATTCAAGGTAAACCACTTTACATGTACACGCTTGAGCAAGCTCTGAAGCATACAGAAAAAACTATTATTAGTACTGATATTGATAGTATTTTCTTAAAAGAATTTCCTGAAAATGTAAAGCTAGTTAGACGAGGCAAGCATTTAGCCACTGACAATACTCCTTTAGGTGATGTCTTAACAGATTTATTTAAATCTTTTGAGCTTGGAGAATATATAGCAGTACTATTGCAAGCTACTTCGCCTTTAAGAAATGATGAGGATATTAATAATGCAATTAAAATGTATGAATCGAATAAATATTCGATGGTAATGAGTATTGTTGAAAAGGATTCAAAGGTATTAAAATATGGATTAATGAAAGATAATATTTATGAACCTATTCATGATAATTCCTCTATCTTTATGAATCGTCAGGATCTGCCAAAAGTATATTCACCTAATGGTGCTATATATATATTCTCTATCAAAGATTATTTAATTAATAATTACTATCCTATCTCTAAAATAGGAGCATATGAAATGCCTATATCAAGGTCTATAGATATTGATAATAAGGCAGATTTTGAAGTTGTTTCTCAAAAAATAAAAAAAAATACTTAAACTAAAACTATTTATTATATTCAACTTTATAAGTAGCCAATTTGCTTTTCTCATGTATTTTTAACACTAGATGATTTATATTCTCTTTCCTGAAAATATTTATAGAATTTGGACTTAAGCTACTTATTTTATTATTAGTTATTTATCTAATTATTATTGATTTAAAAAATGACAATTTAAGACTTATTTTTTGAGTTGAATTGAAATGAGCCTTGGCAAACTCAATGAATCATTTGGTGAATACAAAGTATACAAGAGGAATTCATTTTCTTTAAGACGACAGAACTTATAGAAATTTCAGATAAGAATGTATTGACTTCGACTTTATATTCAATGACTGTTGCTTTAGCTACTCCAGAATTGGGATTCTCCACCTATTTAATTCTTTTACTATCGCTTGCTATTTGGTTAGGTGCGCCAGCATATTTCCTTTTTAAATCTGATAATCAAAAATCTGCCTTTCGTAGAGAATCACCTGCAGAAAATAAAGATGTACAAAACTTGGAACCATCCTTAATAGGAGAAGAAAGTTTTTTATCTAGTGAAAATTAAGCAGATTAATCTTTTCTGCATCTACTTATTGAATAAGTAAATTTCAAAGCCGATATTCTATCGCAACCAGAAGGGTTGACTTAGGTCAGTCCTTCTTTATGCCTTTGAGACGATTGAGAATTGCTTTTCAAGAGAATTATTGGATTTTGCACTTAACTTTGAACTTAAATTTTTGCTCATTTTTATCTCAGGATCTTGCACTTAGTTTTGCACTTAAGTCATTTTTAGCGTTTTTTTGAGATTATGAGACTCCCTCTACTGGAAAGAGAGTGAGGCCCTTTCAGGTCTCGTGGATCAATTGGGTAATAAGGAAGGTTCATCTTAGAACTGCTAAAGAAGAAGCTAAAGCTCGATCTATTCATAAAGTTCTTTGACCTTAGCCTAATGAGATCTGATTTAACCAAAGCAGATAAAGGATTATGCTAGGATTTTAAAAATTTTTTTTTAATAAAATATTTACTGATGAAAGACTATAATCGTATTTCACATTCTGAACTGTTAAAATCTCAAGCTGATATTGATCAAGTTGTTAAAAATGCAACCAATTTTAATGATTTTAAATCTATTCAATTATTTTTAATTGACTATCTTAAAAAAGCTAATATTTATGAAGAGTTAAAAACATTAAGTCAATCAATGCAGACTTCATTTTCATTTAACATCGTTGATATGTGTAGCGGATCAGGAGTCTTCGGAGTTACCTTGGCTAATGTAATTGGTGGTCAGGGAACTATTCATTTTGTAGACATAGTTGGCGAATATCATGAAACTGCTAAACATCTTGCAAAAGATATTTTAGGTGATTCATATAACACAGTGACTCATACTTGTTCAGCTGATAGTACTAATATAGTATCTAATTCAATTGATATTATAATTGAATCTGATGGTTTTCATCATTGTCCATCTTTGACTAAAGTAATTAAGGAATCTAATAGGATCTTAAAATCTAATGGATTTTTATTGGGAATTGATAGAATACATGATAATTATGTCACAGATAAAGAGATTAAAGAGCTCCTTGATGTTGAATATTCAGAAGAGTGGCTAAAAAAAAATAACTATAAAGTACAAAAACTTACAAGGCGACAAAATGGTGAGGGAGAAATAAGATTTTCAGAGTGGTATGAATCACTATCTTCTAATAATTTCCAAGACCCTCTTTTAACTCAATACGTTAAGAGATCAAAATCTTCTTTTAAAGGATGGATTATGAGTAATATGCCTAGATTTTTAATTCAAATCTTATTGAAATTAAAAAAGGGAAATCCTGAATTTCATAAAAATCCACGATGGAGTAAAACACTTCTTCCAACCTTAATTCTTGGTTTAAATTTACGCTTATCTTTAGCTGGTTATAAATTATTTATTACGACTTTCCCTGAATGTGTGAATACTTCATTAGTACGAAAACAGGTTTTATTGTCTAGATCTAAATAAACGATTTTTCATATCATTATAAATTATTTTTTAGAAATTAGTTATGTTATAATTGTATTGTTTAACGATTAAGGTTTGGAAGTTCTTAATTGGATTGAGGATGAAGGAATTTTCGAGATTCCTGAGATAGCTTCTAGAAACTCTTTTGCAGAAAAATATAGATATTTAACCGTTGATCAGATTTTAAATGATTTTACATATATAAATCAGAAGGAATGGAATGAATTTGTTAAATTTATTATATATAAATTTAATCTTGAGTTTAAGGGTGTAGGTGTTGAGTTGGGAGCAGGATGTGCAGGATTTTCTAATGCAGTTATTACTAACCAAAATGAGGTGTCTAAAATATATGCTGTTGAAATAGTCCCTAAGGTTGTTAGCTTATTGCAGTCTAAAGTGACAAATAGTTTTAAGAATGAAGATAAATTAATTCATGTTATTGGTTCTTTTGATTCTATAAATTTGCCTGATAAATCTGTAGATTTTATTATTGAATATGATTCCTTACATCATTCATCTAATCTAGAGAAAACGCTTAAAGAGGCCTCTAGAATTCTTAAAGATAATGGAATTCTTGTTGCCTTAGACAGAGTTCATCATGACTCAATGTTAGAAGATCAACGTCAGTCTTAGTTGAATCATGAATATGGTGAAAATTATAAAAAACAATATGGTTTAGATATAAATAAGTCATTAACCAGAGAACAAAATGGTGAGCATGAACATAAAGAATCAGAATGGAGAAATTATTTTCAACTAGCTTCTTTTTCTGTAGATAAATTAGTTATGCTTCATAGAAAAAGCCCTAAAAGATTAATTTTAGGATTAATTTCTTTGTTACCATACAGGATTAGAAAACTACATGGTAAATTGCAGCCTAATCTAGATAAACAGCCGATAGATTATTTTCTTCTTTACTTTTTCCCTTTTCTGAATAAATTTTGGCCTATTAAAATACAATCTTTAAATGTTAAGTTTTCAAATCCAGTTGCTTTTGGTTCTAAGACTATTCTAATAGCTAAGAAGATATTCAATGACACTCCTTGATATCAATTACTACTGGTTTTAGTTTGTACGTTCATAAAATTCATTGATATTTAAGACGTATCTAGTAATCATATTTTCTCAGAAATATTGTGCTGCAAAAAAATGAGGAGCCTAGAAGGCCACGGATGAATTGACTAATAAGGCTGGTGTCTCATAAGGAAACATTTATCTCAGATGTTCACAAGCACCAACATCATCGTTATCTCCATCTCATTCAGCATGGCCTACTCTCAATAGACTTTGTGCATTGGAGAATGAGCCCTTGCTGCACAGTCTTTTCACCTCTTCGTCCAAGACTGTTGAGGTTTATACCACCATCCCCATCGCAACTAAATAAAAGAATTATCAAAAAAATAGAATTGGTAAAACTTTCACTCGAAAAATTTGATCTGATCTTTGTTCATCTATTCAAAATATTTGATCTAGAAAAAATATCTTGATTTAGTTTTCCTTTCCTTTCCTTTCCTTTCCTTTCCTTTCCTTTGTTTGAGACGATTGAGAATTTCCTTGTAAGAGGAAAATTGAAATTTAGCTTTAAAAGTGAAATAGGTTTTTTTGGCTTAAAATTTGGCTTAAAACGTATTTCAGCGTTTTCTTGAGATTATGAGACTTATTCTTCTGGAAAGAGAGTGAGGCCCTTGCAGGCCTTGTGGATCAATTTGGTAATACGTAAAGTCTTTTTTTGAACTAGATTAGCTAGACAAAGTAAGGCTGAAGATCGGCAAGATTAAGATATGGATTCCAAAGAAATTCAGAAACTGGTTCCTAAGCTTTTTCGTCTGGTTGAGCAATTAGAGGAAGCTGCTCCTGGTGTCAGCTTCTCTCCATCAGGGTCAATGGTTGGAACTATTGGAGAAGTAATTGCTGCTTCACGCTATGGATTAGAACTAGCCAAGGCAAGTAATGAAGGCTTTGATGCAATTGCTCCAGATGGAAGGAAGGTTGAAATTAAAACTTCAACAAGGAAAGTCGGCGTTTTTGTTTTAAAGAAACCTAAACCTGATGTTCATTTAATAGCCTTGAAGTTAAATCAAAAAGGTAAAGCAGAGACGATTTATAACGGTCCTGCTGACTTGGCTTATCAAGAATGTGGACCTAAACAAAAGTCAAATGTTTCTCCAATTGGCGAGAAGACCTTAAGAGAACTTCAGAAAGAATGTCTTGATGAGCAATTGCCAGAGATTAGTCTTTAAAGAAACAATTGATTAATTTTTGATTAGAGGGGGATTAATTGAGCCAATAGAACTTGTTTGAAGGTTATGAGAAATTTATTTATTAGCAGTTTTAAGACGATTGAGAATTGCTTTTAAGGTAAATATCGGATTTTGCACTTAACTTTGCACTTAAATTTTTGCTCATTTTTATCTCAGGATTTTGCACTTAGTTTTGCACTTAACTCTATTTTGACGATTTCTTGAGATTATAAGACTCGTTCTGCTGGAA
>MDTB01064407.1_pt1 | contig 13977 bp, 14 predicted proteins | sample 811161 | NCBI WGS metagenome assembly MDTB01 (sample SAMN05326650, study PRJNA326480) | marine metagenome | isolation source: seawater | place: Mediterranean Sea | collected 2009
GCGCGTTTTTAAGCATCGAAACAAGACCCTTTGTGGATAAAGTATTTCTATAAAACTGGTTTTTGCCTTATTTATAATATTAGAGATGGATGAGTAGTTCAAAGTGCACACTTGGAAAGTGTGTATACCTTCGGGTATCGTGGGTTCGAATCCCACTCTCTCCGCCAACAAATTGTGTTATAATTCATAATGAATCAAAAAGAGGGTAAATGAGCGGTTTAGAAATCGTAGCAGTTGTTGTAGTTCTTTATTGGTTAGCTAATAAGTAACCATAAAATTATATAAAATTAAAACAGGTATTTGTCTGACAGATAAAATACAATCCCTATTGCTACACCTAGTAAAATCCAATGCATTTTAAATTCTCCTAACGCTTGTTACTTTTAAATTAGCTGTTTCCTCAATTCTTTTAATTGTCTTTTCAATGTCCATCACAACTACTTTTTTCATTGGTCCATATGCATGTATTAGCTTTTTTTTAGATAACGCTACAGCTATATGACCTTTCCAAAATATTAAATCATTTTTTCTTATATTTTTAAGTTTAATTTTTTTTTTAAAATATTTTTCCTGATCTTTTGAGTCCCTAGGACAATATTTGTTATTTTGATTAAAAAAAACCTGAACTAATGCTGAACAATCAATACCTTTGTAGCTCTTTCCACCCCACAAATACCTGGTATTTTTGAACAATTTTATATCTTTGAAAATATTTCTGTGTTTGAAATTAATTTTTTTCAGATCTAGATTTTTTATCCAATGCTTTCCAAATTTACTAAATTTTCCATTTTTTTTAGTTATTCTTAATCTTGCCCCGTAAGGAAGAAATTTTTTTATTTTTTTTTTTAAATTGGGCCTACTAAATAAACTTGCTTTTAAAACAGAAACTTTAAAATTTGCTTTTATAGGCTTAGAAAATTTCTTACTTTTAATATACCCAATATAGCCATCTTTTTTTATTTTAATTTTTTTCCAAGCACCATATTTTTTTATTACTTTAAAATTATCACCAAAAAGTAATTGAGTATCGACTCCGGACTTTAAGCTCCTTTTTTCATGGAGATTGACTATAGCTAGATTATTTCCAAAACTATTTTTCACTTAACTTTATATTGTCTTTAATCATATAAAGGAAAATTAAAGAAGGTATTACCATCACAGCCGTAATTATAAAGAATATACCCCAATCACCATTCAACCAATCTACCATTGCTCCCGAAGAAGCCGCCAATGTAGTTCTTCCTGCTGTTCCAATAGAAGCAAGAAGTGCATATTGAGTTGCTGTATAAGTTCTGTCTACCAACATTGAAATAAAAGCAACAAAGGCAACAGTCGCAAATGCTGCAGCCATATCATCAAAAATTACAGCTATAGCGAAGAGCAATTCAGATTTTCCTGACCAAGCAAGTATAGAAAATAAAATATTTGTAGATGCCATTAGTATTCCAGAAACGAACATTGCTTTGATAACACCAGATCTTATAGCAAAGAGACCCCCCAAAAGAGTAAAAACAACCGTAGTAATCCACCCTAAACCCTTAGAATAAATTGCTATATCTCCTTTTGTAAAACCTATTTCTTTATAAAATATTATCGACATTCGTCCAAGAAAAGCCTCTCCAATTTTAAAAAGAAATACAAATCCTAAAATTCCTAAGGCAATTTTAAATCCGTTTTTTTTAAAAAAGCTTAGAATAGGACCAGCAATTGTCCCGCTAATCCATGCGGCCGACTTTGTTACAAAATTTGAAGCTCCCAGTTTGTTTTGAATCATTTCGTCAGTTCTTCTTTGCGCTTCTTGCCTTTCCGTAGGCTGTGCTTCGTGGACAAACATTAAAGCAATATTGCAAGCGATAATAACTATTCCAAGAACTAAAAATGTAAGTTGCCAATAATTTTCAAATCCGGCTTTTTCAAAATACTCTGCAGCATTCAGGGCAATTACACCGCCGAGTTTATATCCTGTCCACCAGCCAACCACAGCCATAGCAGCTCCGGCCTGCATTGATTTTCCCTCATTTTTTCCGATTTGTTCAATTCTTAAAGCGTCCACAGTGATGTCTTGAGTCGCTGAAGCAATTGCAATAATTAAACCAACTGTAATCACTAATGCAAGATTAGCTGTGGGATCTACTAGATTCCAACAAATCAAACTTAGCAAAATAACAAGCTGCATAACTATTATCCAACCGCGACGATGCCCAACTTTGTTGGTTAACCAAGGAATACGAATTCTATCAATTAATGGAGCCCACAAGTAATTAAATGCATAAACAGCAAATATTAAACCGGCCCAACCTATTGTGCTACGACTGAGACCGTCCTCTTTTAACCAGAGACTTAAGCTGCTTCCAATAAGAACCCAGGGAAAACCACTTATAATGCCCAGCAATAAAATACGAAGCATTCTTATGTCAAAATAAACTTTAAAAGAATCTTTAAAAGATTGTTTTTGGTAAATTTCCATTACTAATACTATAGATCAATTTATGATCTCCAGAAAGATGGTAAAAACAACACTAAAACCGCAAAAATTTCTAACCTACCTAGTAACATTCCAAAAGAAAGTATCCATTTAGAAATATTTGATACCTCTCCAAAATTTCCGTTTGGACCTATCATCTCACCCAGGCCTGGCCCAACATTTGATATAGAGGTTGCAGCTCCAGAAATGGCAGATAAAAAATCAAGTCCCGTGATAGAAAGGAGGATAGCTATTATCAAAAACAGAAACAAATATGAAAAAATAAAAATTATTACCGAACTGATAAAATTATCTTCTATTTTTTCATTATTGTAATTGATTACAAGAATTCTGTTAGGGTAAATTAATTTTTTTATTTGATTTTTTATAAAAAGAATTAGTATTTGTATTCTAAAAACTTTAATTCCACATGTTGTTGATCCAGCACATCCACCAATAAACATCAAAAAAATAAAAAATATTAAAGGAAATTCTCCCCATAGTCCAAAATCATCAGTTACATAACCCGTTCCTGAAAGAATCGAAAGAACATTAAAAGAGGAAATTCTCAAATTGTCTAAAAGAGAATTATCGATGTTATTTAAAAACAGATAAGCAAACATTATTAAAACTGAAAACAAAACTAAGTAAATAAATCCTCTAATTTGAACATCTTGAAAAAAAATTTTTCTGTTTCCTTTTATGAATTTTAAATAGGCAATAAAAGGTATACTTCCCAAAATAATGAATACTGTAGCAGTAATTTCAATTCCAGGATTTTTAAAATATCCAATCGACTCATTATGCGTTGAGAACCCACCAGTAGCTAATGTCGTGAAAGAATGTGCAATACTATCAAATGTGTTCATTCCTTGAAACCAATATATTAATCCGCATGCAAAAGTTAAAATTAAATAAATCGAAATTATCGTGGTAGCTACCTCTACAGTTTTGGGTAAGATTTTTTCTGTTCCAGATGAGTCAGTTTTAAAAACCTGCATACCGCCAACTTTTAAAAGAGGTAAAACAGTTGTAGCCATCACTATTATTCCAACACCTCCTAGCCATTGCATAAGTGCTCTCCAAATTAAAATACTTTTTGGTGAGGCTTCTAAATCTAGAATTACAGTTGATCCAGTGGTTGTTATTCCCGACATGCTTTCGAAGAATGCATCGCTAAATGATAATTTTAAACTTGATAGCATAAAGGGTAAACTACCAAATATTGCAATACTGACCCACGCAAGCACAGAAAATAAAAAAGCCTGTTGAAGATTGAGCTGATTATCTTTTTTAAGATTTATTAGTATAGTCAAAGTTCCAATAAAAATTGTGACTATAGAGGAAGATAGAAAACTATTATTATTTTCGCTGTAAATTAACTGTATTCCGTAAGGTATCATCATAAAAATACCCAAAATCACCACAAGAATACCAGTAATAAAAAAAACAGTTTTGTTTGATCCCATTAAATTTCAGACAATATTTAAATAGTAGTAAAATTCAACTTATTCCAATGTAATTATAACTGTATTTTATGCGAAAAATTTTATAAACCTTATTAATGCTAGAGTCTAGCTTGATTCAATCCACATCATCATGGCCTTTTGTTGAGGTGCGCAAGCTTTTAAAGGATAGAAAATCTCTTATCGCGAAGAAAAACAAAATAATATTCCAAACAGGATATGGTCCTAGTGGTTTACCTCATATAGGAACTTTCGGAGAAGTTTCTAGAACCTGTATGATGATTAATGCTTTAAATCATATTCAAAAAATTGAAACTGAACTAATAACTTTTTCTGATGACATGGATGGGTTAAGAAAGGTTCCAGACAATATACCAAACTCCGAAATACTACGTAACAACCTAGGAAGACCTCTTACCAGTATTCCTGACCCATTTAAAAAATACAAAAGTTTTGGTGAACATAATAATAATTTATTGATGGAGTTTTTAAAAAAATTTAAGTTTAATTTTATTTTTAAAAGTTCTACTGAAAATTATAAAAAGGGCTTGTTCAATAATGGGATAATAAGAGTCCTAGAAAAGTACGACGAAATTATGAATATAATATTGCCTACACTTAGAAGTGAAAGAAGAAAAACTTACAGTCCATTTTTACCAATATGTCCACAAACAGGAAAAGTTTTAGAAATTCCAATTATTGAAATTGATAAAAAAAACAGTCAAGCAGTCTTTGACAATAATGGAAAAAAAATCAAAATAGATATTTTGAATGGAGGATGCAAACTTCAATGGAAAGTTGATTGGGCCATGAGGTGGTTTGCATTCGATGTTGATTTTGAAATGTATGGAAAGGATTTAACTGAAAGTGCAATAATATCCAGTAAAGTTTGTGATGTGTTAGGAAAAAAACCACCAAGCGGTTTTGCTTATGAATTATTTTTAGATGAGAAAGGTGAAAAAATATCAAAGTCAAAAGGAAATGGAATTACAATTGAACAATGGTTAAGATATGCGTCTCCTGAAAGTTTATCTTTATACATGTACCAAAATCCTAAAAGAGCAAAAAAACTTTATCCCGAAGTTGTACCGAAAGCTGTTGATGAATATCTTTCTTACATAGAAAAATATCCAATTCAAAAACCAAATGAAAAAATTTTAAATCCAGTTTGGCATGTTCATAACGGATCTCCACCAAAAGAAAAAATAGTCATGCCATTTTCAATGCTTCTTAATATTGTTGGATCTAGTAATGCAAAATCTAAGGACGTTTTGTGGAAATTTATTAAAAAATTTCATAAAGAAATAAATCCAAAAACCCATAAAATTTTAGACGAACTAACTGATTATGCTATAAATTATTTCGTAGATGAAGTTGAACCAAAGAAAAAATTCAAAAAACCAAGTCTAAGTGAAAAAAAAGCACTAGAAAATCTTATCATTCAATTAAAAAAAACTTCCCAAAGTACCCCAGCCGAGGAAATTCAAACTATGATTTATTCAACTGGAAAAGAAAATGGTTACAAGGATAATTTGCGCAATTGGTTTAAATTGATCTATCAGGTAACCTTTGGAGAGGAAAATGGCCCAAGAATGGGTTTTTTTATTAGTTTTTTTGGTGTTAAAGAGACAATTGATTTAATGGAAAAAAAGTTGAAAATATAGATTTAATGTTTTCATACATTAGACCCTACATATTTAATATAGATCCTGAGAAAGCACATAACTTAGCGATAAAATCTTTAAAATATAATTTTTTACCAGAAAGTTTGTTTACCGTAGAAAATGAGGAAATACTAAGCACCAATTTATTTGGCAAGCCAATAAAAAATCCGATAGGACTAGCTGCTGGATTTGATAAAAGTGCAGAGGTTTATAACCAAATGTTTAAGCTAGGTTTTGGTTTTGTAGAGGTCGGAACGGTTACACCAAAAAAACAATTCGGAAATCAAAAACCTAGAATTTTTAGATTAGAAAAAGACTCTGCCTTAATAAATAGATTGGGCTTCAATAATGACGGATCAGAAGAAGTAAAAAAAAGAATAGAGAACAATCTGCCATCAAGCCTTTTAGGTATCAATATTGGACCAAACAAAGAAACAAAAGACATGAGCGAAGACTTTTTAAAATGTGCAGAAACTTTTTTCCCTCTAGGAGACTATATAACTGTAAATATATCATCTCCAAACACAGAGGGTTTAAGAGAATTTCATAAAAAAGAAAATTTAAAAGAACTATTGGCAAAAATTAACATTATTAGAGACAAGAGTAACTTTAAGAAGGCTTTTTTACTTAAAGTCTCCCCAGATTTAAATGAAGAAAATATAGAGGAAATTATCAATTTAATTTTAGAGTATAAAATCGATGGGGTTATTTTAACCAACACAACCGATGGTAACAGGAATAATTTGCAGAGCAACAACAGAGGTGAACCAGGAGGTTTGTCTGGTAAACCATTAAGAGATTTGTCTACCAAGATAATTAAAAGATTTTATAAAAATTTAAAAAATAAAGTACCAATAATTGGTGTTGGAGGTATAGATTCAGGAAAAACAGCTTTTGAAAAAATAGCCGCAGGTGCATCAGCGCTACAGCTTTATACTGGAATGATTTATGAAGGACCAATGATAGTTAAGAAAATAAAAAAAGATTTAATAAATATAATTAATCAAAAAGGTTTTAAAAAAATTGAGGAAGTAATTGGATCTTACGTTCACAAGAACTAATTAAAGAATTTGTATTTTTTCTCTCGCATGTCATACCTTATATAGTGTATTAGTTCTCTTACGTAGGAAAAACTGATACCTATTAATACAACAACCATTATAGAGATAGAACCGTATACGAATGGATGGTCATTTGATAATCCAAAGATCATTTCTGACAATCTGTTATCTATTTTACCATTTTCTCCACTTACAAATAAGCTACCTTCTAATACGAAGGTTTCAACTCCCATTATTATTCCTACGGCCAATAATAATATAGCGAGCAAGGTTTTATATTCGGATGCATTTAATTTTTCACTAACTTTTAATCCAACGTGTAGTCCAATTATAGACCCAAAAATTAATGTAAGAACTAATACAAAATCTATTGTTTGAAATTGAAAAGCATGTCCAATAACAACAAGGGTTGTTATGAAAATAGTAACAAACAATGATGTTCCAGGAACTAGTTTTGTAGGCATTCCAATTACATAAATCATTGCGGGAACCATTAAAAATGCGCCTCCCACGCCCATTATTGATGCAAATATACCAACTATAAACCCAAGCATAATGGGAACAATGGCACTTTCATAAAGTTTAGACTTGTGAAATTTCATTCTAAAAGGCAAACCGTGAATCCAATAGTGATCATGAGCCTTTCTTTTTACTACAATTTTTTTTCTTATATTGATTAACTCTTTTGCTCCTCTTGCAAACATTAGTGTTCCAATAATTAGCAACATATAAACATAAGACAAAGCGATAATTGCATTTATGATTCCCATTTCTTTTAAAAAATGAAAAATTATCATACCCACTATTGTTCCACCAACACCACCAACTACAATTACAATTCCCATCTTATAATCCAAAGTTTTTCTAAACCAATGAGTTAGAGTTCCCGAAACTGATGTCCCTAAAATGTTATTAGCTTCATTAGCAACTGCAAATGCAGGAGGTATACCCATAAATATAAGCAAAGGTGTCATTAAAAAGCCTCCACCAATTCCAAACAAACCAGAGACAAAACCAACAGAAAGACTTAGGAAAACAATCAGCAACAGGTCTACTCGAACTTGTGCTACTGGGAGGAAAAAATCCATTCATTCTATTATTCTTTACGATAAAAATTGTCAATAGAGATATATTCTCTTGATTAAATAGGCATCAAGGATTATACAGCTATCGGATATTTTATGACAAGAATTTGCGAACTTACCGGGAAAAAGCCTCTTAAAGGTCACAGAGTTAGCCACGCAAACAACAAAACAAAAAGGAGATTTCTTCCTGGAATAAAAAAAGTTTCATTTAAAAGTGAGATTTTAAAGAAAAATATAAGCTTGAGAGTATCTAACTCTGCTCTTAGATCAGTAGATTACAAGGGTGGAATTGACAAATTTTTAAAAAATACTAGAGCTCATCGCTTGTCAAAAAGAGCAAAAAAAATTAGGAACAAAATAATATCTCAATAATTTTTTTAAAATGTTAAAACCTCCTAAAAAATTATTCCTGGCCTTGGCTATCTTTATGTCCGTGATGGTCGTTCTATCCAACTTTTTAGTTCAATTTCCTGTAAAATTTTTTAATTTAGATAAGATACTTACCTATGGTGCTTTCAGTTATCCTGTTACTTTTTTAATAACTGATTTGGCAAATAGAGCATATGGAAAAATTCAAGCAAGAAAAATTGTTTATTTAGGTTTTTTGTTGGGCATTTCACTAACGTTTTATTTTTCAACCAATTTGAAAGATATAATTTCTATTAGGATTGCAGTTGGTTCTGGAACTGCTTTTTTAATTGCTCAACTTTTAGATGTACAAGTATTTGACAGATTAAGAAGAAAAGCATGGTTTGTTGCGCCTCTTGCGTCGTCTCTTTTAGGTTCTTTTGTAGATACCATATTGTTCTTTTTTATTTCTTTTTATAAAACAGGAATACCATGGTTATCTTTGGCTTTAGGTGATTTTTCAGTAAAAATTTTAATAGCTTTGATTATGCTTATACCTTTTAGATTATTTCTGAATAGAATCAAAGATAGTGGAAGTGGTCATTTAAAAGTTACATAGATTTTGCTAATGGATTGTCTTTTTTTCTGAAAAAAGATCGCCCAACTGATTTATCATCACATCACCTAGATCTTGTACATCTGTAATTTTCACAGCTCTTTTATAATATCTTGTAACGTCGTGCCCGATTCCAATTGCTACAAGTTCAATAGAAGATAACTTTTCAATTGAAACAACTGTATTTTTTAAATCTTTTTCTAGATAATCACTTGAATTTGCCGATAGTGTTGAGTCGTCAACAGGAGCACCATCAGATATCACCATTAAAATTTTTCTTTCTTCTTTTCTTTTGTTCATTTTATTAAAGGCCCATCTTAATGCTTCTCCATCAATGTTTTCTTTCAGCAAACCTTCTTTTAACATAAGTCCCATATTTTTTTTAATTTGTCTCCAAGGAACATCTGCAGATTTATAAACTATATGTCTTAAATCATTAAGTCTTCCAGGATTTTTAGGCTTTCCATTTTCTGCCCACCTTTCTCTACTCGAACCACCTTTCCAATGTTTTGTTGTAAATCCCAAGATTTCAACTTTAACAGAACATTTTTCTAATGTTCTAGATAATATGTCTGCACATATCGCAGCTACAGTTATAGGTTTTCCTCGCATTGATCCAGAATTGTCAATTAAAATTGTTACTAAAGTATCTTTAAAATCAATTTGCTTTTCTCTTTTGAACGACAAAGAATTGAAAGGATCTGTTATAACTCTTGTTAGTTTTGACGTATCAAGAGTTCCTTCTTCCAAGTCAAATTCCCAAGATCTATTTTGTTTAGCTAGTAATTTTCTTTGTAATTTGTTGGCAAGTTTAGATATAAAATTTTTTAATTGTAAAAGCTGTTGATCTAATGAGATCCTTAATCTTGATAACTCTTCGTCTGTTTCAAGTTCCTCTGCCTTGGCAAATTCATCGTATTTGTTTGTAAAAATATTATACTTTGGTTTTTCATCATTGAATATTTTTCTATATTGTTTTTTAGATATTCCATTCTCATCCTCTACCTCTTCAAATTCTTCTTCTTGGACACTTTTTTTACTTAATTCATTAGTTTCTGGAAGGTCAGCAGAGACAGTCAATTCCTGTTTATCCTTTTCTTTATCTGCTTTTCCTTCCTTTTTTTCATGGTCTTGATTGTTGTCAATATTTTCATATCTCTCTTTATCGGACACATCATCCGCAGTATTTTTTTGTTCTTGTATATCAATGTCAGATATTATTTTTGCGATAATCTTATTAAAAATATTCTGATTTTTTAAATTTGACTTTAAAAGTTCGAGGTCCTTTTTAAAATTTTTATCCCATTCTTTCTTTACTTTTTTTAAACTTATAGGGGTTTTTTTGCTATCTATTTTAAAAAAAATACTTCTGATATAGGAATCAAATTTTTCTTCAATTAAAATTTCTTTTTTATTTTTATTTAAATTATCTTTTAAACCGCCCTTATTTTTGTAGTCATTAAATGCAGCATTAATGTTTTTTTTAATACCCTTGAATTCATCGCTGCCAATTTTTTCATATCTAACTTTTTCTGCAATTTTATAGAGTTTTTCAGCTGTTTTACCCTTTGGTTTGTATTGGTCGAAAACCTCTTCATTGCTATACTTTAGTCTAAGTGCCTCAGAGTCCGCTGTTGCTCTGACTCTGATAACTTCTTCAAAATCTTCCATCTTTTTTATTTCGGGTAAAATTACATTTTTGCTTAAAACTTTATCTGAACTTCCAAATTTTATTTCACAATCTTTTTGTTGAGAAATTGACTTTATCGTTGAAGTGAGTGCGCGCTTAAAATCCTCTAAAAAATTCTCCTCTTTTTTCATTTTTTAAATTATGAAATTTTTACGTTTACTGAGGATTCCGGAAGTTCTTCGCCAAAACATCTTTGATAGTATTCGGCAATAATCTTTCTTTCTAATTCATCACATTTATTTAAAAATGTTACCCTAAACGCAAATCCAACATCTTTAAAGATTTCAGAGTTTTCAGCCCAGTGAATTACTGTTCTTGGACTCATAACAGTTGAAATATCACCATTTACAAAACCATTTCTGGTAAGATCAGCAACTTTTATCATATTAGAAACTTTTTCTTTACCTTCTTTATTGTTTAAATTTTTGTTTTTTGCCATTACAATTTCTAACTCTTTATCAAATTTTAAATAATTCAAAGTTGCAACTATATTCCACCTGTCCATTTGTCCCTGATTAATTTGTTGTGTACCATGATAAAGCCCAGTTGTATCACCTAGGCCAACAGTATTTGTTGTAGCGAACATTCTAAAAAATTTATTTTGATCTAAAACTTTGTTTTTATCTAATAATGTAAATTTTCCATCACTTTCTAGAACCCTCTGAATGACAAACATAACATCTGGCCTTCCAGCATCGTACTCATCAAATACAAGAGCAACTGGATTTTGAATTGACCATGGTAAAATTCCTTCTTTAAATTCTGTAATTTGTTTTCCGTCTTTTATAACGATAGAATCTTTTCCAATTAAATCTATTCTACTTATATGACTGTCAAGATTGACCCTTACACATGGCCAATTTAGTCTTGCAGCAACTTGCTCAATATGCGTTGATTTTCCAGTTCCATGATAACCTTGTATTAAAACTCTTTTGTTAAATGCAAAACCAGACAAAACAGCCAGCGTAGTATCCCTATCAAATTTATAATGAGAGTCTATTTTTGGAACGTACTGATTTTTTTTTGAAAAAGCTTCTACTTCCATCTCAGAGTCTAAACCAAAAGTTTGTTTTACAGATATTTTAATATCAGGCTTCTGAACTTCAAAATTTGTGGTCATCTTTTTTCCCCATATTAATCTTAAGTTGGCTATAAGCCAAAGTTATTTTTTTTAATAAATCTTCATATTTCTTACTTCCTTGATTTTTATCAGGATGGTACTTCTTTACAAGAGTTTTAAATTTTTTTTGTATATCGGGCCATTTTGTCTCTTCTCGAAGACCTAAAACCTCAAGTGCATGCCTGTCTCTTTCTGAAAATCTTGATTTTTTAAAACCCTTAAAATTTGATTTATCAAAAAAGTTAGTTTTATCATCAAGTGTATTTTGCCATAGAATTTTAAAAAAATTTTCAGACGAACTAAAACTTTTTGTAGGTTTGTGCCAAGTTAGATCAGATTTAAGGAAATATTCTATTTCACTCTCGTTCATATCAGAGAAGTAATTCCAGTTTTTATTAAATAACTTTATGTGTTCTAGACAAAGCAACCTAAATTTTTTGCTATTGTCTTTTTCTATCGGCGCTTTATACAGTCCGATTTGTTTACATTTTTCCCAATCACAAATATTTTTCATAAAAAACTTTTATTATATAGTAGAATTATATTTTTATGAAAAATTTTATTGAAAATTTAGAGGAAAAAATTAGAAAAAATATCCAACTAAGCAAAATAGAAGTATTGGACAATACTGTTAAACACAAAAAACACAAAACTTTTCAAAAAAACAAGTTTCATATAACCCTAATAATAGAATCTGAAGAACTCAGACTTTTAAATAAAATTGAGGCTCATAAAAAAATAATGAAAATTTTATCAAATGAACTAAAAAATCAAATACACGCTCTAGAAATTAAAATTAAGTAATTTTTTTTAAAGCCAATTTTACCTGCTGAGGACTCATTTTGATTGTTCCTGGTTTTGTTGTTTTTCCAATATATTTTAATAAAATTAAACTTATTTTAGAATCTTTATTTTTTTTATCTTTTTTCATGTGTTCAACAATTTTATCTAGACTTCTATTTAAAGAATATTTTTTTAGGTTATTTGGTAAATTATTTTTTTTATAAAAGTTCACAATTTTATTTAAGGTAGAGTAAGAGCATATTTTTCTATCTCTAGATATTTTTGTTGCCAAAAACATACCTATAAGTACGGCTTCTCCATGATTTATTTTTTTTGAGAAATTACTAGCTGCTTCTATTCCATGAGCAAAAGTATGACCAAAGTTTAATATTGCTCTATCGCCTTTTTCCTTTTCATCTTTTGTAACAAAAGAAATTTTAATTCTACAACTTCTAAATATCGCAGAATTTATCACTGACTCATTTCTTTTTTCTATGATTTTTCTTGTATTTCTTTCAATCCATTTAAAAAACTTTTTATCGGAGATAAATGCATGTTTGAGTATTTCTGCAAACCCACAAACCATTTCTCTTCTTGGTAAGCTTTTTAAAAATTCAGTTTCACTGATTACCAGTTTGGGCTGATAGAAGGTTCCAATTAAATTTTTTCCTTGTTTAGAATTTATTCCTGTTTTTCCACCTATTGAAGCATCAACTTGAGATAATAATGTAGAAGGCAAATTTATAAAATTTATTCCTCTTTTTAAAATGCTCGCAACAAATCCGGAAAAATCACCTATAACACCACCACCAACCGCTATTATTAAATCGCTTCTATTAAAATTTTTTTTTAGTAAACTTTCGTTTAATTGGTTAACTTTTTTGAATGATTTTAACTTTTCGTTAACAGAATATTGATAAACATAGACTTCATAATTTTTAACTTGTTTCTTAACTGTGTTTTTCAATTTACTTGGTATTTTTTTATCAAAAATTAAAGCCACTTTTTTTGTATCCGGACAAACTAAATCAATTTGTTTTTTGAGACTCTTTATTGCACCTAGGCCTATCAGTACAGAATAGTTAGCATTATTATTTTTAAACCTGACCTTAGATATTTTCATAAATTTTCTTTATTTCATTTGCTACATCTTCTTTGTTTTTAGAGGCACAATTTAATTTGTAGTCTGCTAATGCATATATTTTTTTTCTATTTAAGTAAATCTTTTCTACATCTTTTATCGACTTAGCATTTATTAATAGCGGTCTTCCTTTATTTTTTTTTACTCTATTAAATATTTTTATTGGCGAAAGATCTAACCAAACAGAAAAAGATAATTTCTTTACTTTCTCTCTTACTTTTTGGTTCATAAAAGTTCCCCCACCAAGAGCTATAATTTTTCCCTCTCCTTCAACAATATTCAGGCCTTCACGCTCTTCAATTTTTCTAAAATATTTTTCCCCTTTTAAATCGAAAATTTTCTTAATTGTAAGTGATTCATTAACCTCTATCTTGTTGTCTAAGTCTTCGAAAGGTATCCCCAGTTTTTTTGACAAAAGACCACCGATAGTAGATTTACCTACTCCCATCATTCCAATCAAAACAAGGTTTTTTTTCAATTTATGCCAAAAATTTTAATTTGATTAATCACAAATTTGTCTTAATTTCTGAGTTTAAATA
>MDTB01205494.1_pt1 | contig 13977 bp, 11 predicted proteins | sample 811161 | NCBI WGS metagenome assembly MDTB01 (sample SAMN05326650, study PRJNA326480) | marine metagenome | isolation source: seawater | place: Mediterranean Sea | collected 2009
AGTGGACGCGGCTCCCTGAACCAAAAGCGTTTTCCCTGACGCACACCCCATAACCAACAAAGCTATCAAAATTGGAATCAGTATTTTCATCTCTGAGAGAATCCTACCCCACCATCCTGATTCAGAGAAGTTCAGGGGATTCTCATCTCAATCCCACTGTTCTCCCCGATTCCCCTGAGAAACACCAAAATTCACAGAACCGAAGAATCCCACACACCACATCACATTAGACATAGGGAGAGCATTGGGAGAATTGGGTCTCTCAGGGTTTACTGAGTGATCGGTGTGATAGCTGTATTCCCCCAGGAAACGGGGAATTTGATGTTTGTTGGGTTCGAATACTTTCACCCGCTCCACTTCTCCACCATTCATTATGAATGGTTTACCCCTAATACAGAATAGTGGGGTTTCTGATTCTCACAAAAGATTCATGCAGAGAGTTTCCGACCCTAGTAAATGAAACCATCCAGACGACATTTTGCCCGATCAACCCTCGTAACGGGTGCCTCCATTCCGTTTTTTCGCTGATCACGGAAGAAGAAGAGGGGGCACGGAGCATTTCCATTATCGTCTCGCGCCAAAATTTCCCAACGTCGAATCACAACGCGGTAATCTGGCGTTTGCTCACGAACCTGGAAAGATTCTGTTTTCCGAAGACAATGGTAAGAGCTGATTGCACTCCGCGAAATCACCCTGCAACGCCCGCACGGGAAGGCATACCGTCCTCACAAACTGACCAATCCCGCAAGACCCTGTTGGTAATTCCACGCCCTTGATGGAGTTCGCACCGTGCCCCGGCGTCTCTCTACAAAACGGTTTTGATAGCCTCGCCAGTTCGGATTCAAAAGAAGAACGGCGGTGGCTGGTTCAAGATCGATCTGCGCCGGTGCTGGATCGCCCGGGATCGCATGTTGTTCATCAAACCCATTTGATTGTGTAAAACATCATCACCTCTGCCGCCCTCCTCCTGGCCATCCTGTTCAAACGGGACAAGCACACGAAAATGGACTTCGCCATCCTGCCAGCGCTTCAAAACCAAAAACATCAGCATAATGAAACAATAGATTCTTGGATTTGGATTCGATGATGTTAATATGTCAAAGTGTAAGCCATAGAAAACTGATTTTCAAATTTCAGGGAGGTGGCTTCCGATCGACCGACGTTTTCGGTCATCTGATTCAGGCGAAGGGAAATATAAAGATGAAAAGATCCATCTGTTGCGTGATGATGTTGTGTCTGTGGGGGCTTTCGATCCCTGTGGTGTTGGCTGAGAATCCGACGATCACAGAGGTTCAACGGGAGTTTTTTGAAGCGAAGATCCGACCTGTGCTGGCCGACCAATGCCTCGAATGCCACAACTCGATTGACAAGAAAAAGGGTGGGCTGGCCCTCGACTGGAGTCAGCCGTTAAGACAAGGGGGTGATTCGGGTAAGGTGATCATACCCGGTGATCCCGATCAAAGTTTGTTGATCCAGTCCATCCGCCATCAGGCGGGGGTAGAGAATATGCCAGGCAAAGCGCCCAAGTTGGTCGACAGTGCCATCGCGGATTTCACAAGCTGGGTAAGCATGGGGGCTCCTGATCCACGTCACACACAGCCCACCGCCACGGCTTTGAAAAAAGAGGTGCCGAGCTGGGACGATGTGCGTGAGAATCGTAAAAAGTGGTGGTCGTTCCAAGCGATAACAAACCCTGAACCGCCGAAGGTGAATAACTCCGATTGGCGCCACAATCCCGTTGATGCTTTTGTTTATGATAGCCTGAAAGAGCAGCAACTGATCCCCGGAGACCTTGCCGATCCACACACTTTGTTGCGCCGGGTGTCGCTGGTGTTGACGGGGCTACCTCCGTCAACTGACGATGTGACAGCGTTTGCGTCAAGCAAAGATCCGAAGCGCTATGAGAGATACGTCGACACATTGCTGGCCAGCAAGGCTTATGCGGAACGTTGGGCCCGACACTGGATGGACTGGTACCGCTACAGCGAAAGTCATGGCAGTGAGGGCGACCCCCACATTGCATTTGCGCAGCAGTATCGTGATTATTTGATCCGGGCCCTGCAGCAGGATGTGCCTTATGACCAGATGATGATCGAGCATCTGGCCGGCGATCTGTTGCTGACCCCCCGAATTAATGAAGAAACCCACATCAACGAATCAGCCATTGGCCCCGCGCATCTGCGTATGAATCCTTTTGGTTATGGAGTGGTGGATGCCTATCAGGAATTGGTGACTTTCACCGACAATCAGGTGGATGTGGTGAGCAAGGCCACCATGGCCCTCACGGTGTCATGCGCCCGTTGCCACAATCACAAATTTGACCCTGTCAGTCAGCAGGATTACACGCGCTTTTATGGTGTGATGATTAGTAACCGCCCCACCACGATTGTGGTGGACAACCAGGAAAAACAACGCCGTCATGTAGAGGCCATCAAACAACTGAAACCTCAAATAAAAAAAGCTTTTGCTACCCACTGGCTGTCTCAAATCGAATCACTTGAAGAGAGGCTGCAAAAGGTGGAATTAAAGGAACGGGATGACAGTGATGCGCTGAGCCCATGGCTTCAAATGAAAGAGCAAGGGCCGGAAGCGTTTGAATCGTACTGGCAAGGATTACGGGAGCATGTGGGACGAGTGGAGGCGCACAACAGGAAAGTTAAGGAAAAAGCCGCCGCATACTATGATTTGCGTGATCCCAAAGTGGCCGCCATGTTTTTTAAAACAGGGAATGGCTCACACCTATCCACGCAGCCTGCGGGCTCTTTTGCTTTGAAGGGGGAAGGGGAGAACGTGTTTCAAGGTGTGTACCCTGCCGGTGTATACAGTCATCTCATCAGCGACAAACACGCGGCCGTGATGGGGTCGCCTCGTATGACGGTGTCAGGCAACAATCTCTGGGTACGCGCCGCCGGTCAACAAGCCAAAAGACGTTATGCGGTCAGGCACTACCCGTTCGGGGGCTTGTTGCATGATGATCATCGACTCAGTCAAACTTTGCCTGTGTGGCAGAGTTCGAGGAAGATGGCTATCTGGCAGGGTGAAAAAATTCATTATGAATTTCGCACCGCTCGCGACGTGATCAGCGGACCGGGAGACGAGCGTAGCTGGTGGGGAGTGAGCGAGATTTTGATGAGTCCTGAAGCTCCGCAGAGAAGAGGAGCCCCACTGAGTTTGTGGGTGGCCACGCCACCTGTGGACAAAGCGTCTTTGTTGAAAGCGTATCAAACAACCATACAAAACATACTGAACAAATGGATGGACGACATCATCAGCGATGATGAGGCGGAGTTTTTGGGACAGATGCTGCAAGGTAACGTATTGAACCACAATATTAAACAATTACCCGAAAACGTTGTGGCATTGGTGCAGCAATACCGCAGGCTTGAAAATGATATCCCCATACCCACCCGCGCCCCGGGAGTGTATGAGTCGGATCCGGTGGATGCCCCCTTTCTGAATCGTGGCGACCATCAAAGTGAAGGGAAGGCGGTGCCACGGCAATTCTTGGAAATGTTTGGGAACAAACCTTACAGCAAAACAAACAGTGGGCGGCTGGAGCTGGCGCAGGATATTGTGGCTGACAACAACCCTCTGACACGACGTGTGCTGGTGAACCGTTTGTGGAATTATGTTTTTGGCGCCGGCCTGGTGGCTACCACCGATAATTTTGGACGCATGGGGGGGCAACCCTCGCACCCCGAACTGCTGGATTTTCTGGCCAGTGATTTCAAGAGGAATGGTTGGTCGTTAAAGAAAAGCCTCAAGTTGATGGTAACCAGTCGTACATTCAAATTGAGCAGTCAGATCACGGCAGCCGCCAGGGAGGTTGATCCTGTCAACAAGTACTTGTCTTTTCACACGCCGCGTCGTCTGGATGCAGAGTCTATTTATGATAGCCTGCATTTTGTAGCGGGGCAGAAGAAGCGGGCGATATACGAAAGCGTGATCCGTAACCGTTTGCACCCCTTCCTGACCGCTTTCAACTACCCGGTGCCTTTGTCGACGGTGAGTCGGCGACCCAGCAACAACGTGCCGGCCCAGGCTTTGAGTCTGATGAATGGGTTGGCGGAGGATTTGTCTGGCAATCTGTTGAGCCGAGTGAATGTGAAACGGGACGTGGATGTGGTATTGCGTGAGTTGTTTTTGAGGTTTTATGCCCGTGAGATCACGGCAAGCGACCGCACCCTGTGCCAGAATTTTTTAGGAGAAAACCCCGACACCGAAGACTGGCGTCGATTGATTGCCACATTGTTCAATTCAAAGGAGCTAATATATGTTTACTGATACTTTTTGCCGTCGACGCTTCATGCAGCTGGGGTTTGGCAGCCTGGGAGGGCTCGCTCTGAGTCAATTAAGTGCGTCGCAGGGTAAGCCCCGCCATCATCAACCGAAAGCACGCTCGGTGATATTGTGTTACATGTCTGGCGGGGTGAGCCACGTGGACAGTTTTGATCCCAAGCCTCTTTTGAAAGATATGCATGGCAAAGACATGCCCGTGGACATACTGCGCACGCAGTTTGATAACAACGGCAAGATCATGCAATCGCCTTGGAAGGCAAAAAAATATGGTCAATCGGGGTTGGAGATGACCAACCTCTTCCCGCACATTGCCGACTGCGCCGATGACATCGCTCTGGTTCGCAGCATGACGGCAGATTTTTCAGAACATGCCCAGGGGAACTTTTACATGCATACAGGTTTTCCCTTCCTGGGGGTGCCGTCGGCGGGAGCCTGGGTAAATTACGGTTTGGGCAGCGTGAATCAAAATCTCCCCGGTTACGTGGTTCTCAACAACAAAACCGGGATTCCCCACGGGGGCAAATCGATTTTCGGCAGTGGTTTTCTGCCTGCCACCAACGGTGCCTCGTTTTTTGATCTGGATAAGGAAGAAGTGGTCAGTCGTGTGCAGCCACGTCGCCCGTTGAAAGAGCAGCGTGCGAGCCTGGGGTTTCTGAAACAGCTGGATGGCGCTTTTGCCAAGCGCTCGGCTGCAGAAGGGGATGTGCAGTCGGCTGTGGAAAATTATGAGACAGCCTTTCGCATGCAAACGGCGGTACCTGAATTAATGGACCTCGACAAAGAACCGGACCATCTCAAACGAGCTTATGGCTTTGAGCATGAAGACCCGCTGGTGGCTCGTTATGGGCATCAGTGCATGGTGGCCCGTCGTCTGGTGGAACAGGGAGTGCGCTTTGTCGAGTTGTCTTGCTCCAATTTCAAAGGAGATGGGCAAAGGGCCAACCCCTGGGATCAACACGGCAATCTGCCCCATGGTCACCAGGAAATGGCCCGTCAGGTCGACCAACCCATTGCGGCCCTCATCAACGATCTCAAACAGCGTGGCCTGCTGGAGAGCACCTTGATTATATTTACCGGTGAGTTTGGTCGTACTCCCTTTTCACAGGGCAATAATGGCCGCGATCACAATCCCTATGGTTTTAGTCTGTGGATGGCCGGTGGGGGAATCAAGGGGGGCAGCGTGCACGGGGCCACCGATGAGCTGGGTTACCATGCCATTGAAGACAAGGCCAAGGTGTTTGATCTGTGGGCCACGGTGCTGCACCAACTAGGCATGGATCATGAAAAGCTGACCTATCGTTACGGAGGGCGCGACATGCGACTCACCGATGTGCATGGAAACGTGATGACAAAAATCCTTCTCTGAACATCGTTTGATTGATAACGCCAAACCCAACTGTAAAAAAGAACGGGAGTAAGCGCCTGCACTCTTTTGATCAGCGCAAGGCATCATCATTACACCATAGGAATCAGTGCCAGCTGCCCACGGCGATTGCAAACGAGGAGAAGCCACGCGAAAAAATCAAAGCATCCTATTACGAAAAGTAATCCCAAGCAAAACGATCGTCACCCTGTAACTGGGTGCCCCTCCATGACATCGCCTGCATACTGTTGAGTCGCAGCCCGGATTCCGAATGGCTATAATGACGATCCAGCATCACCAAAGCGATCCACCGGAGTCTGAAATAATGTAACTGCAATGGCAGGTGTGGTGCTGCTTTGAGGGGGAGATGGCTGAAGCAGGTGGGCCCGGCCTTTTTTGAAGGCAAGATGGATTCAGAATGGTTTGTTTGGCGTCGCAAGCAATGATGTTGGACGTGTTGAATGTCTGGTCATCGAACAGCCTTTTTCCTGCCGCATTCGAATTCTGTCCCCATTAAGCGTTCCGCGTGGATAATCGGCAATCGTTCTGTCATTCCAAAATCAGCACCTTTTTCCTGACTCCCGAACCGGCCTGCGGAAGCGTCGACTGCCCGAATCAGTGAGAAACGAAACCAGCTGAACACCGCCAACAACTGTCATATTATCTATTTTGGTTTGAACGGTGACCCGCGCACGTCTGCGCATCTCGCATGAGGGTGATCTTGCTTTTGATGGATCTTCTGAGACAATCATGTTTGTTACCCAAAGCCAAGTGACGCATGCTCATGGGCGACTTCATTCGCTCATCACGCTTCGAACAACCTTCCGGTGTTCGGGGCCCTGAAGCTGTGGAAGCTTAATGAAGTGTCGATTTAAAACAAAGATTGCTTATGTTTTCGCCTCGCTATTGTCGGTCGTATTGGACTTTTGTTGTTCTTTTTTTGGTGGCTCTCCTCCACGTTGATCCTGCTGCCCGCGCACAAGAACCTCGCCCCCTGTTTGTAGAGGGATACACCGGAAAAGTCAGTTACGTGCCGGGGGAAACCGTGAACCTGCATGTGTCCACTTCAGCCTCGATATTTGAAGCTGAAATGTTCCGGCTGGGAGGAGAGGATAAAAAGGTATGGTCTCAGCGAGGCATTAAGGGGCGGGAATACTCGGTGCCGGCAAATGCCTCTTCCCATGGTTGTGACTGGCCCGTTGCTCTGGAAATACCTGTCCCGCTGGATATGCAGAGTGGGTATTACGAACTGCGATTGCGGGCCAGTGATCGAGGTGGCAAATATGTGCAACGCAACCGGCGTCATGCAGAAGGAACCTGCTTCTTCATTGTGCGATCCGCTCAACCTGGAAAAGACACACGCATATTGCTGCAGCTTTCAACCAATACCTACAATGCCTACAATAACTGGGGAGGTTTCAGTCTCTACGGGTTTCATGGAGCAGGGGGGAATCAGGGCCATCGAGTATCCTTTGATCGACCTCCGAGCAGTCTTTACAATAACTGGGAACGCCCTTTCGTGCAATGGGCCGAGACCCATGGGTACGTGCTTGATTTCGCAGCGAACAACGATCTGGAATTCCATCCCGAACTGCTCTCCTCCTACAAACTGGTGCTCAGCCTGGGCCATGACGAATATTGGTCAGCTCCGATGAGGGATCATCTGGAATCCTTCATCGCGGAGGGTGGCAATGTGGCGTTCTTCAGTGGAAATACCTGTTGCTGGCAAATCCGCAACGAAGCCAAGGGGCGTGCTTCGACGTGTTGGAAACAGAACTTTCACTCTGATCCGGTGTATCAGGCCAGAAAAGGGAATGACCTCTTGTCGTCGCTGTGGAGTCATCATCTGGTGGGGCGTCCCGAGAACACACTGACGGGCGTAGGTTTTTTGTGGGGGGGATATCACCGAAGTCACGGACAGTACATGGATGGCAGTGGCGCCTACACGGTGCATCGTCCGGAGCATTGGGTGTTTGCTGGAACAAGTCTGAAGCAAAAGGATGTGTTTGGTGGCAAGGACAGCATCGTTGGATACGAATGTGATGGCTGCGAAATGACATGGAAGGAAGGGTTGCCGTTTCCGACATATCAGGACGGGACACCCTCCTCCTTTCAAATCCTCGGCACAGCGCCTGCCAGATGGCATCCCGATGATTGTCAATGGTACGACCAATGGGAAAACGGCCGTGCAGGCAATGCGGTTTTGGGGATTTATGCGCGTGGTGGCACCGTGTTCACCTGCGGGAGCACGGACTGGTCACATGGATTAAGAGGGAAAGATCCAATCGTGGAGCAGATCACCAGGAATGTTCTCAACCGATTGTCAGAATAAATCATCCATGGAGATTGCGATGATGAAATATATCGGATGTTTGATTTCCCTGAGCCTGCTCGTCAGTGCCGCCAGCCCAGCCATCACGGCTCAGGCACTTGAGGGACGGGAGGGTTCATTCAGCCTTCCTTCGGGTCTTCACAAAGCCATGCTTCTGAAACCTGGCCCAGGGAATCCCCGAAACAGTGAAGGTGATTTCATTCAACTCAGGGGTGGACGACTTTTGTTTGTCTATTCTCATTTTACGGATGGAAGCAGCGACCATGCATCGGCCTTTCTCGCCAGCCGTATATCCAATGACGGAGGGCAGAGATGGTCGGACAAGGACGCAATCATCCTCAGCAATGAAGGTGGATTCAATATCATGTCCGTTTCCCTGCTGCGTTTGATCAATGGGCAAATCGCCATGTTTTATTTGCGAAAGAACTCAATGGAAGATTGTCGACCATGGATGCGTATCTCCACCGACGAAGCCCTTACCTGGAGCGAGCCGATCGAGGTGATCGCCGATCAGGTCGGGTACTACGTTCTGAACAATGATCGTGCCATACAACTGAAGAGTGGAAGATTGATCTGCCCGGTGGCCCTGCATCATTTGCCGGAATATGAACAGCCTGACTGGAAAGGTCTTTTAATGTGCTATGTTTCCGATGATTCAGGCATGACATGGAAACGCAGCGCTTCGGTTCTCAAAGGAACCAATCCTAATGGATCACGAACAACCTTTCAGGAGCCGGGCGTGATTGAATTGAAAGACCGACGCCTGATGATGTGGGTGCGTTCCGACGGAGGCAGTCAGTATTTGAGTTGGTCAGAAGACGAAGGCAATACATGGTCTCAACCTGTTCCCAGTGAAATCCGCTCTCCCGTATCACCTGCCAGTATGGAACGCATTCCCCGGACAGGTGATTTGTTGCTGGTCTGGAATGATCATGCCGATATTCCAGAAGTATTGAAAGGACGACGCACGCCGTTGAGTGTTGCCATCTCCAGAGATGAAGGGCGGCATTGGACCCGGAGTGTGGCCTTGGAAAATGATCCCGAGGGTTGGTATTGTTATACGGCCATTGAATGTATGGGGGACCATGTGATCCTTGGGCACAGTGCCGGCGATCGTCGCACAGGTGGTTTGAATTGTCTTCAAATGACGCGTTTTGAACTGTCATGGCTTTACGATATTTTAGGGGAGACACAAAAGGTTCGAGCGCAATGAAAAGGGGAAGTATGACCAAGCTTGTTATTCATCGTATTCAAGGCGCTGCAGCGGTTGCTCGCGGGACATCTTTCACTAAGATCTGGAGCAGAAGTATGTTTCAGTTGACTTGTCTTTTGACCCTCTGGGGAACGAGTATCCTTGTTGTGGTGGGCGATCGGCAACCCAACCTTGTCGTCCTTTTTGCCGATGACCTTGGCTATGGTGAGCTGACATGTCAGGGCAACCAGGAGATCCCAACCCCCCATATTGATTCGATTGCGCGCAATGGGGTTCGCTTCACCTCGGGATATGTGGCTGGCCCCAATTGCAGTCCATCCCGTGCGGGCCTGCTCACCGGGCGCACTCCGACGCGTTTTGGCTATGAATTCAATCCCACCGGTGCGCTCAATGAGGAACCCGGCTTTGGCCTGCCCTCGAAGGAAATCACGATTGCCGAGGCGCTGCATGATGCGGGCTACACCACAGGTCTGATCGGTAAGTGGCATCAGGGTGGCACTGCCAGGTATCATCCTTTCAGACATGGTTTCGACGAGTTTTTCGGTTTCACGCATGAGGGACACTACTTCGTTCCGCCACCCTACAGAGGCGTGACCACCTTGCTCCGCCGCAAGACACTTCCGGGCGGGGTGAAAGGTATCTGGAAGGGGAAAGGCGGACTGCACTACCACGACATCCTGGGGAGCGATGAACCAGACTACGACGCCAACAACCCCATCGTGCGCGGTGGTCAGCCCGTGGTCGAAACGGAATACCTGACCGATGCTCTCACCCGTGAGGCGGTTGATTTCATTGATCGTCACGACGATAAGCCTTTCTTTCTCTACCTTGCCTACAATGCCGTCCACAGCCCTCTGCAGGGAGCGGACACCTACATGAAGAAATTCGCGCACATCAAAAACATGCATCGCCGCATTTTCGCGGCCATGCTGGCAAACATAGACGACAGTGTGGGTGCGGTATTGCAGCAGTTGCGGAAATCAGGACAGGAAGAAAACACAATCGTCTTCTTCCTGAGTGACAATGGTGGTCCGACCAGAGAACTGACTTCGTCCAACCTCCCTTTGCGAGGATCCAAGGGGCAGATGTATGAAGGTGCCATTCGGGTGCCTTTCATGGTCCAGTGGAAAGGCAGGATTCCTGCGGGGCAGATCTACGATCGGCCGGTCAGCTCCTTTGATATCTTCGGCACCGCTGCGGCGCAATGCGCCGGAGTCAGTAAACCGGAGCAAGTGGAAGGTGTTGACCTGATGCCGTATCTCACAGGTCAGCGCAATGGCGCGCCCCACGAAAGTCTCTTCTGGCGTCAAGGCGGAAAGACGGCCCTGCGTCACGGTGACTGGAAGCTGGTGCGCATGGGCAGGCGATTGACTTCCGGTCAGGCAAAATGGGAACTCTACGACCTCTCGGAAGACATCTCCGAGACCAAGAATCTCGCTGACACATATCCCGACCGCCTTGCCGAACTGGTCAGGATCTGGTCGCAGCTCAACGGCGAAATGAGTGATCCGCTGTTCTAAGCTTCGTCATGCTCCTTCTGATCGCTGATGAAATAAGTGGGTCCGTCGCCAGTCTTCATGGAACCCACACACTTGTTGTCTACAAGGAATGTGGTCGTTTGATTGCAGCAGTATTTTCTGGTATCAATGATCCTTGATGGTTGACTTGAAAAATACAGTCCCATGAGCAACCTCGTCCTTCATCGTATTCGAATTGTTCTGGCGATCGCTCTCGGGATACCCTTCATCATGATTGGTGTTGAGCATTTTCTCAGGCCTGCGCCCTTTGATGCCATTGTGCCTGCCTATCTTGGGTTTCCGCGTTTCTGGACCCTTGCCAGTGGTATTACCGAAGTGCTCCTTGGTATCGGTATCATGCTGCCACCCTGTCGAAGGTTGGCCGCTCTTTGTCTGGCTGTGTTTTTGATGTGTGTCTATCCGGCAAACCTGAACATGTGGCTGAACGATATCCCGTTCAACGGACACGTGCTCAGCCACAAGGCACACCTTCTGCGTCTTTTCATTCAGCTTCTGCTGATTTGTCTGGCGCTTTGGCTTGCTGATTGGCGCAAAGGATCAACCCGTAAGGCTGCTGTCATTACTAACGAGGATTAAGCGTATTTGAATTTCAGATTCTGAGCATGACACAGTTGCTTCCCGGTGCTCGCCAGCACGCTTTGGCAAGCCCGAACCCCCTGCGGGTGTCATTTCACTTAGTGTGTGATTCCGGTCATGCTTATGATAGAGCCCATTTCATGATCACATGTTTCCAGCTTATCTTGAGCGCGCTTGAAAACTCCTGAAGACAGGCAATGTCATCCAGAGAATGTCATTTGTCTTTGTCTGAAAGTTTGATTGATAAATACCTTTCGCCAGAGGTTTGGAAATGAAATCGAGGATGATACGACCATGGCGGAGAACCTTTCTTTGGTTGGTTGTGAGCATGAGCAGTCGAACAAGCAACGAGAGCATGAATGGAGGGCAATTGTGATCTTCCTTACCTAACCTGATTGGCAAACCTCCAATATTAGTTCCAAACAGGCAGCCATTCTTTCACTGAAATGATTTTTCATGTTTTCGCAAACCATAAAAAAGAGGGAGAGTTGACCAAATTAACTTTGTAACGCAAAGTTAATAAGCAAACAATAAAATATGAAATACTTCCTTGTAACATTGCTATCCATCTTGCTGATGGGTTGCGATCTGCATCTAGATTCCGTCTATCTGGGGCGCTCGGAATCGGCCATGCTGGGTGATGTTAATCGTGGCGACACGGAAGTGGTCAAAGCGTATTTGGACAAAGGCGGAAACGTCAACCTCATGGACGAACCCGGCATGACGCCTCTGCATCATGCCGTGAATGCTGATCTAAGGGGAAGTCATCTCGAAATGGTGAAGTTGCTGATTGAAAGAGGAGCCAATGTGAATGCCGTCGATGACACACATTTTACGCCCTTGCATCTAGCCAGTCACGCAGCCACAGCGGCATTGTTGATCGAGGCGGGAGCGCGTGTGGATGCCAGAAAACGACGCACGGGAGAGACGCTGTTGTTTTCAGCGGCCAGGGGGGCAGCGCAGGGTGCTGAAAAGAGTTACCTGCATTATCTGGAACTGACGAAATTTCTCATTTCAAAAGACGCTGATGTGAACATGAAACTCAGCTCGGGAGATGAGCGTCTTAGAGCCAGCAGTGGCATAGAGGAGAAACCTTACCATGCGAAGACGGGAGATACGCCGTTGCACGCAGTGGCGAGGAGCTATTCGGAAAAGCACGCGATGGTGCTTTGCGAATTGCTGATCCAGCAGGGGGCGAACATCAACGAGACAAATATCCTTGCTCACACACCTCTGGATGAGGCGCTTGCAAATCAAAGAAAACAAACCGCTGATTTCCTTCGCAAGCTTGGAGCTGAAGCAGGTGAAGCCTTGCAAGCCAAGGTTGAATGAAGTTCTCCTGTTGTCCTGTAAACACGCACATCGAGTCTGGTTCAAGGCACAGGAAGAGGCATCATTGATGCTATCATTTCGGTATATGCGTCCCCTCTTTTTTTAAGCGCTTCTTTCGTAGATACTCAGCCAGTGCATGCGAACACAAGGCGAGAATGAAATTTTACTCAATGGCTGTTGTTTCAGTCAGGATGTCTGCTTCCTTCATTTTTTATCGGGCTGATCTCAATCATGTTGACGCTCTTGCCTTTTGGAGTTGAAGGTCGCCCGCCTTGGAAGAGCGATGTGACGTGCCCTTCAACCCGCCGCTCAAGAGTCTGATATCAATGGAATGATGCTGTTTGCTTAAGGGAAAAAAGAACGTCATCTAAACGGCGGAAAACAATAAAAATGAAAACCATCTATGCCTTGATATATCCACTCAGAAAGTAGAAATAACATGATCAGAAAAATACCATTCATGCTGTTGGAAAGGTGCAAGCATGCATCGATCCGAGTCGGATATCTGGGGATCTTTCGCAACAACCAACAAGTGCTTGTCAGGTTTTATCTCAAGCCTACTTTTTTTTCATGATCCACACACCATCCCACTCCCCTTGAGGGGGGGTTTCCTTTAATTCCCTGCATCGATCTACATAGATCTGTGAGAGTTTGTCGGTGGGATGCAATTGCAGGGCGTCCTTGAAAGCCTTAATTGCCTTATCCCACTTTCCTTTGAGATAAAAGTCTCGCCCATTCTTGAAATAGAAGAGCGTTTCCATGAGGTTTGGAAAAGTTTCATCCGTGTGGTAGTCAAGTATTTCATGGATGCCGACTGGTTTTGTTTTTCCTTTTACTACTACTTCGTCGATTTCACGCATGCGGTAGGTTCCACGAAGTTTACGCGCAGTAAATTCACTGATGAGGATCCGGGCCGAATATTGTTTACATGCACTCTCAAGGCGGGCGGCAAGATTGACTCCGTCGCCAATCACCGTGTAATCCATTCGTTTGGGAGATCCGATATTCCCTGATACCACAGTATCAGTATTGATACCTATACCAATTTCAATCTGTCTTCGCCCACTCTTTGAATTTACGCCATTAAAAGTCTGAAGCGACCTGATCATAGTGATAGCGGTCCGAACGGCGCGATCTTCGTCATCATCATGCGGCAAGGGTATGCCAAAGGCGGCCATCATGGCATCACCAATAAATTTATCCAGCATACCTCCCTCCTTTTGAATGCACTCCATCATAACTGTGAAATATTCGTTAAGTAGTGTAACTGTTCCTTGGGCACCAAGTTCCTCCGTAATTGTAGTGAAATTTCTCACGTCAGAAA
>MDTB01025362.1_pt1 | contig 13976 bp, 23 predicted proteins | sample 811161 | NCBI WGS metagenome assembly MDTB01 (sample SAMN05326650, study PRJNA326480) | marine metagenome | isolation source: seawater | place: Mediterranean Sea | collected 2009
AGATATTCATATGCGGCATCAAAACCTTCTTCTCGGTGGCCTCTACCCATGTTATTGTACATGTTTTCAGCATCAATTATATCATCTCCTGGAACTAGTGGAAATTGAGCTTCAATCGAGGCCTCTGCCGGATCGTTCGACATCATAGCTAAACGCCAGCCACTTTCTGGGAGTGCCAACAACATCGCTTGTATTCCTGCTAACAATTCTTCGTCATACAGATTCATAGAGCCTGATGTATCTATAACCCAAATAATGTCTACCCCATCAACTGATTGAGGTTGCAAAAAAGAATCTACCCATACAAGTCCTGGGTCTGTTGGTACTTCTTCATAAATGTAAATAGGAACTTCTACTTCTTCATAAACAACATGTATTCCCGAGCCTTCTCCGACAAGGTGATAATCCATATTAGTCGTGCAGCCTGATAAAACGGCTGCTACAAACACTAGCAGTTGTTTTAAATAATTTTTTGCCATCCCTATAGTAGGTAGGGGGTGACTTTGTAAAAACGTCTTCTTTGTTTATTTTTATTAGTTTAAAGAGATAATGTCGTACAAAGTTGCTGGAGAAACTTTCGCTCTTTCAAAAATTCTGGCACTTTTCCAGTCGATCACCCTGCTTATTCTTAGAGCATGCGCAATCCATTCACTACAATACCATTTTCCACGTTGTTTAATTTTAAAAGGAATAAGATGGGATAAAATCATTCCCCACCAATCGTAACGACAGCCTTGTGTGCGTTCAAAAAACTCTTTTATTGTATTTACTTGTTCTTCGGTAACTTTAAGAGTTACAAAATCCCAATTTTTAGGATCCCAATTTTCTCTTTTTACGGCGGATAATTTTGATAAAGAAAAAGGCCCAATTTGAATCCAAGTAACACCGTCAGGCAAAATTAGCTCAGCATGAGAGTAAGGACTTTTTGTCCACCATCTAACGATTTTATTAAATAAATCGCCCCTGCCTTTATAAAACGCTACTTTTATTTCCATTTTGTTTTTTGATTCGTAATAAACGCCTCCATTAATACTTATCGAGATCGTCTTTTAATCACACCAAAAATTTTAAGTTTTTATAAAAAAAAATGAGGGGCTATAAGCCCCCCAAATAGTCAAGGTTTTTTTGTATTTAAAACCGAAGAAACCAATTCCACGAGAACATCTGGCATCTCTTCTTCGATTCCTGATTCTAACCACATAATAGTCAATCTATCGTGAATCACTCGTTCATTTAAATAGAATGTAGAGTCAACTGCAACTACAATACCAGTCATTTGAGTATCAAAACCTATTGTAATAAACTCTTTTTCTCTTACAATATCGCCAATACGAAATTGGTATTCGTCGTCTTTCACATATTAATTATTCAACTACTAAGAGATTCTACAAGTTCTGCCTTTTTCATTGTAGAAAATCCTTTTATACCTTTAGCCTTGGCAAAAGCCTTAAGTTCCTTAACCGAATAATTGTCAAATGAATCAGAACTATTAATCTGTACCAACTCAATTTCAAAATTTATGTCCTTGCCGGCCAAGGGATGGTTATGATCTAAAGTCACATCTGTATCTGTAAATGAAACAATCTTTGCACGTACTGGCTCTCCATTTGGACCTTGGCCTTGAACTGGCATTCCCTCCATAAAAGGAAATCCATCTGGAAACGCTGTCTTAGGAGCTGTAACAACAGCTTCTGGGATAGGTTGACCATACGCTTCGTCTGCGGTTAAATTAATTGTCTTTGTTTCTCCTTCCGACATGCCAAGAAGGGCAGACTCAAAAGCCTTAATTAGCATCCCTTCTCCTACTTCAATGTTCATGGTCTCTCCACGAGCGCGCGAATCGTCGAAAACCTCTCCATCAGGAAAAGTTCCCTTATAATGCAATTCAACGGAACTTCCATTTTCTACTATCTTCATTTTTTATTTTCATCCTTTATTATTTTGCGACTTTTGACTGCTTTTTCTACTTCTTCTGTTGGAAGATCCATACCTTCCTTTAAATCCCAAAGGGCTTTTTCAATTTCATCTGTCACTTCACCGTCTAAGTCATCATCTATGAAGTGAGTTTTTTCTACTCGTTTATATTGTATCTTGTTTCTTAAATTTTGTATAAATTTATTCATTTTTTCCTTTAACATAATTGCCAAAGCAATACCCAGATGCTAATACACAAATACCAGCAAGCACCCAACTTTGATTGGCCAATAAAGTAATAGCAAAAATGCCATTAATAACTGAACAGCCTAGGCTGGTGTAGTGTGAGCTTAAAAGTTCTTTCATTTTATTTCTCCTTAATTAAATGGTGGAAGCGGCGGGAGTCGAACCCGCGTCCACGATACCTCAAAAGGCAAGTCATTCACAAGCTTAGTTGGTTTTTATCAACTACCAACAAAATTAGACGGTTATTATCTAATGCTTACCGTCCTGTCGCATTAGATGGTTTTAATTTTTACAACTTGTCTGTTGTTTTGATTAGATTGGATAGAAGGCTCTAATCAGCCTCCTCGATTAAGCCGCTAAGCGTGCTGCTTCGAAATGTGTGTTGTTATTTGCAACTATTATTTTGAACTTTTAAGGTGGTATCTTACCTACTTGCACTCGACTTCATCCTTACCCTGTCGAAGCCATTTCGCTCCCCTTTCTAATTTTCTTGACTATAATTCCTACAGGAGTTCCATCGTCACCGTCAAGCCAAATGACAATTTCTTCTTTTGATTTTTCTTTCACTTGCTTTTTGACATCAAGTGCTTTTTTTGCCGCTTTAATAGCGGCAGACTCTGACGAGTGTTTGCTAATTAAGTCACCTTGAATAAGGCGCCCGTTGTATGCATACACTTTCCACATTTTTTCCTCCTATAAAAAGCCAACCGTCTGTGGTTCTTTTGCTCCCCACTCGCTAGCCTCTCAATTATTTTGTATCCTTATGAGACATCTGGATATTAACTTACTTTAGTTTTAAACGGTTGGTTTAAGTTTTTCAAACATCTTTGAAGTAATCTTCTACTTCGTATTTCCTGAGAAGCTTCTTAAATTCTACATAAGTAAGATCTAAGAATCTTGCTGCATCTTTTTTTGATTTAGTTGTTGAGATAGCAAATTTTAGAATTGCTTCCTGGACAATCTTATTAGAGTTTCTCCAAATATCAAAACCATACAACCTGTTATTAATAAGATTACATGAAAGTTCTAACTTAATAGCTATAAGGTCTTCTAAGGTGAGATTAGAAATTAACACTAATAAACTATCATCTAACTTGCTTTGATCTCTTAATTTAGTTATAATGCTTTTATTGATAGTAGTTGAAAGCTTTTGTTTGTTTGCCATCACATAACCAACACATATAATGTAACTGATAACTAAAGTCTTGTCAAGTGACTTTTATGAAAAAAATGTTTTCACAAGTGTTTTCAAACTATTTTTTTCGATTCTCGCACGCCTCTTGCACCGTAACTTTGACCTGCTTGTTGAGATTGAATTCTAGTATGTTCAAAACCTGAAGAATCCTTAGAAATAACTTCGCCAGTTTCTGAATCTACTACTGAACTTGCTTTCTCAATCATCACATCATCAATAATTGATTTAACTTCTCCATCCCACAAAACATCAATTGTTCGGCCTGCTTCAACTGCTTCTTGATAAGCACCAGGATCTGTTTCTTTTAATTCTTGTGCGGCCTCTAAAGCAAGATTGACTTCCTCTTGCACTTCTGGAGATAAAGTCTCATAAATTTGTCCTAAATCCAAATTCACTCCGTCACTGGATATTTTTTTATGTAAAGCGCTTACTATCCCATTTAACGCTCGGACACGTTCATTAACAATACTAGTTGATTTTTCCCATGTTACGTCGTCAATTTGAGTTATTACCTCTCCATCGATGGAGGTCGACACCATGTTAGAAGTTGTCCTTTCAACATCCGAAGCATGTTCTCCACCAGGAATTCCCGATTCTCCCATTGCTTCCATTGTTTGTTGAAGAATGTCAGCCGCGGCGGCAGTCAAGTCTGGATCCGGCGGCATTCCGGCGGCCGCTGCAGTACTAAAGCCACAACAAATAACTAACAAAAGAAGAGCGCCACCAAGCATAATCATTGGCGGTCCTAAAAATTTAGATGCTTTAGCTGCGCCAACCATAAACATTTTGATTGCTTGCATACACTTAATCCAAATTTGTGCTTGAAGCTGTTGCCCTTTAGTTAACTCATTTAATTTTTTCTGCTCTTTAACTGACTTCTTTTTAGATAAAGATGCGGAAAGTGCTTTAACGGCGCGAACAACTAATTTTATTGCTTGCTTAAGTGCTTTAAAAGCAAATAATTTAAGTTTATTAACAGCCTTTCCTACTGCGCCCTTAACTGCTTGTCCTACTTTTTTAGCGCCACTAGCAATTGCTTTGCCAACTTCTAGTTCTTGTATTTCTTCCCACTCGTATAAGAGAGACTTATTACAAGTTTCGCTTAAATAATCAAAAGTTATTTCATTCTTATCATAGCGTTCAAATAACGTATCAAAGCTAGATTTAACAACTTTCTTCCCTTCAAATAAATAAACTGTATCATCAGTTTCTATTTCATCAGCAAAACGTCTAAAATTCTCCATGATCATATGCATGGAGTTCGGGTTATTATTTAGCGGTTTTCTTCTCATAGTTCAATTTCAAGCTCCTCATCACCTCCCAAATCAAGGCCCAAATCATCACCGCCTTCTTCGCCGGTAGGCTCTTCTTCTTTTGCATCGTCATATGCTTGATTTGAAGGCTCATTAACTTGTCCAGCCAATTCACCTTCAAACTTGTCAAAATAAAGTTTAAGATTAGCTATAAGATAATCATAAAAAATTTCCTGATCTTCAGGATTAGAAAGAAGCTCATAAGAATCAATCACGCTCGATTCAATTTTCTTAAAGCTTTCATAGGCCATGTTACGGCCTGTCTCATCTCCATCAACACCAGAGCCAAATTGTTCTCTTTCATCAGGGGCAGCTTCCTCTTCCTCCGCCTTTTTTTCTTGATCTGTACGAATGTCAATGAACTTATCATCATCACCGATCTCAATATCAATCTCTTCATCAAGAGATTCTGCCTCTTCTTCGCCAGCTTGATTGTTTACTTTTGCCGGTGTCAGTGTGTTAATTACTGCATTAACAATGTGAGCCCTAAACGAATTTCTTTGATCAGCCGCAGTTGTTAATGATTTATAATCCGTTTCTAGCACCGGAACAATTTTTTTCAAAAGCTGTTCTAAAACATTAATGCCGGTAGACTTGTTAGGAGATGGATCGACATCTGGAACATCTGCTTCGCTTAGCATAGCTGTTAATTCAAGTCTTAAGAGTTCTCTTAAAGATTCTCTAATTTGACTTTCTTCACTTTGTTTTTTTTGCTTGACATGCTTTATTAGATGTCGTATATTTTCTCTTAAGATTTGTTCATCTTTGTTCATTGTAAAATGCCTCTTTCCATAATTAGTCTCATAACTTCATCAACCAAGGTTAAATCATTTTTTTCTTCTAGTGTAGCAAGAGCGCCTCTTGTGTCGACTCTTTGTCTTTCTTCTTCTTTCTCATTATCTTTTTTAATTTCTTTTTTGTTAACCCACGGTCCCTTACCTTTAGAACTTGTTGCAGCTCCTTGAACGCTGCCGCCGGCCATAGTCGACGTTTCTTCTAAAGACTGCAAACCTAAAACCTGCAAGACCCCATCAACATTATCACCAGCAAAATCTTGTAGTGCTTGCTTATTTACAATAACATCTCCCAAAAGGTCTCTCATGTCTGTAGCACTAAATGGTTCTCCAGTGGGACGCGTCAGCGGTTCAACGGCACTTTTCATAGGCGAAATAAGTTCTAAATCTTCTCCCACATATCTTTCTGCACCCGTCCATCGCGCAGCATCTCCACCTTTATTGCTGGCTCCAAGAATAATTGTATCTCCCGCACTAATGGGTTCCATACCCATTTTTTCTGCCACCTTTTCTCGCTGGCCGGCCTTACCACTAATTTCATAAGCCGCATTTATTGGAGAAGCGTGAGAAGATTCATAAACCTCTACTTTCGGATTGTCCCCCACAAATAGATTCCAAATCTGCCGCGAATGTTCTGCTGTGATCTCTTTGCCATTAGGTAACTTTCTTCCATTACGAGTAGGAGCAGAGATTAAAACAATAACGCGATCGGCATCTTGTGCATACTGCTCAACCATGTCTACGTGGCCCATATGTGGTGGCTTAAATGCTCCGGGAACAATCGCGACTGTTTCTCCTTGAATAGGTTCATTTTCAAATTCCACATCAATGACAGGATCTTCGTCTTCTTCTTGTTCTTTCATAATAACTGGCGCACCACTTGCTTTTTGAAAATCAGAAGCTGTGCCGCCAACAATAAACTCACCCGTAATCTTAACAGGCTTTGTGGTTCCAAACGTTTCTTCGTCTCGGAGCACAACCCCTTCATGGTTGATTACATCGCCCATAGGGCTAGTTAGGGCCCTTAACATTTCATTTCCAAGCATTCGTGCAGCGTGCATAAATACTGTGCCATAAATGGCGTCTGCGGCGTCTTGTTCATCTACTGTATCAACTACCGACTGTTTACCATTTGAGAGCATTTTATAAAGATCTTTATGAAGAGGGTGCCAAGTCATTGTTTTAACATCACCGTTGTCATCAAGAACACGCACTTTCATAGCTCTATAGCCTGGATTTGTTGCTTCTTGAAGCCACTCACCTAAAGATTTTTTGATTGTTCGATCATCAGAGATTTTAATAGATAATGGCTCCGATAAAGCACCAGTATAATCTACATCAGCCATAGTTTCTGTCGGAACGTCTCCATAAATCTGAAATCCGTATTCTTCACCATAAGGTCGCAGTTTTTCAATCAAGCTGGCCATAACAGATGGCTCATAAGATACTTCTCGGCTAGGATCTTTAATAGGAACTTCTTTACCGTTTTTGGGATTAACCATTGTTGGTCGAGATGCTCCGGGTCTAACATTTCCTTTGCTAGCGCCTGATTTGGCAGTCCTTTGATAAAACTGATTTAAACCATGAATAGCAAGAAAGTTTTCATCGTATTGAGTAACGTTAGTTTTACCTTCAACGTATTCAGTATTAAGAAACATCGATGGATCATCCCACATTCCCAAAGCTTTAAGTTCAGGCTCTACTTCACCAATAGCTGCATTAAGAATAGTTAAAAGTTGCGCAACAAATCTGCGCATGCCATGGCCAGGTGGAAATCTTTCAGCGAATCTGTCTACAGTAATTCCGCTAATGTCAATTTCTTTCATAGAACCACGATCAACGGCAAACTCGTGCCCATTAGGTGTCTCAACCACCTTAAAAGACACGTTTACACCGTCAATCTTGACGCTCCCGCCTCTTGCTTCTTCAACAAAGGTTTTTGCTCGATTGAAAAAATCTAAAAGGTCAGAACCGCTTTTAACCCAATCTAAATCGAATGGGTGATTCATATGCCCAGCGGCACCACCCATAGTTTATCCCTTCAAAGCTTTGCTATACGCGTTACCTAAAAACTCTTTAATCTGAGTCTTAGAAAAACCGGCTCTATGTAATTTACTGATGTTTTCACGAAGGCGATCTGCATCTGGTCTGCGTAGTCTCGGATCGCCCTTTCTCTTGGCTCCATCTTCTTCTAAGCTAGGTTCATCATAATCTCTTTTTGCAGCTGCCTTATGTCCATCGGCGGACATGTCATCTTCATTAATGTATGCTTCGTCACCTTTCTTCTCGCCGCGGCCTTTGCCACTGTGCTTGAGCTTTTCACCCTTTTTAGTTGTATCGTCTTTCTCGCCTTTATGGGTATCAGATTCATCACCTTTGCGCATACCATGTCCACTATAGTCGCGATCTTTTGGATCTTCCTTATCTTTGCCTTTATCACCTTTAGACTCGCCATCGCAATCGATGTAGTCACATCTTTCATCTTTGTCATCGCCATCATCATAAGGCTTTTTATCATCGCGCTTACCTGGGGATTTGTGATCTTCGGCCAAACTAGCATTTGTAATCTCAATGTCTTCAACGGCTACGTTTTCAAGAATAGTACCATCAGCAAGTTTCATGTCATAATGTGTAACTTTGTTAAGCTTTTGATTATAATTATGCTTTACGGCTTCTGCCATTTGAATTGAACCATTATGCTGAACGCCTCCATGATGCACACAATAATGGTTAGGTGCGAAAATCTCATCTTTATTTTCGTTTAAAACTTTTTTATGTGTTTCTTCTTTATTTAATTTGCTGAGATCCATTTTGAAACCCCATGCTTCTGATAGGAGACTTTTCAATTCCCCGTTTTTCCAATCTTTTGTAGACATTGAACTATTATCTCCTTTTTGTAATTGTTCATAATAAATAGTACCTTTTGTGCTGTCTTCCCAATCTCTAAACACAATAGATGCTTGGTAAGCTTGTATTTCCATATTTCTCATGTGCGGATCATTTTGTGCATAGCCTTGTTCGCCCATGCTTGCAACATTATCGAACTCTCCATTACACTTCTGTGTATGATGCATCAGTTCATGCGCTAAAGAGCGCATGATGTCTTTTGGATGACGTCCGGTAACGTAAATTGTGACTGATTCGTTTTCAGGATCGTAAAAACCTGTTTTTCCCATAGGATCCGCCGCGTTTTGATCATCTTGACGCAAAAATAATTTTGGAGGTCTTGAAAAACCCATTTTTTCTTGCGCAAACGGCATAAACTGTTGAATTAATGGCTTTAAAACGTCAATCATTCAAAAATACCTTTTTTTGTTGTTTAGAATACCAAATATACTCTAAATAGTTTCCAAATGGGTCTTTTACATAAACTCCAATTGTTCCATCGCGATGATACACTACTTCGCCCATTTCTAAAGGCAAATCTTCTTTATTTTCAACTAAAATGCCAAAATGTGCGTACGGATAGTGATTTTTATCGATTAAAGCGATGTTTGTGTTAGAAACTGTCATTCTAATGTACTTTGAGTCGCGAAAAGTCACTTTTCCAGCTAATTTTTGGGTATACCACTCTTCTGCAACCTTTAAATCGTCTACAAGTATTGCAATGTGGTCAATTACAGACATCATTGAACTATTTCTCCATTGTTACTATCAGAAGATTTAGAAACCAGTTTTAAACTAGCGGTAAAAAAATCAATTTCTAAAACTGTGTTGTATAGAGGCTTTACAGTTGAAATAGAGACCAATCTTCCGGATCTTATCTCATTTTTAATGTTAATAACAAGGCCGTAGTGAGAATTCCAGTCATTTACTTCCCTATTCCATGTTGACCACTCTACAATATCGCCAACATCAAATACGCGCGCCGACATTTCTCCAAAATTATCTTTTTTATTCATTTTTAACTTCACAATCTTCATCATAACTAGAGCTTACAGTTTGTAATAGTTGAAATTCATTTAAGGTAGTATTAAATACTATAATTTGTTTTTCAAAAGGATTAATGAATCTAATTTTCTTTTTTCTTGTGTTAATTATTTCAACTTTTGTTTTGTTTTTTTGAGTTTCATCCATTTATGTGAAAAATGAGCTTTTTTTACTTGAAAAAATTAGAATTAAAGATAGTAGCGTTATAGCTGTTAATTCAAAGTCCCAAATAGCATAAAATACCCACGCTCCTATAACTGTCGAGAGTATTTTCCAAAAATTATCAAATTTAAATAACATTAATCAAATCCTGTATGTATTAGTTCTTCTGGGTCTATACAAACCATGTCCCCAGTGTGTGTATAAATTAAACTTCTTCCTAAGCTATCATAATTTTCGTATAAAATAAAAGCCTTGACTCCTCTATAGATTTTTTTATGTGTTCTATTGGCTGGATCCCAACACCACATATCACCTGACCCTAAAATTGCAACTTCTGGAATTAATTCTTCATCTTCAGGTAGCGAACCAGAAATTTGTTTAAGTATTTTCTTAACTAAATCAGTATTTGTGTTTTTCTTAGCCATTAAATTAAATAGAGTTTAATAAATAACATTTAACGTTAATAGTTTAAATAAATCTAGAAATTAAAACAGCAACCGCCATAGTAAACTGGACGACCATAAAAATTGTAACAGCTTTTGTTTTAAATGTTTTTAATCCCTCTAGTTCTCGCATTGCATATTTCATTTGTGATGGAGAAACTACTTCGTCAATTTTATCTTTCCAAGCTTTTAATTCTTCTAATCGATCTTCTTTCGCTTTAATTTTAGTAATCTGCTCTTTAACATCTTGAAGTTCTTTGCGCATACTTTCAATACCAACATTGAGAGTTTCTAGTTGTTGTATTACTAGTTTAGAATAAGTTTCCCAGCCTTGATTATCAGACATAATAAAGTCTCCTACTTATAAGTAGACTTAAAGCCCAAGCTCTTCAAGCTTTTTAATAGTAATTCCTGTGTTGGTATGTAAAATCGCAATTCCTCCAGCCTCTTCCCACGGAATTGTATTTTTTGTAAAGTCATCAATTAAAATTTGATCTGATCCAGACCATTTAAACTTGTCATGAGACATAAAAACTTTAGATGGCGGAGGTTGTAAATTTTTATCAATCCAGGCTTGTTTTCCAATCTCAGAACCATAGCCCATAGGTGCTGTTAAGATATAAGGATCAAATTGAGAGATAAAATTCCACAATTCCTTACCTCCTGGCATCCATGGTAAGTTTTCCCAAAAATCTGCATGGTTTTTAAGTTCTTTGAACATGTAAGAGCGAATGTGCTTATTTTTATTTGGGTTACTGTAATGAATATCTTCTTCAGTTACATAATCTCTGCCAATCTTTTCTTTTAGCTCTTCAGCGTTGCCGGATTGCAATTGTTCAGTAATGTATTCCACGGTTCCTGCAACAAAATCAACAAGCACCCCATCCATATCACAATAGATTTGGTATTGCTCTTCTTGTTCAGTTAAGTACTTCCGCCAATTTTCAAGTAGGAGCTTCATAGGTTTTTCCAAATATTTCTCTGCCGACGACTCCGTAATCACCGGGCCCATATTGCACTAAATAGTCACCCGGATCCCCTTGAAGTAAATCGTCTGACCAAGATACTTTTACTTGAAATGGTTCCGACATCTCTTTAGCGAATACTGGTATGTTCTTCTTGGAGGCGGTTCCATCGCCTAAGTCATCATATGTTTGTGCAAACTTCTCTGCTGGAATGGGCCATTGTTCGCCTTCCGTGCCGGTCATGATTGCATCGCCGGCGTTGGCGCCAACAGGACCTTCCTTGGTATTGATAGTTTCATCAGTTTCAGCATATCTGAATTCTAATGGAATAGGTTTCTTGGCAGTCTGGAACCCATCTTGTGATAAATCCGGATTGTCATCTAGTCCGACGGTTTCTGTTATATACTTCCGCCAATTTTCAAGTAGGATTTTCATCTTAAAACTTCTTCAACCTTTCCACAAATCTCAATAGGTTCAATAGGTTGAAAATCTTGCTCTGAAAATTCATTAGACATTGCAGGCTTTCCGCCGGCTTCTGGATTGGTAGCAATAGTAACATGTGGAAGGCCTTCAATCTTATTATACAGGTTTTGACTCTCACTGTCAACCCTTACTGCAATAACGCGCTCATTTTGAGCGATTCCAGTGACAGTTAGACACCCTTTATAAAACTGATCGGTGGGCAAACGTTGCTTTTGTTCTGTCGGTGGGATCATTGTCATGTGATGAGCAAAAACCTTCCATCCTTCGGGCGCCATCTGTGCTAGTTTTTGGTGCGAGACATCATCTAAAACAAAAGCAGTATACTCAATTGACTTGGCCATGTCGTGACCCATGGCAACTTCACTTACATACTTCCGCCAATTTTCCATTAAAATTTTCACTGTTTTATCCTCTTAAATAATTAAATAAAGCTTCGTCAGAAACTTCGTCTTTTCTATGATTGTGTTTTTTTATTTGCTGCATTAAATCTTCATCATTCATCTTGAACAGGACTTGCGGCCCGATGCCGCCTTGCAAATTTGCATTTAACGCTAAAGACAATAAAGCATCTGCAATCACAATGTTATCTTCTTTGCTCTCGCCCTCTCTGATAAGGCCTTCGCGCTTTGCATAGTCTGGGATAAACACTTGTGTGCCGGCATCCATTAGTTCTGGCGGAATGTCTTCGCGAGAGTATTGAGGAATTTCAACCTCTTCCTCTTCTTTTTCTTCGGGGTACTTTAAGCCGTATCTTTCCATGTATTCTTGTTCGCTTTTTGTAAGTGCCTCAAACGTTCTACCTTTGAGTGCTCTTTGTAAAAGTATTTCAAGAACATCCTGTTCGGAAATATCTGGGTCTTGATTTATAGTCTTAATCATCGCCCATATCATCGGAACTCTTGCCATAAGCTTGGATGCTTGTCTATTGACAAACACTTTAGCATCATCTACTTCTGGATAGAATTCGCTTTTACCCATCCTATCCAGAACTGTATTGACTGCTGCGTCTTTTTCGAAAACACTAATCTCAGTTAAAAACTTCCGCCAATTTTCCATTAAGAGTTTCATTTATTGCCACTCCTGTAAATATTGTTTAACTATAGATCCTAATGGTTTTCCAGTTACCAACCATACTTGTGGATTGATTCCTAGCGCAAAACATGCAGCCAATCTTGTTCTACCTCCCAATAAAAAAAGGTCACCATTTCTTTTTTCATAAATCATCGGCGCCGGCATTGAAGGGTTATCTTTCCACAAAGCAATGGCTATTTTTTCAAGATCTCTTACTTCGCCGGGGCTATTACCTTTATTTATTAATTCGTGTGCTTGTTGAACTTTTTGTTCTTTCTCAATCTCACTAGAGGGAATTAAACTGAGTCCGTCAAAAGGAAGATTAACAATTGACTTAGATAGTTTTTGTAAAGATATGCTAACTAACTTACCTGACGGAACTGCTTCATAAAAAGCTTGCCCCGCTACACAATTAGCAGAAACAGTTTGTCCCTTGGAAAACTCTTGAAATACAGAATTGGGAGCCAAGTCATTATAAATTTTTTCAACCTCAGAAGGAATTCCGCCCAACTCAACATTGGGTTCTAAAATTCCTTCAAACTCTCCTTCGGAAAAAAGCTGAACCCCTTTAGCGAATAATTCCCATTGTTCATAGCTCCAATCAGGAGCGACCCAAGTAATCGGTTTTTGCTCACCATCAGGATAAGAATACTCAGTTAAATACTTCCGCCAATTTTCCATTAAGAGTTTCATTTACAAGAACCGCTCCCATAAGATCCGGAACCAAAAGATCCGGAACAGTAAAAGGCGCCACTATCTGCTGTATCCGCCTCTACACCCGAAACACAAGAAACAAGGATTGTAGAGTATAATAGAATTGTAAAATCTCTTCTTGTTAATTTATTTTCAGGTAGAAGTTTCATATAAATCTTCTCCACACTTCTCCGAGATCTTTAAGATCGTCAAAGCTGCGTTGCTTTTCAGCAGGAGGCTGCCCAAGATTAATGCCATTTTTGCGAGCTTCTTCTTGTAAAGCACCCATAAATGCGGCAGCAATTTCGTCTTCATCATCCATGTCGCCAGTGACTAATTCATAAAATTGTTCTACAAGCTTGTCAGGGGTGTCTGAGTCTACTTTAAAAGTTATACTATAGCGAACTTCGCCTCCAACTTCTACTGCGCTTTTATTACGAATAACAAGCCTATAATCAGTATCTAATTCTTCTCTTACGGAGCGAGTTAAGTATTCTCTGAGCATAAGCGCAAACTCTCGTCGATCAACGAGATCAAACAAAATTCTTGTTTCAATACCTAATTTTTCTGGATCAAAATCGTAATAGATTGATGCCCACGCTTCGTAAGAGTCAGTATAGTGTTCTCCGTCGTACTCAGTATCCCATTCATAAGTACCAAGGTTGCCATACTCAAATTTTTGAATTAAGCTCATATAAGCGTGCCCTTCAAAATAACCATTTTCTTTGGCGTATTGTTCTACAAGCGCTTGAAATTTATCTCGGTCA
>MDTB01242169.1_pt1 | contig 13976 bp, 13 predicted proteins | sample 811161 | NCBI WGS metagenome assembly MDTB01 (sample SAMN05326650, study PRJNA326480) | marine metagenome | isolation source: seawater | place: Mediterranean Sea | collected 2009
TTTAGCATCTTCATTTTTCTTAGCATCGGCGGCTGCAGCTATTCTGGATCGTTCAGTTTCTTCTGCTGCTTTTCTTTCTGCAATATCTTTCAAACGTTTAGCTTCTTCGTCGGCGCGTTTTTTCTCTAATGCGAGCGCTTCTAATCTAGCTCTGTTTTCGGCCTCGATTCTTGCTTTTTCTTTTTCAGCAGCTATTTTTGCTAACCTTATTTTTTCGGCTTCGGCTTTCTTGCGCTCTTCTTCCTTGGCTTTTGCAATCCGTATTTCCTCTGCAATGATGGATCGGATTTGGCCTTCAAGTTTTTTCGATTCAACTTGTTTTTGCTTCAGTTCAGCGGTAAGTTGGGCTTCGTTTTTCTTGAATTCTTGCAGAAGATTTTCCTTTTGTTTTCTTTCGGCTTCAATTGTCAAAAGGTCTTTTTGTTGATTGGCAAGCAATACTTCTTTATCCTTAACTGATTTTTGTTTAAGGTTGATATTTTGAATTAATTTTTTTGCAGCATCAGAGATTTCTGCTGCTTTTTTGTCCTGATAATCAGAATAATCTTTTAAATATTGAACTCTTCGTAATGCTTCTCCCAAATTTTTCGATGATAAAATAAAGGTTACTTTGTTTTGTACCCCTTTATTTTTGTAGGCCTTTACTAAAACTTCTGCGTAATTTTTTCTTAAAACTTCCAATTCCCGATTCTGTCTATTGATTTCTAACTGACGAAGATAGATGTCGTCCTCAATGAGGCGTTTTTCCTTTTGGGTGTTGTTATAAACTTTTTCGCGCAGCTGGATTTTCTTTTGAACTTCAGTTAGATAAGCCACCGAAAGTTTTGATTGCTGTTGGGTTTTTGCCAAATTTGAATTGATGGCAGCAATCTGTTTTTTGAGTTCAGCATTTTGCTTTTGAAGTTGTTCTTTTTTTTGGGAAAATAACATCCCGAACAAAAAAAGTCCTATTAAAAAGCTTAATTTCTTAATCATTTGATCTCTGTTTTCGTATAATTACTGGGAACGGAATACGGAGTATCCATTTTCGAACTTGCAAATTTCGTGTTTTCAAGTAGAATTTGGCTTGTTTTTGAACCTTTTATAATTATTTTAACATTTTTTGGGAATTTCGTTCCTTCTACATTAATCCAATCGGAATAGGTGATTTCCAACTGATCTGCGGTGTTGATGTTTTTTAAATTAACTTTAGATAAATCAAAAACATTAGTATAATCCATCGAAACCGTGTATTCAGAAACTTTTCCATCGCTGGTGAATTTTAAGTTTTTGGATGAGGCTACGTTGTAACCTTGCAAATTTTTAGTTAAAACAAAATCCTTTTCATTAACCGGAATAAAGGTTTTTCCCGTCAACAAATTCTGTAATGAACGGAAATCAATAAAATTAACATTCAGTAAATTGTTCAAGTAAGAAAAATCGGACTCTATATAGGTTTTGTTCCATTTTTCGTAACCTTTAATTCCTTCGGGTGTAGCAATTCCGCGCCCTACATTCAGGAAAACAGCAACCATGTTCATCCAGATTTTTTGCCCGTTTTCGATGTAAATTGTGGCGTCCAAAGTTGGGATAAAACTTCTTGTTTCAACGTTCACTCTGGAGTTGATTTTCACCTGTTCAAATTTTGGCTTTTCAGTGATTTTATCGAAAAATGCTGCGTTTGAAGAGATGGGTGATGTTGTACTCGTAGGTTGGGTAAGAACTGTTTTAGTTTTGCAGGAAACTACAAGAAATGCACTCAGTAGGACTATGATGTATTTTTTCATATTAAAATTTTACTTCAGAACTTTGCAATATTAACGCCAAACCACACAAATTGTTTTGTGTGGCTAGTTGTATACCGCTATTAGTGGTGGTTTAATTACTTTCGCTTTTTGATAGGAAATCGAGAACGGAATAATCTCCCAATGAAATTTCACGGGCAACTCCGAAGTATTGTGCGGAATTTCCGATCATGGAATTACTGAGATTTCCGTGGTCAATTAATGTGTTTTCTTGAATTAGCGAATTGTCAATATTTGAATTGATGATTTTCGTATTATTCCCCAATGACACGCAAGGTCCAATTTTCGAGTTGTAAATTTCTACGTTTTCGCCAATAAAGCATGGTGGAATAATCATGCAATTTTCAATTTTTGCAGAAGCAGGATAAGTGGAAAGATTTTCTTTTTCATAGTTGAGCACTTTTCCGTTGGTTTCTACAGTGGCATTTTTGTTTCCGCAATCCATCCAATCGTCTACTTTTCCAAGCGAGAATTTCGCTCCTTTTTGGCGAAGGTTTTCCAATGCGGTAGTCAATTGATATTCACCTCCCTCTTTAATGTCATTGGTCATGATGTAATTAATCTCATCCATCAATTTTTCTGCAGAATTGAAATAATAAATTCCAATAATCGCCAAATCGGAAACAAAAGTTTTAGGTTTTTCAACAAAATCGGTGATGAATCCGTAATCATCGAGTTTCACAACGCCAAATGCGGATGGATCTTCCACTTTTTTCACCCAAATTACACCATCTGAATTTTTATCTAAAATAAAATCAGCTTTAAATAAAGTATCGGCAAATGCAACGACAACATCGCCTTGCATGGATGCTTCTGCGCATTTTATCGCGTGTGCGGTTCCTAGCGGTTCATCCTGAACATACACACTTCCTTTTGCGCCCAATTTTTCTGCAATTTCGACAAGTGATGCTTCCACTTCCGGCCCGAAATCTCCAATGATAAATGCAATTTCATCAATTTTTTCACCAGCAACTTTTGCGATATCTTCTACCAATCGCTGTACGATGGGTTTTCCTGCGATAGGAATCAGCGGTTTTGGAACAGTGAGGGTGTGAGGTCTTAGTCTGGAGCCTCTTCCGGCCATAGGAACTATAATTTTCATAGGATTTTTTTTAACTACTTATATTAATATTGTGTTGGTTTTATTTGGAAGTACTTCCGAATCCACCGGCACCGCGATCTGTTTCGGTGAGATGCTGAGCTTCGTCCCAAACGGCAGTTTCGTGTTTTGCAATCACCATTTGGGCAATTCTGTCGCCATCATTGATCATAAATTCGTCGGCTGACAAATTTACTAAAATAACTCCAATTTCGCCTCGGTAATCCGCATCAATTGTTCCGGGAGAATTCAGTACGGTAATTCCATTTTTTATGGCTAAACCACTTCTGGGGCGCACTTGTGCTTCGTAACCTTCAGCGAGCTCAATAAATAATCCTGTGGGAATCAGCTTTCTTTCAAGACTTTTTAAAACAATAGATTCCTCGATGTTGGCATACAAATCCATTCCGGCTGAAAGTGCGGTTTGGTATTTTGGTAAAGGGTGTTTGGACTTATTGACGATTTTTATTTTCATTAAATTTTATCTTTTGAATTTGCTCAAGACAAATCTTCTTTCGCTGTAAACAATTATTGCCGTAAAGATGAGAAATAATAGATTGCCTATCCAAAAATTTGCATTAAATAATTCATAAGAAATATAACTAAAAACCATCAAAAGAATCAGGCAAAGTGAAATATTCTTGATTCGATAAGGAATCGGATAATATTTTTGACCAAGAAAATAAGACAAAACCATCATCGTGAAATACGCCGCCAAAGTAGTCCATGCCGAAACCATAAACCCGAATTTTTTCAGTAAAACAAGGTTTAATATAATGGTAATCAACGCTCCAGCCCACGAAATTACAGTTCCGATTTTTGTTCGGTCCGTCACTTTGTACCAAGTGGAAAGGTTGTAATAAATGCCGAAACACAAGTTGGCAATTACGATGATCGGAATAATATCAATTGCGGTCCAATAAGATTTATTAGGAATAAAAAGTGTTTTGAGCCACGAAATATTAGCAATTATTCCCATCGCGACAATCGATGCGAAAAATGTAAAATACTCGGTCACTTTCGCGTAAGTAATTTTGGCGTTTTCGTTTTGCATTTGTTTAAAGAAAAATGGCTCAATTCCCATGCGATAAGCAGTGACGAAAAGCGTCATCAAAACAGCAAGTTTGTAGCAACCGCCGTAAGCTCCGGCATCGCCCTCGTCGATGAAATAATATTGAATTGCTTTATCGAAATTTTCATTGACCATAAATGCAAATCCGGCAACCATAATTGGCCAAGAATAAGAAATCATTCGCACGAAAAGATCTTTTGCAAATTGAAATTTTACTTTAGAAATAATAGGGAAAAGCATAATAACGCCTAAAAGACTGCCCATTAAATTACTCCAAAACGGGTAAGAAACCTTCTCGGTCATTCCTAATTTTTTTGAAAATTCTGCCGGAATCCACATAAAAAGCAGAACTACAATGATGGTTTGTGCCAAAGATTGAAGCACGCGAATCAATGAATATTTTATCGGTTTGTTGTGGTAACGAAGCCACGCAAACGGAATTACACAAATGGTGTCGAAAAAGGCAATCCAAGCAAACCAACGGATGAATTCAGGGTTTTTGCTGTACCCCATCGCATCGGCAAGTGGTTGATTGAAAAGTAAACATATTGCCAGAAACAAGGTAGATGTTCCTGCTAGAAACCAAAACGAAGTGTTGAACGTTTTTTCTTTATTTTCCTCTTCCGACGAAAAACGAAAAAATGCAGTTTCGAAACCGAAAGTCAAAATAATATTTACAAACGAAATAATTGCATACAAATTGGTGAACTGTGCAAATTCGTCTTTGTTGATGTGATGAATGTACAGAGGATTCAGAATGAAGATAATGATCCTTGGCAAAATGGCGCCGATTCCGTAGATGATGGTTTCGTTCAGAAGCTTTTTCAAAACAGCGTTTATTTTCTGCAAATGTAATTAATTAGATTTGAGATTGAAAAATTTGGTTTTATGTATTAATTTTGTGAAAGTTCAATTCATAACTTTCAAATTCCCATTATAAATATTGCAAAACCATGAAAATCCTCATTAAAAATGCCAAAATTGTCAACGAAAATCAGATTATTGAAAGCGATTTGCTGATCGAAAACGATCTCATTTCAAGAATCGGAAAAAATATTTCTGATGAAAATGTTGATAATGTAATAGATGCGTCCGGAAAGTATCTTTTACCGGGAATCATTGATGATCAGGTGCATTTTCGTGAACCAGGATTAACGCACAAGGGCGATATTGAAAGCGAATCTAGAGCAGCAATTGCAGGCGGAGTTACGAGTTTTATCGAACAACCCAACACGGTTCCGAACGCCGTAACCCAGGAACTTTTGGAAGAAAAATATCAAATCGCAGCCGAGAAATCTTACGCCAATTATTCTTTTTCGATGGGCGGAACCAATGATAATTTGGAAGAAGTTCTTAATACAAATCCCAGAAATGTTGCCGCAATTAAACTTTTTTTAGGGTCTTCTACAGGAAGTATGCTGGTGGATAATCCCGACACTTTGGAAGAAATTTTCAGTAAGGTAAAAATGCCCATTTGTGTTCACTGTGAAGATGAAGCAACGATTCGTAAAAACACCGAAATCTACAAAGAACAATACGGCGAAGATATTCCAATGAAATTTCATCATTTGATAAGAAGCGAAGAAGCTTGTTACCTCTCAAGTTCAAAAGCAGTAGAACTGGCAAAAAAAACCGGAGCTAGACTTCATATTTATCACTTATCTACAGCGAAAGAAACTGATTTATTCAGAAATGATATGCCTTTAAAAGATAAAAAAATTACTGCGGAAGTCTGTGTTCATCATCTCACTTTTACCGATGCAGATTACGAAACGAAAGGAACTTTAATTAAATGGAATCCGGCGGTGAAAACTCAACATGACAAAGATGGACTTTGGGAAGCGTTGCTCGATGACCGAATTGATGTAATTGCCACCGATCACGCGCCGCATACTTGGGAAGAAAAACAAAATGTATATACGAAAGCGCCTTCCGGTGGACCTTTGGTGCAGCATTCTTTGCAATTGATGTTGGAGAATTTCCAAAACGGAAAAATTTCTTTAGAAAAATTGGTGGAGAAAATGTGTCACAATCCTGCAATTCTTTTTCAAATGGAAAAACGTGGTTTTATTCGCGAAGATTACAAAGCCGACCTTGTTTTGGTTGATTTGAATGAAACTTACACCGTTGCAAAAGAAAATCTGCTTTATAAATGTGGTTGGAGTCCGCTGGAAGGAACAACTTTCCACTCGAAAATCACCCACACTTTTGTCAATGGAAATCTAGCTTTCGAAAACGGAAAAGTTGCCGAGCAGAAACATGGCGAAAGATTGCTTTTTGATAGAAAAGAGTAATTGATTAGTATGCGAATCCTTCATTTCCATTATTTTGAGCATAATAATTCGCAATTTAAGCTAAGAAATTTGTTTAAATTTACAAAAAAACCAAAGATATGAATCTTTATACCCAACCGATGCTCAAAGAAGGAGCGTTAAAAGATAAAGTAGCAATAGTAACCGGCGGCGGAAGCGGCCTCGGAAAGGCAATGACTAAATATTTTCTTCAACTCGGAGCAAAAATAGTCATCACTTCCAGAAATCTTGAAAAACTGCAAACTACCGCTAAGGAATTGGAAGATGAAACCGGCGGAAAAATCCTTTGCGTAGCATGTGATGTGCGCAACTGGGACGAAGTGGAAGCAATGAAAGAGGCGGCGATAAAAGAATTTGGGCAAATTGATATTCTGCTGAATAATGCTGCGGGAAATTTTATTTCTCCAACCGAAAGATTGACGCACTCGGCATTTGACTCTGTTTTGGATATTGTTTTAAAGGGTACCAAAAACTGTACGCTTTCCATCGGAAAATATTGGATTGATCATAAAATTCCGGGAACAGTGCTGAATATTGTCACTACTTATGCATGGACAGGTTCCGCTTATGTAGTTCCTTCCGCATGTGCAAAAGCAGGAGTTTTAGCGATGACCAGGAGTTTGGCTGTAGAATGGGCAAAATATGGTATTCGTTTTAATGCAATTGCTCCTGGACCATTCCCAACAAAAGGTGCATGGGACAGATTATTACCGGGAGATCTCCAAGAAAAATTTGATATGCGCAAAAAAGTTCCGTTAAGAAGAGTTGGGGAGCATCAGGAATTGGCCAACTTGGCGGCTTACCTCGTTTCCGATTATTCGGCGTATATGAATGGGGAAGTAGTTACCATTGATGGTGGCGAATGGCTTCAGGGAGCCGGCGAATTCAATATGCTCGAAGAGATTCCTCAGGAAATGTGGGATATGCTCGAAGCAATGATTAAGGCGAAAAAATCAAATTAACTCAAATAAAAAACTCATGATTTTGATTCTGAGTTTTTTTAGCTTGCTACATGAAAAAACGCCCTGAAAATCAGAGCGTTATAACTAAATTTGTAATTGCAAGGGAATGGACATCAGGTATCAGTAAATTCGGAAATATTATTTCACAAGTTGGATTGGGATTGACAGTTACTGTTATAGGTGCAGAAATTGGTGTCCCTTTAATGGCAATTGGGGGACAAATTAGTCTTTTAGCAGATGCAGGAACAGCACTATCATATGCTATTGAAGGAAAATGGGATAAATCTGGTATGCAAGCTATTGAAACGGGGGTTTCTTTTGGAGCGTCTAAAGCAACTGGAGGACTATTGAAAATGAAAAGTCCTGGGCAATCCGAAATAGCAAATGAGGCTCAACGAGCAGTGGCGGAAGAAATAAATGGCAGGGTTGCCTCAGAGGGAGTGAAAATGATCCAGGTTGAAGTTAAAACACGTAATTATTAATTAGTATGATTTTTCTTATATTTTTTTTAACAGCTATTGCCTTAATTAGTGGAATTTATCTATATAATAAAAATAAAAAAGAGAAAGAACCTATTTATGAAGAAATGATTTCTATAAAGGGTTGGGTATTATTAACAACATTAATTATAGCTGCTATTATTTATATTTTACAACAATTAAAAATAATGTGAGTTTTTTTAGACATGGTTCAGAGAAGTAGCAACTCCAATAATAGAACAACAAGTTAAAACTGTTTACTAGTGAAATTAATAATAGAAATATCAATGGTAATAATGGGAGTTTTATTATCATATTTAAAAATTAAAAAAAAAATTTTAATAGAAGAATCAAGGGATGATTTTTATATACAACCACATATAATGAAATTTTGGGGAATAATTTCAATACTTATTATTGGAGGAATAATATTGATTTTTCAGGAGTAAATATTTCAGAAAAGAAAAAACTATTTCTTTTATTATGGGAGATGTAGGAAAAAATATATTTTACAAAAAAGAGCAAAGAGATGATTTCTATACACCTCCCGAAGTAAGAGGTTTTTGGGGAGTTGCAATTGGTTTAATACTTTTTGGAATAATTTTAATCGTTCAAAATCTATAAGAAAAATAATTTTTAAATAAACATTATGAAAAATAAAATTGTTTCGTATTCACTTACATTTCTGCTGCTAACCTCGTGTACCACTCGCATAGTATCAGAGAAGAAACCGTATAGTGATAATAAAATTTCTGTTGGGAAAATATATTCTTTTATCACAAAAGATTCTAAAAAATATCATTTGAAATTTACCAAAGAGGATGAAGAAGTAATATATGGAGAAGATAAAGAAGGGAATGAAATAAGAATAGAAAAAAAACAGATTTCCTCTATCAAAAAATCTAATACAATTGGCACTATAGCAATCATTACCGGAGCATTAGCAACTGCTATTCTGCTTCCTGCGTATATTAGTAACAAACCAGTGGGACAATAAATTTTACTGAGATTCTTTAAGATTGTCAGAAACTAAGATGATTTGCCTTTTCCACAATTTCCCGACCCTTTAAATATCATAAAATATCATAAAAATAAAAAAGCCAATTTTACATTATTTATGGATGTAAAATTGGCTGTAAATTAATTAAATCACTGTTAATCAAGTGATATTGTAGACCCACAGGGATTGTTGGTGCAAACCAATATAGCACTGTAAATAATCATTTGGCTGAGTATAAGCTACTTATATTATTCTGTGAATGTATAAGCCTTTGTGAAACCCATTAAACATTCCGTCATTTAGTCCCTCATTTTAATAGCAGGGACTAATATTAGTACTGAACGTATCGTATAAAAAAGCTTTAGTTGATGCGTTAATACGCAGTTTCTTACGCAGAAAAACTTAAATAAAAAATTGCACAGGCCTTAGCTTGTGCAACGTATTAAACTTGTCAGAGATTCCAAATTCTTCTTTCATTGAGGGTGTTTTACCTAGCAAACCTACGTCAAGATTGGTTTTTATGATGCAATCCTAATATGATTTCAGTGTGGAAGGACTGGAAAGATCATATGGTTTAAAGCATATTAAACTTTGCCATTGCATTTATCTTCGTCTGGTCTGCAATATCAATATAAGGCTTCATTGCGGAGTAATCACTGTGACCTGTCCATTTCATCACGACCTATGGTGGAATTCCTAAAGCCAACGCGTTGCATATAAAAGTTCTTCTCCCGGCATGAGAACTCATTAGTGCGTATTTTGGAAAAACGTCATCGAATTTCTGATTGTCTTTGTAATAGGTTTCGCGAATAGGTTCATCAATCTCCGCCAGTTTCATTAACTCATGTAGATATCAGCATCAATTATGTATGTCAAAACAGTGATGAAAACGGAATATTAATGTCTAATAGTCATCTAAGTAGAAATAGTTTTAAAAATATAGCAATCGTATTGTTTTAATTTGTAATATTGAAATAACAAAATAGCCGATTGTTGCACATTAAAGAAATTGATTGGGAATAACCATTTTTTTCTGCACACCTGCTTTTTTTTTCTATGTATTAAATAAATAAAATATGGTTAAAATTCTATCTTCTCTTTTCGTTGTTGCCACTGTATTTGTTTTTGCGCAAAGTGCAAGACAGGCGTCTGCTGCAGCGGATATTATCTTCAGCTATGACGAAGCTGGTAACCAGGTGTTGCGCCGCCCACCTTTACCTAAAACTACAGAGCTTCCAACGCTGGACCAGGGAAAAGTGGCAGTTGCTGAACCAGATCCTTTCTGGCTTCAAGTGCATGTATACCCCGTGCCTGTAAAATCTACCCTGACCATTGCCTGGAATCTGGAAGTGGATGACCTTATCGAATCGGTGACCTTGTATCAGCATTCTTCTCTCGTTAATTTGTTTCAGAAAAAGAACATGCCTGGCCTGAACCGTGAGCTTCAGATTGATATGTCACGATTTTACATGGGTGTCTATATACTTACGTTTACACTTAAAGACGGGCGCACACTTTCCCGGAACATCACCAAACTCTAAGTCTGTTTAATACAAAATACCGCTATATATGAAAAAGCTTTACTTCGTATACCTGCTGTTGCTTTGCCAGCTTGGGCTGGCACAAACGCAGCAGGCTCCCGTATACCGCCCGGATGATTCCCTGAAAGCAACCAGTACCGCTAAAAGGGTTTCCATGTTGCTTTCCCCTGCAACAACTGTTTCAGCTGTCGCGCGGCCAGTAGATCCTATCGAATTCTTCCCGCCGGAGGATCCCTATCCTCCCGGCAACCCGCTTCCGCCGGATAACCCGCTTCCGCCGCCGGGCAGTCCGGCACCGCCGGTAAATACCAGTGACAGCTTTCATGACACACGGGGGAATATTGAGGTGAACGGTGGAGGACAGCTTCAGTTTACTTTGCCCGTGGCACTTCCGCCCGGTGTAAAAACCGTGGCGCCGCAGATCAATTTGGTCTATACAAGTGGTTCCGGGAACGGCATTGCGGGATATGGCTGGAGTTTATCAGGTATTACGGCTATTTCGAGAGTGGGCCGGAATATTGAGAAGGATGGGGAAGTGCGGGGTATTCAGCTGGATTACACGGATTATTACAGCTTTAACGGCCAGCGCCTCATCCTGAAATCAGGGGTATACGGCAAAGACGGCGCAGAATATGTGACTGAGAAATTCTCTAACGTAAAAATAAAAAGCCTGGGCGCGATTTTGGGCCAGCAGTGGCAGGGTCCTGAATATTGGGAAGTTACCTTTGAAGACGGGTCGCAGGCCTGGTACGGAGCTACGGGCACAGGTGCGGGCAATGGCCGTACGCCGGTAGAATATAATATCGTAAAATGGCGTGACGCGCAGGGAAACTACATTTCTTACCAATATTCGCTTTCCAACAACGTAGCCGTAGTTTCGTCCATTACGTGGGGAGGGAATGAGGATTTGGGTAAGCCTCATTTTAACGAAATAACCTACACGTATAAAAACAGGCAGCTGAAGGAAATGTCATTTGTACAGGGAGTAAAATTTGTACAGAATCTCATACTGGATAAAATAACAGTAAATACTAATGGTAGTCTGTTTAAGGAATATCAGCTTACCTATAAAATAACAGACGGAACGTCGCGCTATGAAATACCTGAAAGTATTATTGAAAAAAACAGTGCCGGCATTGCTGCGCGACCTGTTACCTTTAAGAATTCTGCAGCTCATAATCAGATAATCAAACAGCAGGTAGCAAATAACCTGAGTTCTCCCAACCAGTATGTATATGGTGACTTTAATGGCGACGGCAGAATTGATGCCCTACATTATTCATCGGGATATCCTGCAACAGAGTTATGCCTTCGCGAAGACAATAATGGGTACTGTGAGGAATACGAGACAGTACCAGGCCTCTCGCCGGGTACCTATATTACCTATAATAAGCTGAATAACAGTACTGATGCTGTAAAAGTTAGTGATGAGAACTTATCAAAAGGAATTGCCTCCAATTTTCTTGATAATGGTGAGGTTGTCGGACGCAGTACAATTACAGTAAAGAATGTTGGTGCAGACGGAATTAACTTTAAAACATACGTGGTTAAAAATGAGGTAATGGTGCTTATTTCACAGAGTGTGGTGCCGAAATCCGTGTATGATCATACCACGCAGTATGTACCGCCACCAAGAAGTTATGAACCTTACTCGACGACAACTACGACCCTGGGGACTTTTAAGGAAATTGACGTAAATGGGGATGGGATTTCGGAACTTCTTTTTTCTACACATGATCGTGTCTGCTATTGGGATGTGGACGATAATGGCGGGCCTATTAATAAGAGTACCAAAACAGTTGCAGCAGCCGATGAAGTATCCAGGCCACCCCTTGGCTGGTCGGAAGAATGCTACAATTACCACAAAATCTATCTGCATGATATAACCAATCAGCTTACCTATGGAATCGCCCAGCAAACAGATAAGGATTTCTTGCAGGACGCAATTATGATGGATTTTGACGGAGATGGCGTTGCGGATTTGGTTGAAAATAAAAATAACTCGGTAACCTACCAAAAATTCAGTAATAATGGAAATGGGAGGTATGTGCTACGGTATGGTGGAGGATATAATTTTAACGGCGAAAGCAAAGGGTTGTTGTTCGGTGACTTTAACGGCGATGGCAAGATGGATTTTATTGTTCCTGAAAAAGGGTCTCGCGTCTTTAACTGGCGGCTCTATACCAATACCGGTAAGACTTTCGAGGAGCAGTATATATCCAATTTCTCAGAATATACACCGGAAAATTATACTGTTAATAGTGGATACCACGAACAGCACATCATAAATCATTTTGCAAAGGATATTAACGGTGACGGAAAAGATGATGTGATCCGTGTCGAATCACGCACCTACCGAAAGCATAAAATCGGGCAGAACAGAGACTCAGAATTGAGATTGAGAGTCATTGTCTCGGCAGGGGCGGACTTTGCCGGCAAACAGATCTTTAGCACCGCATACGAGGAACTTATAAAATCAACGTGGGAGGAACATTATTATCCTATTAATATTTCCTACCGGCTGCGCAATATAGATCAGTTTCTCATCATAAATCATGGGCCGGCCTATGAGTCTTATAGCTTTTACAATGCGGTTCAGAATACGAATCTAAATGAGATTGAGCAGGGGGGATTGCGCACTGACGTTTCCTTTGTGGAAATGGATGCAGGCAATGCCCAGTTTTCTGCAAATTATGTCACGGGTTCTTCTTTTCTTTATCCTTACGGCGTAGTGCGCCACCTTCCCAATAAACTTTTGGTCGCACAGCTGCGACAGGGAGAAAGAAAACAGGATTTTAAATATAAAGATTTACTGTATCACCTTCAGGGCCGCGGCATGATCGGCTTCCGGCAGACTGCCCGCTCGTCCTGGTACACCGACCAGCTGGCCGGTACCAAAATATGGAGCGGCGCTGAAATGGACCCCTTGCAGGACGGCGTACCCGTTAAGGAGTGGAGTATTCAGACCACAAATGAACAACAGGTATTTCCGGCCGACCTGTCGGAAAATAATACCCAGTTGCTTTCTTTTAAATCTACTGCCTACCGCTTTGATAAAATGCTTAATGGGGATATTGTGAACATGGCTGCGGTGGCTGCCATAGATCGCCCCAACGTCGTGACAGCTACCGTGCCGGTAAAGTCTGTAACGAAAGATTTCACCAAAGAGGTCCGTTCTGAAACAACGATCTGGTACGACCAGGAGGAAATGGGGCCCGTCACGCAGCGATTCTACCTGCCCACGCGCACAGTGAATTCCGTCAATAATAATTTTGCGGTTTCTACCACCAACCTGAAATATGCGCACAATAACTTCGGTACAGGCCGGGAGTATTATGTGGGCCGGCCGGTTTCGAAGACAGAACTGGTGGAGATCTATGGCGATACCAAAGGGTCGGCTGAAGAATATATTTATAAAGACCATCTGCTCGAAACGCTGGTTACCTATAACCGCGATAATTCCGGCGGATTCCGGGAGAAATATGCCTATGACGGTTGGGGAAATGTAATCGAAAAAACTGTTTCCAGATTTATAACCGGCGGCATGGCCGCTATGGGAGACACGAAAAAAGACAAACGCAAAAGCCGCCGAGGCGTCGCTCACCAAAAAAACCGAAGCTGAAAAGAAAGCTGCTGAAACCAAAGCGATGACCAATTATGGAGTTTCGATGATAAAATAAAGGTTACTTTGTTTTGTACCCCTTTATTTTTGTAGGCCTTTACTAAA
>MDTB01015991.1_pt1 | contig 13972 bp, 10 predicted proteins | sample 811161 | NCBI WGS metagenome assembly MDTB01 (sample SAMN05326650, study PRJNA326480) | marine metagenome | isolation source: seawater | place: Mediterranean Sea | collected 2009
GAATCTTAGTTTTTCATTGGTTGCAACAACACACAACAAATATTTTAACCAAAAAATGAAAAATGATTCCAAAAACATATACACAAGAAATTCGTCTTGAGGACGGTAGAACTATTACCATTGAAACAGGTAAGCTAGCAAAACAGGCTGATGGTTCTGTAGTTGTTAAAATGGGAGACTGTATGCTTCTAGCAACCGCTGTATCCGCAAGAAAAAATAGCCCTGTAGATTTTTTACCACTAACCATAGATTACAGAGAAAAATTTGCTGCTGCTGGGCGATTTCCAGGAGGTTTTTTCAAACGTGAAGCTCGGCCAAGTGATCAAGAAGTACTTACAATGAGACTTGTTGATAGAGTTTTACGCCCACTTTTCCCAAAAGATTATCATGCAGAAACACAAGTTATGATACAACTCATGTCCCATGATGATAATGTGATGCCCGATGCATTGGCGGGCTTGGCAGCGTCAACAGCAATTCAGCTTTCTGATATTCCATTTGAATATCCAATTTCTGAAGTTAGGGTAGCAAGGGTAGATGGAATGTTTGTCATTAATCCGAGTAAAAATCAACTAGATTTATCTGATATAGATATTATGATTGGTGCTAGTGCAGATTCCGTTGCTATGGTTGAAGGTGAATTTGATGAAATATCAGAAGAAGAGATGCTGGATGCAATCGCATTTGGCCACGAAGCAATTAAAGAACAAATAAAAGCCCAAATTGCATTGTCAAAAGATTTTGGAATAAAGGAAACTCGAAATTACGAAGAAGAAGATAAAGATGAATCTTTAGAAAGCCAGATTAAAAAAGCTACTTATCAAAAGTACTATGAAGTCGCTAAAAAAGGACTTTCTAAATCTGAACGCTCAGAACAATTTTCGGAAATAAAAGAAGAGTCAAAAGCTAGTTTTTCAGAAGAGGTTCAGGAAGAAAAAGGAGACTTGATTTCTAAGTATAATAATAGTACGCAAAAAAAAGCTGTTCGAGATCTTGTTCTTGAAGAAGGAATTCGTCTAGATGGAAGAAAAACTACTGACATTAGATCCATTTGGTGTGAAATTGACTATTTACCTTCTACTCATGGCTCAGCCATCTTTACACGAGGAGAGACTCAAGCATTAGCTACGACAACACTTGGAACCTCAAGAGAAGCAAATATAATTGATTCACCTTCATATCAAGGAGAGGAGACTTTTTATTTGCATTATAATTTTCCTCCTTTTTGTACTGGAGAAGCAAGACCTCTCAGAGGAACATCAAGACGTGAAGTTGGGCACGGTAATTTAGCTCAGCGTGCCTTAAAGAAAGTTATACCAGATAATTGTCCTTACACTGTCCGAGTTGTATCAGAAGTTCTTGAATCTAATGGTTCATCTTCCATGGCGACAGTATGTGCTGGAACTATGTCATTAATGGATGCAGGAGTTCAAATTAAAAAACCTGTTTCAGGAATTGCAATGGGTTTGATTACAGACGGGGAACGTTTTGCAGTACTATCAGATATTTTAGGTGATGAAGATCACTTAGGTGACATGGACTTCAAAGTAACGGGTACAGCTGATGGTATAACTGCATGCCAAATGGATATAAAAATCAAAGGCTTACGTTTCGATATTATGACTCAAGCATTAAACCAAGCTAGAGAGGGAAGACTGCATATATTAAAGCACCTAACTGAAACTATATCTAGTCCTAACGAAGAAGTCAAAGCACATGCGCCAAAGATGATTACTAGACGTATTCAAAATGAATATATAGGTGCTTTAATCGGACCAGGTGGAAAAGTTATTCAAGAATTACAAAAAGAATCAGGCTGTACAATTGTTGTAAACGAAGACCCTGTAACAGAGGAGGGAATTATTGAAATTCTAGGAACATCTCCTGAAGGGATTGCTATGGTCGAATCAAAAATTGATTCAATCACATTTAAACCAAAAGTAGGAAATACATATGAGGTAAAAGTTATTAAAATGCTAGATTTTGGTGCCGTTGTTGAATATACAGAAGCACCAGGAAATGAAGTGTTGCTGCATGTTAGTGAATTAGCATGGGAAAGAACTGAAAACGTAAGTGATGTAATTAACATGGGAGATGTACTTAAAGTAAAATATTTTGGTAAAGATCAAAGAACAAGAAAAGAAAAAGTCTCTCGAAAGGCCTTATTACCAAGACCTGATAAAAAAGAATAATTTTTAATCTAAATTTTTGTAACAATTTAACCTCTTTAACGTATTATAAGTAAAACTTCTTTTAATGAGACAACTCAAAATCACCAAACAGGTAACCAACCGTGAGACTGCTTCCTTAGATAAATACTTACAAGAAATTGGTAAAGTAGACTTAATAACTGCCGAAGAAGAAGTTGAGTTGGCACAAAAAATTAAAGCTGGAGACCAAATAGCACTAGAAAAATTAACTAAAGCTAATCTCAGGTTTGTTGTATCTGTTGCTAAGCAGTACCAGAATCAAGGATTGACTCTGCCCGATTTAATAAATGAAGGAAACTTAGGTTTAATTAAGGCTGCTCAGCGTTTTGACGAAACAAGAGGATTTAAATTTATTTCTTATGCAGTTTGGTGGATAAGACAATCGATATTACAAGCATTAGCTGAACAATCACGAATTGTTCGCCTTCCTTTGAATAAGATTGGTTCAATTAACAAAATTAACAAGACCTTTGCTTTTCTAGAGCAAGCGCACGAGCGTGCACCCTCAGCTGAAGAAATTGCAAAAGAATTGGATATGACCATCAATGATGTTAAGGAATCATTAAAGAATTCTGGAAGACATGTATCGATGGACGCTCCCCTGGTTGATGGAGAAGATTCTAATTTATATGATGTCCTAAATAGCGGAGAATCACCCAACCCAGACAGAACTCTCCTTCATGAGTCACTGAGAACAGAAATTGAACGTGCACTAGAAACACTGACCCCTAGAGAAGCGGATGTTGTTCGTTTGTATTTCGGCTTAGGGAATCAACATGCCATGACTCTGGAAGAAATAGGAGAGACTTTTGATCTTACTAGGGAACGAGTTCGTCAAATCAAAGAAAAAGCAATTAGAAGACTTAAACACACGTCTAGAAGTAAAATACTTAAAACATACTTAGGATAAAGTAAACTATCTAAAATGATTATAGCGCCATCCATTCTAGCAGCTGATTTTGCTAATCTAGAAAGAGATATTGATATGATAAACTCAAGTGATGCTGATTGGTTTCACATTGATATTATGGATGGAGTCTTCGTACCAAATATATCATTCGGAATGCCTGTATTAAAAGCAATAAAAAAACTTGCTAGAAAACCATTAGATGTACATTTAATGATTATTGATCCAGATCGATACATAGAAACATTTGCAAAATTAGGTGCAGAAATACTTACTGTTCATTTTGAGGCTTGTAATCACTTGCATCGTAGCATTCAAAAGATACAATCTTGCGGTATGAAAGCTGGAATAGCATTAAATCCTCATACACCAGTCGATAATATAAGTGAAGTCATTCAGGATATCGATTTAGTGTGCTTAATGAGTGTAAATCCTGGTTTTGGAGGACAATCTTTTATTGAAAACACATTCCAAAAGGTTGAAAAACTTAGATCAATAATTAAAGAAAAAAATACTTCGTGCTTTATTGAAATTGATGGTGGCGTATCAAATCGAAACTCATCAAAACTAGCAAAATGTGGAGCAGACGTTCTTGTTGCAGGAAGTTATGTATTTAATGCTGAAAATCCAGAATCAAACATAAAACTTCTAAAGGGAATCTAATATAATTTAGTTTTAAATTGAACTCTTCGATTAATTGCTCGGCCACTGGGATTATCATTATCACCTATCGGATTTACTTCTCCAAAGCCTTTGACCTCTAATCTCTCCGCTGAAACACCCAATTTAATTAAATAGCTACGAACAGCTTGAGCACGTTTTTCAGATAGTCTTTTGTTATAATCTTCATCACCATCAGCTGAAGTATAGCCCTCAATAATTAAACTTCCTTGTTTATTTTCATCCAATAAATTTTTGATTTTTAATAGATTATCTAGAGTAGTACGTCCATAAATCTGATAACTATTAGCAGCAAAGTTGATACGCGAACCAAATTCATTAAGAGTTTTTACAATTTCACCGGATAACTCTGGACATCCATTATTTTTAATTGGTCCTACTTCATCTTTGCATTTATCTTCGTTGTCGTTTATACCATCTCCATCAGAATCAGGCCAAGGACAGCCATTATTTTCAATTGGTCCTGATTCATTTATACAACCATCTGTATTATTAGGTAAGCCATCTCCATCTTCATCTGGACAACCATTCATTTCAATTTTCCCAGCCTCATTAGGACAAGTATCTTCTGGATCTGAAATACCATCATTGTCAGAGTCAATACAGCCGCTAAACTCCAAAAGTCCAGGAATTTCAGGGCATTTATCATCCTTGTCAATAATTGAATCTCCATCAGTATCTGGACAACCTTCATATTCCTTTAAACCAGGAACGTCAGGACATTTATCTTTTTTGTCAGATACACCATCTTTATCTGAATCAATTGAGCCAAACTTATAATTAAAACCAATAAAATATTGAAGATGGTTAAATCCATAATTTTCATTCATACCCCTGTAAGTGGATTGAAAATTAATTTCGAAACTTTCATTTAGAGATACACTAAAGCCAATACCTCCAAAAATAGTTCTACTAGTTTCTGTTGATGGGAAAAAACCAGATCGCTCAATTCCATCTGAGAATTTTGAGAAACCATATCCACCGATAATATATGGCCTTAAAGATTCATTTAGAATATTAGCTTTAATAAAACCATCTAGAGAACTATAATCATAAGGAAAAGAAGGGTCGGTTAGATTATTAGCACTGCCAAATGCAAACTGAGTTCCTAATGAAATCCCTGAAAAAACATGTCTACTAATTCCAACTGCTGGTCCTCCAAAATTAAAACCTTTTGCAACATTGTCTCCTTGGAGATTAATTATATTTGAATTAATTGATAAAGACCAGAGTTTATCCTTGGATTGACCTTGTGATTTATTTACAACTGTTAATAAAAGGCTAATAAGAAATAGCTTGTATAATCTCATAAAAAATTAAAAAGTAGTTATTAAGACAATGAATTTATCTATTGTCTAATCGAGGTCTTTACTTGACTTAAAAATTGAAGGAAATTTGCGCTCAATCCAATCTGGAATGTAGTTTTTGTTTGCATCTTCCTCTAATCCCGTTGCAGTAGAAATAACTGCATATAAAATTACTCCTCCTACCAGAACTACGGCACCAATGATTACAATTACAATATCACTCATAAATAGCATATTTATATACCTAAAGTACAAAAATAATTCAGATGTAATTATATATTTATAAAATTTAGTTCAAGCCAACAAAATCATCTTTTAAAACAAGAGAAAAATATTTTAAAAAATATTTTGCATTATTAATTGAAAAAATTAGCGGTGGTTTAATTTTAATAACGTTATGGTGAGGGCCATCTGTACTTAAGAGAATCCCATAACATCTCATTCTATTAACAATATAATCTGCCTTTTCGGCTAAAGGATTTAAATCAATATCTACAAATTCAATTCCTATAAATAAACCTTGCCCCCTAACAGATCCTATAATTGGATACTCACATGATAATTTATTTAAATGTTTTTTTATAAAATTTCCAACATTCAATGAATTTTCTTGTAATTTTTCATCTTCAATAACTTCCAAAACAGATTTAGCTATAGCGCATGAAACTGGATTTCCTCCAAATGTGTTAAAAAATTCCATCCCATTATTGAATTCTTTGGCTATATCCTTCGTACAAGCAACAGCAGCAATAGGGTGACCATTTCCTAATGGCTTTCCTATTGTAACTATGTCAGGAATTACATTATGCAAGTTAAACCCCCAAAAATTTGACCCAACTCTTCCGCACCCTGTTTGAACCTCATCTACAATGCATACACCGCCTGATTGTCTGACCAAATCAAAAGCTTCTTTTAAAAATCCTTTAGGAAGTTCAATTTGGCCACCACAACTAATTATCGGTTCGATTATTAATCCTCCTAAAACAGTATTTCCATTTTTTAAAGTTTTAATTATTTTTTTAATCTCAGCGGCATATAATGATGCCGTTCTCTCACCTCTATATTTACCCCTAAAACAATCTGGAATTGGAAAAATATGAGTTTGCTTCGGTTTTCCATTACCTCCTCTGCCGTCAAATTTATAGGAACTAACATCAATACATCTGCCAGTATTTCCATGATATCCATGTTGTGATGCAATGATTTCATCCGATCCAGTAACAGCCTTAACCATTCTTAGAGCTAATTCATTTGCTTCACTACCTGAATTGACAAAATGGATAATGCTTAACTCCTTTGGTAAAGTGGAAATTAAATGTTTTGCTAAAAGAGTAATATTCTCATGCAAATAACGAGAATTTGTATTTAACTGACTCATTTGTGCCTTTCCAGACTTTACTACTTTTGGATGCTCATGTCCAACATGCGATACATTGTTTACCATATCTAAATAATGTCGCCCATTTTTATCAATAAGATACTCACTTTCCCCTCGTACAATATGAATTGGAATATCATATTGAAGACTCATACCTCTTCCTAGCATTTTTATGCGATCAGATAAAATCAAATCATCTTTATTTAATTCTTTAAATATTAAGGACTCATTCTTAAAGAGTAAGTTAGGATCAGGACATATTGATTTCCAAGTTTTAATCTGATTATTATAACATACTCCTGGAAAATCGTCTTTATAATTTAACAAAGAAAGCATAATCTGAAAATGTAAATGTGGAGCCCAGTTTCCATTTTCTTCTACTTTACCAATATTTGCTAAAAAATCTCCTTTTATTATTTTATCCCCAACATAAACATTTTTAATACTATCAAGGGATAAATGTCCGTAAAGTGTATAAAATTTGTGAGAATTAAAGTTGTGCTTGAGAATAATTAAGCCTCCATATGATTTTTCTCCCTTATCATTTATAGAAACAACAACTGTACCGTCATAAAGTGCATGAACAGGAGTTTCCGCTGGTATCCAAAAATCAATTCCTAAGTGAATACAACGTTTCTCTGGACCATTATTACCAATTTTATCATAAGCATCTGAAGTGTAGAGTGGCCGTGGTTCTAGATAACCCCCAGCAATAATTTTATTTTTATTTTCTTTTTGAAGTTGATTTATTTTAAATTGAAATATGTCAGGGTCATTAAATTCCTCTTTTAGTCCAACCCAAGAACTAGAAACACTCAAGTCTAAATGTTTAACTTCTATTTTCCCAATAGAAGGAAAAAGTTCACCAATTGAAGTTTTTTCATATTTAGACCATTTATAAAAAAAATTATATTCTGGATGAGGATCAAAACCACAAGCTTCTCGAAATCTATAGCTTGCGAATTCTTCATTAATATTTGCCCATTTCTTTATGAGCATCCAAGCAGAATTTTCGCTAATCGTTAAATATTCATTAAAGGGAGATTCAACTTTATTAATTGCAGATTTTGTGACTGAAACTATTAATCGCATTGCGATTAGTATATATAAGATTTTAATTTCTTCTTCCTCAAGAGAAAATTTACTATTATATCCCCTAATAACTGGTATTGCAGCCTCAAGAGGGTCTGTGACCTCCATAATAGCATACGTACAACAAATAGCCACATCATTTATAATTTGAGTATAAATTGCATCGCCGTAATCAATAAGTGAAATTACTTTGGGGTTTACGAGATCATTTGTAACAATAATATTATTATCATTAGCATCATTATGCACAATTCCTTTTCTTAATTTATTATATTTCTTCTGAAATTTTTTAAAAGAAACTAAAAAGGGCTTTAGTAAAGCATTCTGTTCTTCATCAAAAAGTAAAAAGTGATTTTCAACCCAAAGACTCTGAGACAAATCCCATTCAAAGTAACGCTGTGAATATTTATGATAGAAGGATTTTAATTTTTCAGTAACCTCACCACAACGCTGACCTAAACTTTCCCTCAATGATTCTGTGATAGGATTGACTGTGCTCCATACTCTTCCAGAAACCCAGGATAGTAATCTTATACTGTGGTTTTTTCCATTTTTATCCTTAAATGAAGTTATAAAATCTCCCTCAGAATTTTTAATAATGTGAGGTGCTTCAATATTTATGAGATGCAATAAAATTTTCTCCTGAAAATCTAAATAAGTTCTATTTTCATCTAGTTCGGTGATTTTTAAAACATATTTATTCTCATTTGCTATTTTAACCTTGAAATTTAAATCAATCTCCCCTGGAAGTGGAATTAGTTTACCATCAATATTATAATGATTTTTAAGTAAACAAGTTGCTTGATTTATATCGATTATATTTTCTGCTTGATAATGCAAAAGGTACTTTTTTGAGAAATTAAGATATAAAATTCTCTAACATCATTTGATATAATCTTATATGGGTTTTCTTGTGACCCAGGGAGGATTCGAACCCCCAACCCTCAGAGCCGAAATCTGATATTCTATCCAGTTGAACTACTGGGCCAATTTATATTTGTTTAAATCTTTTTAAACTTGATTTTTGTAAATCAAGCTTGATTTATTAAAACATAGTAAAATTAATATTTTTAGAAGTTAAATATTTACCTAACCTTTTTCTTTTTAAGAAGATAGCTTTTTCTTTACAATATCTGCTATAAGCCTTCCTTCTGCTTTGCCTGCTAACTTTTTACTCGCTACACCCATAACTTTACCCATATCTTTAATTCCTTCTGCACCTGTATGGGAGATGACCTCTGAAACTATTTTAATTACCTCTTTCTCTGAAAATTGTTCTGGGAGAAAAGATGCAATTATTTCTGCTTGAGCTTCCTCTGGTTCCGCGAGATCATTTCGTCCTTGCTCTTTGTATATTAATGCACTTTCTTTTCTTTGTTTGACTAAACGTTGCAATAATTTTATGGATGCTTCCTCATTCAGATCGGCACCAGCTCCTGATGCTGTCTGAGCTAATATTAAAGCAGATTTAATTGCTCTTAGAGATTCAAGTTTTAGAGAATCCTTTTCGCGCATAGCATTTTTTATTTCTTCTGAAAGATTACTAAGTAAAGCCATAATTAGTCTACATTATCGTGTAAAAAAGAATTATTTGATCTTATCTGAAGATCATTATTGATATCATTTTCAATTGACAGACGTGAGGGTAGTTCTGGTAAATTTTCATCAAGATCTAAGCCTTTTCGTTTATAAGCCGGTTCTTTTTCAAATTCATCTATTTTTTGATACTGATGAGAAAATTTATGATTATAAGCTTTTAAATGAGCCTTTCTATTTTCTGTTTGAGAAGCTATTGTTTGATCAATAGACTGTTCAAATGGATTAATATTAATTTCTTCTTGAGGGCTTAAAACACTTTTGTCTTGATTATTTTTCGGAATATCATTCTCCTCGATTTTTGTTTTAAGCTCAAATTCAACATCTAAGCTTGAATTATCAAAATCATTATCTAAAGAAACTTTTTTAGGAGTGATTTCCTCGAAGTGATCTTGCACATTTTCAAATTCTAGATTTTCATTTTGATTTAAGGGTAATTCAAAATCCATTAAAATTTGACTTTCTGATTCAACTACTTCCGGATCAACTACTTTTATTTCAAAAAGTGGATTTGTTACTTCATTAAAAATAAATTCTTCCTCTTCTGAAAGTTCAACCCCTGATTCAAATGGTTCCTTTAAATCTGCTTTCGAAACCTCAATTACTGAATCAAATTGAGGTTTAAACAATTGCTCCTCCGATATTTCGGTAATTTCATCAGAATTATGTTGTTCATTTAATGACAGTTCATCTTTAATTTCTGCTTCTGTTTGAACTGTGGGAGTAATATCTCGTTCAGAAATAGGGGCCTTTTCCTTGATTTCTAATTTCGTCACCTCCTGTTCAACCTCAATTCCGTTAAATACATGTTCAGCCTCTACTTCGATGTTATATAAAATTTCATTCATTGGAATAATTTCATCTTCATTTAAAGAAACTTTTTGATCAGAAATATCGGTTTGATCATTTAAAGATTCATCAGTAAAGACTGATGACTCATTATTATTCTTTTCTTCACTTAGATCATGAATTATTTCTTGATCATCTTCAAGTGTATGGATAATTTTTTTTGCCTCTGTATTCGAAATTTCATTTTGTTGTTCTTGTCCAAACCCAGTAGCAATGACAGTTACAGAAACTTCATTTCCTAAACTTTCATCTTCCCCTACTCCCATTATTATATTTGTATGGTTTCCTGCTTCAGTTTGAATGAAATCATTGATTTCTCCTATTTCGTCAATTGTAATCTCATCAGATCCCGAAACAATTAATAAAAGTACATTTTTACAACCTGTAATCTTATTATCATTTAGCAATGGTGAATCTAATGCTTTAACAATGGCATCATGAGCACGGTTACTTCCCGATGAATTTGCAGAGCCCATAATGGCCGTCCCAGAATCCGTAAGAACAGTTTTGGCATCTTTTAGATCAATATTTTGCGTATAGTGATGGGTAATCACTTCGGCTATTCCCCTAGCAGCTGTAGCTAAAACCTCATCTGCCTTTGCAAAACCTGCTTTAAAGCCTAAGTTACCATATACTTCTCTAAGTTTATTATTGTTAATTACAATTAGAGCATCAACTGTTTCTTTTATCCGCTGTAAACCATTTTGAGCTTGTTCTAATCTTAATCTTCCTTCAAATTGAAACGGCATAGTAACTATTCCAACTGTCAAAATATCTAAAGACTTTGCCATTTCAGCTATTATAGGTGCTGCTCCTGTTCCAGTTCCACCACCCAGTCCAGCAGTAATAAAAACCATCTTGGTTTGTATTGACAAAACACTATGAATTTCATCTATACTTTCTTGAGCAGCTCTTGCACCTACCTCAGGATTTGCTCCGGCACCCAGTCCCTCAGTGAGGGTTGCGCCAAGCTGAATTTTAGTTGGAACCCCACTTTCAGATAGTGCCTGAGCATCAGTATTGGTAATAATAAAGTCTACACCTTTAATTCCTTGTTGAAACATGTAATTAATTGCATTACTTCCTCCACCACCAACACCAATTACTTTAATAACATTACTTCGATTTTTGGGTAAATCAAAATTAATTGCTTTTATATCTTCTTGATTCATCTCTTACTTAATATTAAGCGTTATCTAAAAATTCTTTTAACTTCTCTCCAAAACGATCTAAAATCGATTTTCTTTGTTGAATAATATCCTTTGAAGATTGGTTATCATCTTTTATGTCTTTAAAACCTTTGTCAACTGATTCAACTGATGACACTCCTGCAGGAAGTTCCTCAAGAGCGCTCATCAATAAGCCAACAGAAGTTGCAAATAAAGGACTGGAAACAATCTCTGTAGTATCTCCTGCCAAATGTTCACTTGGGTAACCAACCCTAGTATCCATACCTGTTATATACTCAACTAATTGCTTTAGATGTTTTAATTGACTTCCACCGCCGGTTAGAACTACACCTCCTATTAACTTTTTTTTCTGGTCGTTGTGACCATAATTTTTAATCTCTAAAAAGACTTGCTCAATAATTTCTACAACTCGAGCATTTATAATTTTAGATAGGGTTTTTAAAGAAATTTCTTTTGGATCTCTTCCCTGAAGTCCAGGAATAGATACAATTTCAGTATCACGATTTTCACCAGGCCAAGCAGATCCAAACTTTATTTTTAATAATTCGGCCTGCTTTTCAATGATTGAACAACCTTCTTTAATATCTTCAGTAATTACATTTCCTCCAAATGGTATAACGGCAGTATGTCGTATAATACCGTCTTTAAAAATGGCTAAATCAGTTGTACCTCCTCCAATATCAATAAGTGCAACTCCAGCTTCTTTCTCTTCAAAACTAAGCACTGCTTCAGAAGATGCTAAAGGCTCCAAGGTAATATTAGCCATACTTAATCCTGCACTTTTAATACACCGCCCAATGTTTTTTATTGAAGAAACTTGCCCAACAACAACATGGAAATTTGCTTCCAATCTACCACCATGCATTCCAATAGGCTCTTTGACTTCTCCTTGGCCATCAACCTTATATTCTTGAGGTAATACATGAATAATTTCTTCTCCCGGTAACATAACTAATTTATATACCTGCTGAATCAACTTTTGAATATCATCCTCATCAATAACAGCTTCTGGATTTTCGCGAGTAATATAATCGCTGTGTTGAATACTTCTTATATGTTGTCCAGCAATACCAACCGAAACGTCAGTAATAGAATGACCTGAATTAATTTTAGCATCGTCAACTGCCTGCTGAATTGATTGTATGGTCTGTGTAATGTTATTTACTACCCCACGATGGACGCCTAAGCTTTTAGACTTTCCAACTCCTAAAACTTCGACTTTATTAAATTCATTTTTCCTCCCCACTAATGCTACTATTTTAGTGGTGCCAATATCTAATCCAACTGAAATACTTTTTTCTTCCATAATACTAAGGTGTTGAAGCTACAACTTGGTTATTATAGCTTAAATTAATTTTTTTATAGCGTCTTAAACTATCTTGAAGTGTCTGAAAAGCACAAAATACTTTAAGCTTTTTAATCTTTTCTTCTATTCGGTCGGCAGACCCAAATATTATTTTGAAATCGAATGATTTTAATTTTAATTGATATTGATTATCATTCAATCCAACACTCTTCAATTCTTCAGATAAAAAAGGATCTTCTATTAGATTTTTAATTAGCAAAGCTGAGTTTTCTAATGAAATAGAAGAAGAAGTGGTTTTAAATTCAGGATATGATAAAGAATCAATATTATTAAAATTGAATAAAACACCGTTTGCATCAGAGTAAAAAGATGGAGTTGAATCAAATTTGAATAATGGTTTTCTTTCGGTGATATTAAAAGATATTACTCCTTGGGGAAGCAGAAAAATTTCCATGTTTTCAACCTCTGCGATTTTATTCATTTTATTTTCTAGTATGTTCAAATCTAAACTATCTTTCTGCAAGCTAAACTTTATTGGTAAATTTTGTGTTAACAATTTATTAACCAATGAATCATTTAATACAAGGGGGGGGGTTGAATAATTAATATTCACCCTTAATTTGTTTTTTTGACCATATTTATATTGTGAAAACCAATAGGATCCTATAAAAATAAGACTGCTTGTTACAAAAAATAATATGGATTTATTCCGTTTCAAGTGATTACAAATTCATTTTTAAATTGTTTAATTACTTCACCTATGTCACCCGCTCCTAATAATGCGAAAATGGTTGCATCACTATTTTTTAATTCATTTTTAACTTGATTTTTTTTTATATATTTTGCTTTTTTATTTGAAATACCTTCAAGTAAAATTTCCACATTAACACCTTCGATAGGTTTTTCTCTTGCTGGGTATATATCTATAAGTCTTATCTCGTCAAACTTACTTAATACCGTTATAAAGTCATTTATAAAATCACGTGTTCTAGAGTATAAATGTGGTTGAAATACAACGCAATTTTTTTGCCTTGGATAAAAAGCTTTAATAGTTTCAAAAACACTATTAATCTCTGAAGGGTGATGAGCATAATCATCAATAATATATGTATCTCTCCACTTATGTAAATTCATCCTTCTATAAACACCAGGAAAACTTTTTAGTGCTAAAAGTGCTTTGTCCATATTTATTCCAGCCTGATCTGCCATAGCTATCGCCCCTATAGCATTAGAAAGATTATGGATACCTATTTGGTTGAAAAAAATATTTTTAAAATTTCCATTTGGTGTTTTTAAATCAAACCTGTAACCATTTTCAATTATTTGAATATTAAAACCTTTGTAATCTGCAGGCACCTCTATCCCGTAGGTAAAACCTGAAATAGGTATTCCATGGGCTACAATTAACTTATTTGATACTTTTTTGGAAAACTGGAAAAAAGCATCTTTATATAAA
>MDTB01030294.1_pt1 | contig 13972 bp, 18 predicted proteins | sample 811161 | NCBI WGS metagenome assembly MDTB01 (sample SAMN05326650, study PRJNA326480) | marine metagenome | isolation source: seawater | place: Mediterranean Sea | collected 2009
ACGAATCCGTGGGATCTCAAAAAAGTCCCTGCATCAATGTCTGCGATTTTCGCGGTCCTAAAGGCTGGTGCGTCGGCTGTGGGCGGACCCGAGAGGAGTGCCGCAATTGGAAATCACTGAAACCCTACGCGCAGACCCTGCTGATCAAGGAGCTCGGCAGAAGAAAAAAGAAGATGGACAGGAAATAGTTTCTGCCATTTCGGCCCTGTCAGTCGATATCGCGCTAATCCATGCCCTCTAGCAGGGTTCGTCTCATACCCACCTTTTTTTCCACAAATCAATACTTTAACGGCCAAATTATGTCGCTGGATAAGCCAATTGATTTTTCTTATCTGATGGATAACGAGATAGTCTTGGAGAGTTCTTCACGCCGAGAGTATTTTTAATCGACTCATTAATTAAGAGGCGTACAACTAATGTCTAACCGCGAAAAAATCATGCGGCACTTCAATATCGTCGGCCAGTTGCAGCCGGCGCTACACCAGCCGCAGCACGCCCCCACCGGCGATTTGATCGATAACGCCCATTTCCGCGCTTATACCCGCGCTTCCCACGATGTCGGAGGTGAGGCAGACGTCCCGATTACCTGGGAAGAGAAAGAGGAGGAGATTTGGGAGCACAACACCTTCGTGACTTGTGAAGTGCTTGCCTGGCGGGGGGTCTGGAATGCCGAGGAGCGCCGTCGCCGACAGAATGTCGACGTCGGACAAACAATCTATCTTGGCTTGCCTTACTACGGCCGCTGGCTGATGACGATCGCGCTGATCCTGGTGGATAAGCAGCATGTCAAATTGACCGAACTGATCGACAAGATCGAAGAGGTCAAGCAGCGCGCCCACAAACAGGACGGTCTTCTTTACGATGCAAAGGGTCATGACTTATGAGCAGCAGCCATCATGTAGAAAAAGCGACAAACGTTGGGGATCCGCAGTGCTTCAAAGGCGAAGCACCTCCCGCGAAATTTAAGGTGGGAGACCGGGTTCGGATCCGCAACCTGCCCGATATCTTCTATACCCGCTCACAGATGTATCTTCGTGAGGCGGAGGCGACAGTTGTAAAACTCGTTTACGAAAGTCCGCCGGCAGAAGACGAAGCGTGGGATAACACCGACAGCCCCGAATGGTTCTATAGCCTGCTTTTCAAGCAGACTGACCTTTGGCCAGATTATCCCAAGAAGTTCGAGGCCGACACGCTTGAAACAGAACTCTCTGAGCGTTGGCTCGAGGCGCTCTGAGACAATCTGAAGGTATTTCACACTCACGACATGAAAAGAGGAAAATGGCATGTCAGATTCACATGATCATGATCACAAAGCCGCACCCATGGTGGATGAGGTCAGCGACTTTGAGGCACTGGAAGTCGCAGTTCGAGAGTTATGCATTGAGAAAGGACTGTTCACACAAACCGACCACAACGAGTGGACGGAATATATGCATACGCTCGGCCCCACCCCGGCTGCAAGACTCGTGGCCAAAGCCTGGCTAGACGAGGATTACAAGCAGTTGTGTATTGACGATCCTGTCAAAGCGAGTTTGGAGGTGGGCATCAACTGGATTACCAGCATGCCCTCGAACTTTGGAACTCCCAGCGACTACTGCAACCCAAGGATTTTGGTGGATACACCTAATCTGAAACACGTCGTCGTCTGCACGCTGTGTTCCTGCTATCCAAGGCCAATTCTGGGTCAATCCCCGGAGTGGTATCGCACGCCCAACTATCGACGCCGGATGGTGCGTTGGCCGCGGCAGGTGCTGTCTGAATTCGGCCTGCAACTGCCAGAAGACGTTGAGATTCGCGTGGCGGACTCGAATCAGAAAACCCGTTACGTGGTTATGCCGGTGCGACCGGAAGGCACCGATGGCTGGACCGAGGATCAGCTTGCCGAAATCGTTACCCGCGACTGCCTGATTGGCGTGGCGATGCCCCGCGTGGATCGCAAGGCGGACGACAAGAGACCGGTGATCCCCGCAATCCATCCTTACGGTCATTAGGAACCAGTTGTGACCAAGCCCATCCCTTTACTGGAAAAGATCGGCAAAGAAGGCAGGGTTTGGGACGACCTTTGTGAGCAGTACGGGGTCGAAAACCCGGATCCGCCATGGCGCGTTTTTCTGGAAAGCACCTGTGAGGTGCTTAACGAGGGGTCATGCGTTTTGCCAGCTCTCGAACGAAGGGTTGAAGAAGACGAGTTGGTGGATGAACTTTACAAGCATATCCCCCATCCAGAGCGGCAGGTGTTGGCGCTCGCGCACTCAATGATCCTTCGCGGGATCATTACTGAAGAGGACCTTGAGAAACACCTGAAGACCGTTACCGAGAGGCTCAACGCAGCGTAGTGGGAGCACAGTTCTTTTAGCCTTGGGGGCCAATAGGCAAGATTACCAGCAACAAGTATCAGTAAACATTTGTAAGGAGTTAAGGAGATTTGTACAGACATTTGAAGGGTTAAAGCTCTGCAGACAAAATGGAAGAGGAAAGCGAAGACATGAAAAAACAGTTAACGCAGGAAGAAAAACTGCTGGCCGCGACAACAAAGTCGCAGGCAATCGCAGATGACATTCTCGATGAGGAAGAAGCTCAGTTCATAGATGGCGGTCCGGTCGATGAGAACGGCTTGCCGCTGAACGCCAAAAGTTTCGGAGATCAGATTGACGATCCGTTCTTGAAGATTAATTCGGACCCGTTGTTTGGCGGGTTTCTCGGGACAGGGATCAGCCGACGGTCGGTGTTACAGACGGGCGCGGCGCTTGCCGGTGCCGGCCTTGGGTTAGGCAGTATGCCGGCTTTCGGTAAAAAAGCGTTCGATCCGGTTGTGAATATCTGCTACATCCCCATCACCGATGCGGCAGCTCTGTTGGTCGCGCACGAGTTGGGCTTCTTTAAAGAAGAGGGCATTGAATCCAAACGCCCGACACTGATCCGGGGCTGGTCACCACTGGTGGAGGCATTCGCCGCCCACAAGTTCAATCTGACCCACATGCTTATCCCGATCCCGGTCTGGATGCGTTACAACAATAAATTCCCCGTCAAGATCACGGCCTGGGACCACAGCAATGGTTCGGCAATCGTGGTGAACCCGGAGATCAAGACGCCCGCAGACTTTGGTGGAAAGCAGTTCGCGGTTCCGTATTGGTATTCAATCCACAACATTGTCTCCCAGAAGATCATGAAGGAGGCAGGAATCACCCCGGTAATCCGAGCGCAGGATGCGGCTCTGGCACCTAATGAATGTAACTTCCAAGTGCTTGCGCCGCCTGATATGCCGCCTGCTCTGGCCGCCAAGAAGATTGACGGCTATTGTGTCGCCGAGCCCTTCAACGCGCTCGGAGAAATCAAAGCCGGCGGCAAAGTGCTCCGATTTACCGGTGACGTGTGGAAGGGGCATCCCTGCTGTGTTGTAGTGATGCATGAAGACGACGCAATGGATCCGGAGCGGGCCGCTTGGGCACAGGGTGTACACAATGCCGTAGTCAAGGCACAGCTTTACACCGGATCCAACCGAAAAGAGATCGCCCAACTGCTGTCGCGTGAAGGTAAGAAGTACTACCCCTTCCCGAGTAAAGTGGTTGAGCGTGCCATGATGTTCTACGATCCGGCGTATTACAACAATCCTGCTGCGATCCGTCATACCGAGTGGGGTCAGAATCGCATCGACTTCCAAGCGTGGCCTTATCCGTCGGCCACCCGACTGGTGGTCAATGAACTGAAGAACGAGACTTTGGTGACCGGCGACAGGACCTTCCTGGATACCCTGGATCCGGAGTTCGTGATCAATGATCTAGTCCAGTATGAGTACGTGAAGAATGCACTCATGGCCAATCCGTCATGGAAAAATGATCCAAGCGTGCCGCAGGGAGGCAATCCTTTCGAGCGCGAGGAGATTCTGGAGATCTAAATCCCTTAGAAAATGAGATCCCCGGGTCGGACGACCCGGGGACACTCACAGATAAACTTGCAACTTATGTCTGAGCTGTCCGGTGCGTTTCTTGTCGCTACGGCGATCAGCTCGCTCATCATGTGGTTGGTTATCGGCGGCTGTACGGGATTAGGATTGCATCGGTTTTTGCCGAAAGACGCCTAGAGATCAAAATCCATTTCTGCGCGGTGTTAGACCCTTTAGCTCGTGCTTCTCTTGTGGCAATGAAGTTCGGACGACGGGCCATTTGGTATCAGGGAAACATTCGCAGCCCTAGATTGCGATTGATTTTTCCTATACTGCTTATCGGTTTTTCGTCTCGCAATCGCACGCCCGAATCGCCTCGGGTCTCGTAGACTGTGTTCTTCAGTTGCCCCGCCCTTGATGGGCTTAAGAAAGCGGGGAAGTACGTGATTTTCACTGGCCCAACGTATGCTCTGCTATAGATAAATAGGTGCCGTAATGTCCAACAAACTTTCGATAGTCTGTGTTTCGGGTACGCTCGAGAAACTTCAAATGGCTTCCATGGTTGCATCGGTCGCGGCAGCGAGCGGGGATGACGTAACCGTATTCTTTTCCATGAACGCACTCCAGTATTTCACCAAGGAGAATGCCGAGCTCGCAGCGCCTGAAGAAGGTGAGTTTGGTCGTTTGATCGAGACAGAAGGGGTGCCTGCTTTCAGAAAGTTGTTCGAGCAAGCCGCTGATCTGGGTGACGCCAAACTGCTGGCCTGTTCCATGGCCTTGGACCTGATGAAAATCGCCCCGGATGATCTGACGCTTGAGTTTGGCCCAGCAACCGGGCTCACCGCTTTTCTGTCTGACGCCGAGGATGGCAGGCTGCTGTCCTTTTAACTTTGTTGAGATCGCGCTCTACAAAACAGGAGATTGTTGATGTCCGAAATGAAAGTTGTTGATGCAAGAAATACGTTTTGCCCAGGCCCGTTGATGGAGCTGATCTCCTTCATGAAGCGGGCCGAGGTTGGTGATGAGATGGAGTTGCTTTCTACTGACGCTGGTTCTGCCAACGATGTGCCGCAATGGATCGCCAAGGTGGGGCACGAACTTGTCAGCAATGAAAAGATTGATGACGTGTGGCATATCGTTGTCAAAAAACTCAAGTAAGTTGCCATAGGCGCCTGAGCGCTTTTTAACGTTTTGATTGTGGAGTCAGGTTAATGAAGATCTTATTTGTTGGTGGGGGCATGGGAGGCACGATCGTAGCCAATAACGTGGCGAGGCGGCTTGCCCGAGAGGTAAGAGACGGAAAGGTCGAAATCACCATGCTCTCGGCGACCGATCAGCACTGGTATCAGCCCGGCCTGCTTTATGTGGCATTCGGCAAGATGGCAATGAACGATATTGTTCGCGATCAGGCCAGTTTGCTGGAACCGGGCATCCGGTTTTTTGTAGATCCGGTTGAGGAATTTGAACTGGCTCAGAATAAAGTCAGGACGAAAGGCGGTGTGGTTCATGACTACGATATGTTGGTGATCGCCACAGGGTGCGAGGCGGTCTACGATGAGGTTCCGGGCCTTGCCGAGTCGTCAGAAACGCCCTATACGCGAGACGGCGCGACCCGAATGTTCAAACGCCTCCGCGATTTTGAAGGCGGTAAGGTGGCGGTTGTGGTGGGGGTTCCGCATAAGTGCCCGATTGCCCCGATCGAGATCACGTTCATGCTGCATGAATTTTTTGAAAAGCGAGGGATCAGAGATAAGGTGGAGTTGAAATACACCTATCCGATCGCCCGAATCCATAATATCGAGAACATTGCCACCTGGGCGGTTCCCGAATTTGAAAGAATGGAAGTCGACTATGAAACCTTCTTCAATATGAAGGAGGTAGACGTTGAGAATCGGATAGTGCACAGTGAAGAGGGCACAGAAAAAGAGTTTGATCTTCTTGTTGCCGTTCCTCCGCATCGGGGCATGAAAGTGATTGAGGAGAACAATCTTGGAGAGGCCGGGTGGATTCCGACCGACCGCTATTCGTTGCAGATGGAAGGACACGACAACGTCTACGTAGTAGGTGATACCAGCAATCTGCCGATCAGCAAGACGGGTTCGACAGCACACTTTCAGAGTGAAGTGGTCGGCGAGAATATCGCGTCGATCTTTCGGACAGGGTCTGCAACCCGCGAATATGATGGCAAGGTTTACTGCTTTATTGAGGCGGATCAGGATCGTGCAACGAATGCCTGCTTCAATTACATTGATCCTCCAGAGATCAAGGCTCCGACCAAGTCCATGCACATGCTGAAAATGTCCTATAACCAGTGGTATTGGTCATCTGCGCGCGGCCTGCTCTGATCGCGGCCCGGACGTTCCGAACGCACTCTAAAGCTGAAAATCAACATGACTAGTCCAGAAACACCGGTCTCTGAGGGTCAACCCCAAGACCTTGCAAAACTGATCGAACTCGCCGCGGCGATCTCTGCTGCACAGGACGCGATGACCGATGACATTGTCACTCGCCTTGCCAGCGCGATGGGCGAAGGCATGATCCTGATGGATCGCTTGACGCGTAATCAGGGCCTGATGTCCCTGCTTCAGGCCTTGAATCAACCGGCGGCGCAGGACAGCCTTGAGTGTCTTGCGGACGCGCTGCGTTCGGGTTCGATGGTGGACGCGGTAAACGCGAAGAATCCAAAGACGGGCGGATACGGTGGGCTGCTGAGAATGGCCAAGGATCCGGATGTTCAGGATGCTATCTATTTGCTCGCCAGACTCGTCAAGGGAATGAATCCGGAAGGCCCATCAAAAAACTGATGTGCGTTGAGTGAGGTCGCTCGGGCAGACCCCTATTCAGGAGAGGGAATCAGCCCCGGATGATCGTCAGGGCGATGCCCGGGAGCTGTCCAGCGAAATCGCCGATCATTCTCGCTGATGCTGATGTCATTGATACTGGCCTCGCGTCTTCGCATCAGGCCCTCGTCAGAGAATTCCCAGAGTTCATTTCCGTATGATCGATTCCACTGACCATCTTCATCATGCCACTCATACTGAAAACGGACCCCGATCCGGTTATCGGAAAAAGCCCAAAGCTCTTTGATTAACCGGTAATCCAACTCCCGTTGCCACTTGCGGGTGAGAAATTCAACGATGGCTGCGCGACCCTGAAAATGCTCGGACCGATTCCGCCAGACACTGTTTTTCGTGTAGGCCAGGCTGACTTTTTCAGGATCTCGCGTATTCCAGGCGTTCTCTGCCATCCTTACTTTTTGGGTGGCGATCGCAAGATCAAATGGCGGCTTGAGATCCGTCGATTTCATAATGATGGTTCCCTTCGTGCTCAATGTGACAGACAAAAATTAGAGTATCACGGAGAGTGTCGCGAAGGACTGCCAAGACCTGGGCTTCCAATACGATTTGATTATCGACCGGGTAAGAAAATCCGATCCTCGATCTGTAACGCCTCAATAAAACTCGTTCTCAGTTGAGATGTCGATACAACGCACGCTAATTGAAAACAAGGATCTCACTGACGTGACCTGGTTTCATCCTGGAGGATCAGCGAAGGTCTTCTTTCAGCCAGCACATATGGCAGACCTGGGGGAATATCTTCGTGACCTGCTTGAGAAGACGCAGGTCGAGGTTCTTGGAGGTGGATCAAATACGTGCTTCAGCCGCGATTGCTTCGATGGCGTCCTCGTTTATCCTAGGGCCCGGTTTGAGGGCTTTGAGGCGCTGTCGGAGCGCACCGTTCGTGAGCGCTCCGACCGACGTGCCGCTGCGCGTAGAAACGCGGTAATCGTTCAAGCGGTGTTCGATCTGCCTCAGCAAGTTCCCGAAAACTCAACGCGGCATTGGCTGATGTGAAGCACCAACATGAAGAAATGTTTCCCGCGGCGCCGCTCTGCACCGGCCATGTCTTTGCCAAAAAAACGAAAATGCTGACGAGGCAGGGCGAAAAAGCCCGAAGGAGCATGCGGCGCAGATATCAAGCCGCTTGGGAGAGTGCCGCCTGCCGGGGACAGGTCTTTATCTTGACCAATCCTTTGCTAACATCATTTTTTCGAACGAGTCTTCCGATGGTTCAAGACTCGCAGAGTTCGCACAACTCATTGCGAACCGATGTCGACAGGAATTTGCCGAAGATCTGGAGTGCAACCTCAATATCGTTGGCGATCGGCGCTGAGCTTGCCGGTTCTGGCCAGAAATTAATTGTATTTTCCGGGTAGTAGTCTATCCAACAAAATCGTCGTAAGTCACCCGGGCTTATCGACAGTGCTTAAAGGACTAGAAAATGAAGAAAGAAGAGATGAAGGATCACATTAGAACGGCAAAACTTGAAAAGGGCTTGTCCTGGCGGGAAATTGCCGAAACGACATCGATGTCGACGGAGTTCGTGGTGTCAGCCTGTCTTGGCATGAACCACCTTGAAAAATCAGATGCGGATGCGGTTGCGTCCTGTCTGAGTTTGCCGAGCACTGTATCAACGGCACTGCAGCAGTACCCCACTAAGCAGTGGGAACAAACGGTGCCGACCGATCCCGCAATTTACCGGCTATACGAGATGGTCGGAGTCTATGGGGAGACGATCAAGGAACTTATCCACGAAGAGTTCGGTGACGGCATCATGTCAGCCATCGATTTCAATATGACCGTGTCCCGTGAGAAAAGCGAAAAAGGAGATCGTGTTCACTTGAGTTTGAGCGGCAAGTACCTGCAATACAGCGCCTGGTAACTTCGGGTACGCTAGAGGACTATGGCGGTAAAGCCGAACAACATCTTTGTCGATTCGATCCTTTACGTGGTCGTCGGTGTCACGATCGGTTCGGTCATGGCCTTTGCGGCGGGTTCGTTTCTCTGGGCCGGCGCTTCCATCAATACGTTTTCCAAAACTGCGGAGACGTTTATCGATGGGGAGTTGCCGCGCCTGGTACCGGCATTTTTTCTGCTCGGGTCCGCGGGACTCATCCTGATCTTGAGGCGGGCGCTTGGGATCAAGCGTTTTCACTCACCCCGCGAGACCATCGCGGCCGTGCAATCAGAGAAGCCGTTAGATATCAAAGGCGGTCTCGGTTCTGCCTTGGCCGCGTTGATAGCAGTCGGTGGACGGGCTTCCGTTTGACAGTACGGTCCGCTGGTGCACTTCGGCGGAACGGTAGGCGCTGCCGTTGCAAAAGCCGTCAAAACTCGAATTCCCGGAGAAACGTGGATTGGTTGCGGCGTGGCGGGTGCCATCGCTGCGGGTTTTGGAGTTCCTCTCGCCGCCATTGTCTTCAGTCATGAAGTGGTTCTGCGCCGCTTTTCCATATCAGCCATTGCACCGATATCGATCTGTGCCATTACGGCCGCGATGCTCTCGGATCAATTTCAGGTCGGCGGCAGACCCTATTTCGATGGATTGGTCCATAGCCTCACGATGGAATTCATCCCATTGCTCATCTTGAGTGCGCCCGTGTTTGCGATAACCGCGGTGCTGTTTATGGCCTTGCTCGGAAAACTGACAGATAAAGTGGATCAGTTGCCCAACCTGCCTGCATGGCCGTTAATCCTCGCTGCCCTCTTATGCGCGTTCGTAGGGCTTTGGATCCCCGGCGCGCTTGGCCTGGGGATTGATGTGGTTCAGGACTTTTTGAGCAACAGCCTGCCGGCGGCGGCGGTGCTGATCCTGATCGTCGCAAAACTTGTGCTGACCGTGGCTTGCGTGGGCGCGGGTCTGCACGGCGGGATCTATCTCCCCTCGTTGTTTATGGGGGCGGGCGTGGGGTGATTGTTGGGTAAAGTTGCCGCGACGTTGGGGATCGCGAGTGGCGCTGGCCTTAGTATTGCCGGCATGGCTGCTGTAGCTGCTGCAGTGTTTGGAGCCCCGATCTCCACGGTGCTCATTATTTTTGAGTTCACGCGCTCTTACGAAGCGGCGCTTATTTCAATTATTGCGGTGACTATTTGTACGCTGATCTCCCACCAGCTCTACGCCTCTTCATTTTTCGACAGAGGAAGCCACTAACCATCAAGAGATGCCTTGATAGCCAACGTGGATCTAGGGTCCGCGTCGGTGCCCTAATACACTTGGTAAATCCCAGAGCAGGGCGAGGCGCAGAAACGCGTCGGTGGCTCGGCTACGGTACGCCGCCTTGCGGATAATCATCGTAGCAGTGTGGGTGGGTAGAGCAGGGTCTACGGGTATAGATATCAGATCTTCCATTGATGTGACAATTGATTCGGGGAGTATGGTGCGGAGCCCCCCGTACTTGACCATCTCAATCAGGAATCCCAGGGAGTTGGCTTCCAGAGTGACTCTTGGATCCAGATTGTGAGTGGTGAAGTAGGCGTCGATCTGCCGTCGCATCTCAAAGCGGTTGTTCAGCAGCGCCAGAGGTTGTTTCATCAACTCGGGCGACGATTGCTGATCGAGATCAGTCTTTTCTGTAGCGGCATTTTTGCTCGACGCGAGGACCAGCGTTTCAGCATTTAGTTTCATGGCCTCAAGTTCATCACGTCCCGTAGTGAGCGATGTCTGGTTACTGAACATGACGCCCACACTGACTTGATCTTGAAGCACAGCTTCCTCGACCTCGTGTTGGGTCATCTCTTTGATGTCGATCGAGATATTCGGATGTTGACTTACAAACTCCTGGATCAGACTCGCTGTGAGGTAGTCAGTGATGGGTGTCATAGCAAGGGACACGTGACCTCGCGAAAGGTTGCTCAGATCATCGAGTGCGGTTGAGGCAGCATTGATCTCCGCAAGCGCCCGCTCGACATGCCGGACGTAGAGATCACCCGCATCAGTGAGTTGCACGTTACGGCCGGAGCGCTCTAGCAGCTGTACCCCAACCTGCTCCTCCAGTTGTTTAATCTGTTGGGATAGAGCCGGCTGAGAGACAAACAGAGACTCTGCGGCCCGCGTAAAGCTCGAATACTCTGCGACCGCGAGGAGGTACTTAAGGGACCTTGGAAAAATAGTATTACGGTTCATCGGTTTATGCGTCTTCGGTCAAATTCCTCGCAACTCCCGAACCCCAAAACCAATAGGAAATTCCTATTCATCGGATAACGAGATCGTCTCAACCATAAACAGAAGATAGTTTAATGTTTGGATATTCTTATTGAACGTAGAACCCAATCAGGTTACTTCTTATACTAATTTTTGATAAGAAAAAATTATTAATAATTTATACTTATTAGTTTTAATTTTTTTATAAGGTAAAGATCAATCAAAATATAAACCAGATAAGTCAACTTAGTTGAATTTTTGCCACTATTACTCAGAACTAGAACGTGGCTATTCTCTACTGCGTCCAAACAAAGCGCAGAAAAGACACAAAACATAATTTGGTAGCAAGAGAGAGGAGGAAGGATGGACAGAAGCGGTGTGCAGATCTCCGTACAGGGTCTAACCCATAGCTATTCATCCCGAGGACCGGTGACCTTTGACCAGGTCAATCTTGAGTCCAAACCGGGAGAAGTGCTGGCAATCATTGGCCGGTCCGGTTGCGGAAAGTCTACGCTGCTTCATATCATGGCGGGATTGCTCGCGCCAACAGCTGGTAGTATCCGACTGAATAACATTGAAGTAAAAGAGCCTTCACCCAAGTGGGTCATGATGTTTCAGGCGCCGCACCTTTTTCCGTGGATGCAGGTCAGTCAGAACGTGGGAATCGGACTCAAGTTCGCCAATTTTGCCGAAGACAAGATCCGCGAACGTGTCGAAAAGACAATCAAGCTTGTGGATCTGGAAGAGTATGCGGAATCCAACGTACAGGACCTGTCTGGTGGGCAACAACAGCGTGTGGCGCTGGCGAGATCTCTCGTCATGGAGCCCGAGATGCTACTTCTTGATGAGCCCTTCTCCGCGCTTGACGCATTTACCCGGGCCTCTTTGCAAAAAGACGTGCGGTCAATCGCCAAAAACATGGGTATCAACCTTGTGATTGTGACTCACAGTATCGACGAGGCGGTACTGATGGCCGATCGAGCAGTAATTATGGCTGGATCTCCCGGAAAAATTAAAGAAGAGATCCTGGTCGAGTTGCCCGAAGAAAGAACTGCGCAGGATCCAGAGGTCCAGAAAATTCGCGGACATCTAATGGAGACCTTCCGACAGGCCTCCACCGCGTCCCACTAACCGCGCCCGAATTTTCTTGATTTGTAGCGTTCCTTACGATGGCTGCTGAAATCGGTACTGCTCAGAGATCCTCAGTGGCTGTCGATCTGATCGCCATGGTCCTGCGCCGACTGCTCTTCAGCGCGATCGGTCTTGGGATCTTGTTTGCCCTGTGGTGGTTTGGCGGGTGGTTGTTGGAGAGCAATCCGGCAACCATGAGCTTCGCGGATTTCGGTCCGTTTCCGACCATTGATGCAGCGCCTTACATGGTTCAGTCAGGCACCTTGCTCGACGCCAGCCAGGCGAGTGGTTATCGCATGGGCATCGGTTTGCTGCTCGCGATCGCTACAGGTATCCCTATTGGTATTTTGATGGGTAGAAGCAACGTATTTCGCAAACTCAGCAATACCCCTTTCCAGTTCCTGCGTATGGTGAGTCCGTTGTCCTGGGAGCCGATCGCGGTGATTGCGATGCCTACCTGGGATCAGGCCATTATCTTTCTGATCTCGATGGCCGCGGTTTGGCCGGTGGCCTTCGCTACCGCAGCGGGTCTCGCCAAGCTGGATCGGGCCTGGTTTAAGGTGGCTCGAAACCTTGGGGCAAGTTGGTGGGATATCCTCAAGGAAATCATCCTTCCGGCGATAGCGTTCGATGTGATGACGGGTATCCGTCTTGCGCTGGGTGTCGCGTGGATTGTAATTGTGCCTGCAGAATTTCTGGGCATCACATCAGGTCTGGGTTACACCATTCAAGACTCACGCGAGAACTTGATGTATGCCGACCTTGCGGTCACGATTCTTGCTATCGGCATCATCGGCTTTTTGATGGACGGAGTCTGCCAGGCCCTTATCAAGCGCTTCAGTTGGCACCGTAACTGATTTCATTCAGAAGAACCGATGATCGAAAACGCCCAAGAATCTGAAAGTTTTGTGAAGACCTGGCTGATCGATCGTATCGCGTATCCGGCGGTGGGTTTTGCGATTCTCATTGGCCTATGGGCAATAGGTGGTTGGTTCCTGGAAGCTAATCCAGCCACGAGCAGTTTTGTGAAGTTCGGGTTGGTCCCGACGCTGCAGGCGGTGCCGGGGCTGGTTGAGTCGGGCTACGTTGCCGAGCATGTGATCGCGAGCGGTTATCGTCTTCTAATCGGACTTTTTCTTGCTATTCTGATTGGGGTGCCAATCGGGATAGCAATCGGCCTCAGTAGGATCACTGAGCAGGTGACCAATGAGCCGTTCCAGCTGTTGCGGATGGTGAGCCCGCTGTCGTGGATGCCGGTCGTGGTGTTTGTGTTTCCAAAATGGGATCAGGCGATCATCTTCCTCATCGCCGTAGCCGCCATATGGCCGGTGATCTATGCGACCGCGGCGGGACTGAAAAAGGTTGACCCGGCATGGTTCAAAGTCTCAAGAAACCTTGGAGCCAACTTTTACAAAATGCTGGCGCAGGTCATTTTTCCAGCGATTGCTTTTGATATCTTTACTGGCATTCGTCTTGCGCTGGGTGTCGCATGGGTGGTGCTCGTGCCTGCAGAGTTGCTTGGGGTGAGTTCTGGCTTGGGGTATGCGATCAAGGACGCGCGCGAAACAATGGCCTATGACCACCTTACAGCGATGGTGGTCGTGATCGGCATCATCGGTTTCACTTTAGACACGATCGTTGGGGTTCTGGTCAAAAAGTATAGCTGGCAAAAAGATGTATAACCCAAGCCTAAAGAAGCAAAGCCAGATGGTGTCATTGAAATGAAATCGAGAAGCAAGAGATGAGAGGCGATCATGTCTTAGTGCTCGTGATGGCGGCTTTGGTGATCTGAACCCTTCTCGGCTTTCCAGGCCGTGGATTAGTGGTTTCCGAACCGGCGGTGGGTGTGGTCACCAGCAGTCCCAAAGACCATTCAGGCCATGATCACAGCGGACACAGTCATGAACCCCTTGGAAGTTTCGCAGAACGATCAGATCCCCACAGTTACCCTGACTGTCCTAAAAGATCCGATGTCAG
>MDTB01234811.1_pt1 | contig 13971 bp, 13 predicted proteins | sample 811161 | NCBI WGS metagenome assembly MDTB01 (sample SAMN05326650, study PRJNA326480) | marine metagenome | isolation source: seawater | place: Mediterranean Sea | collected 2009
AAACATTATTATAAATATGTCACTTATAGAATGACAACTAATTCTATAAATCAACCTTTTATAAATATAAGTAATCAAAAAAATTTCTTAAAAAACTTGAACGACATTGAAATAGATTTTAATGGATACTCAAAATATTTTGAAAATTTTATTAAAAATAAACATTCTATAAACAAAGGAATTTGGGATGTTTTTGTAGAAAAAGTTTAAAGACTACTTAAGAATTTAAATTTAAAGTTTTTGAATGCAACTTTGATCTACCTGAGAACCTTTTGATATAATAATAATCTAAAATACTTCTAGAGGAATTATCATAAGGTGAAAAATAATTGTTTTTCAAGTTGAATTTGCTGATGATTTCTTTGTAGTGCTCAAAAGAAGAAATAAAAACTTTTTTGTAGAAATTTTTTAAATTAAATTTATTAAATTTTTTTTGTTTTTTTATGTTATTAATACTAGTCTTCTCTTTTGTTACATCATTTTTTTTTATACTTAAAAAATGGTGATTATGAAGCTCTTTTTTAAACAGTTTTAAAATTACCGCGTTGTGATCGGGTGATCCGATTATTAATAGAGGTTTAGTACTCTTTTTTGCTTCTTTTAAAAAATTTCTAATTTTTACAATTGGTCTATCAAGAACGTATTTCTGAGCTTTTATATTTTCTATTTTAATTCTTCGCTTAAGTTTTCCTTGTGAAAATTTTTTTGTAATTAATTTTAATGATTTTTTTTCATTTTCTTTAATTGTTTTTTGTCTAAGTTTTTCAATTAATATAATTTTTTTCTCTACAGATTTTTGTTTTTTTTTGTCGATTATAATATTATCCATTATTAGATAATCTAATTTTGTTCTTAAGAAACATAATATTGCATCAACAGGTGTCTCAACTAAAGGTTCGCCAGCATCATTAAAAGAAGTATTTAAAATAACTGGGACTCCTGTCTGCCTATAAAACTCTTTTATTAAGTTGTAAAATTTAAAATTTTGTTCTTTATTAACCGTCTGAACACGTGCTGTATTATCAACGTGAATAGCGGAGGGTATTTTTTTTGATAACTTGCTTTTAGCAACTTGTAACATAAAGGGAGAGTAAGAAATATCAAAATATTTTTTTGACATTTCTTCCATAATAGCTGGTGCAAAGGGTCTAAAGATTTCACGGTGTTTTACTTTTCTATTTATATAGTCACGCATCTTTGGATTTCTAGGGTCAGCTAGAATACTTCTGTTACCAAGTGCTCTTGGGCCATATTCACTTTTGCCAGAAAAGTTTCCAATTACTTTTCCATTTTTTATTAAATTAGCAATTTTTTTTTGATTACAAAAATTATATTCAATATTAAATTTATTTAATAAGTTTATTGTTTCTTTAATATCATATTTTTTACCTGTGTAGGCATTGGGAAAATAAATCCTTTTCTTTTTTTTAAGTAAATTATGGTAACCCCATAAAACTAATCCAAAGGGAATTCCTTCATCAGAACATGCCGGGAAAACAAACATGTCTTTAAACTTAGAATTTTTGATAAGCTTATTATTGGCGACTGAATTCAAAGCTACGCCACCAGCTAAACAAATGTTATTACATTTTGTTTTTTGAAATACTGTTTTTCCTAAATGTATCATAACTTTTTCTGCTACATCTTGTATTTTAAAAGCCCAATCACAAAATTTTCTATTAGTAATATTTTTTTTATTTGCAGTCGGAAAATTTTGTTTAATTAATGAAGATCTAAAATTTTTATTGATATGATTTAAAACATCTGAATGAGGTAGCCTGTACATAAAATTGGAAAAATCTGTATTTATTCCATCTAACTTATAAGGAATTTTAATTTTTTTATTTCTTTTACCGTAAGGTGCTAAGCCCATAGTTTTTCCTTCACCTCCAGTACTAAAGTTTAAAATATTTTTAGTTACAGTAGAATAAGCTACTCCGATTCCATAAAATTTACTTTTGTCAATTAATTTGATATTATTATTTTTCCCTAAATAAAAAGAATTGGTTTCTAAATCAGAACCGTTGCCATCGATTATAAGTATTGCAGACTTATCAAAACCACTTGAATAATAAGCACTAGCTGCATGTGCTAGGTGATGATCTATTTGTACTATTTTTTTTTTATTAAAATTTAAAATCTCTTTAATATAATCAAATTTTTGATAATTATAGGCTGGCCCAGATCTGAGCCATCTTTTTATTCGTATCCAATCAGAAATTAAATAATCAATTTCTTTTAGACTTTTTAAATTAAAATAGTTCATACAATAATAAATTGAGTGTATGGGAAAGGTATAAGGATATTTTTTTCTTATTAATCTCTCCTCTGAAATTGCTACATAATCTAAGATATCGTTTTTTTCATCGACTTTTAGTATGCTTGCCCCCGATGAGGCCGTTGCGTATGACTGTATGCCTAGAAGATACTTTGATTTTGACATAAATTATTATATCGTTCAACTATTGAACAGTAAAGTATTTTATTGTATTATTGATATATTATTATGAGACCAGAACACTTTGAAGTTTTAAGAAAAGTTGAAAAGAAACCTAAGAGCACTCAAAGAGAGTTGGCCAAGGAGTTAGGCTTGAGTTTAGGTAAGCTTAATTATTGCTTAAAAGCTCTAAAGGAAAAAGGTTTAATCAAGATCAATAATTTTAAACAAAATGAAAGAAAAGAGAGATACTTTTATATTTTAACACCAAAGGGTATTTTAGAAAAAACCAGATTAACAATTAACTTTATGAAAAGAAAAATGGAAGAATACGACGATCTAAAAAGAGATTTACAAAATTCTAAAACAAACATTAAAAAGAAATAGTTCTTTATTTTTTTTTAAAAATTTTTTTTTCAACTTGTTCAAATATGTAGTGGCCTAAAAAGATGTGACTTTCTTGAATAACGGCGGTGTTGCTTGAGGGTACTATTATATTCATATTGCTATATTTTTTAGATTTTCCACCTTTATTTCCTAAAAAACATATTGTCTTTATTTTTTTTTGTTTAGATTTTTTAAGAACATTAATGATATTCTTTGAATTTCCAGATGTAGATAAAACTATTAGTAAATCACCCTTTGATGATAATGCTTCAAAAGTTCTAGAAAAAATATTTTCAAAACCATAATCATTGCCACAAGCAGTTAACGTAGATGTATCTAAAGCCAAAGGTATAATTGGAAGTGCTCTTCGGTTGAAACTGCTTTTTAATCTTACAATAAATTCAGCAGCTAAATGTTGCGCGTCAGCAGCTGAGCCTCCATTCCCGCAAATTAAAATTTTTCCTTTTTTTTTCAATATTTTATAAATTAGGTTAATCGATTTATTTATTTCTGGCTCTAATTTAATTATATTTTCCAATACTTTATTATGTTCAATTATTTTTTTTTTTAACATGCTTCTACATTGTTATATTTTTTACCTGCAAATCTACCTCTTGTGTCATAAATTTTTTTCGAATTTTTTTGTAACATATTATAATTTATACAGTCATGATCTGAAAGTAAAATTATTTTGTCGTATTTTTTTAAGATCTTTTTACTAATTTTTTTTAAAGAAAATAAAGTTTTTTTTGCAATTTCTACTTTTGGAACATAAGGGTCATAATAATCTACTTTTCTTTTTGATTTTAAATAATATTTTAAAAAAAATAAAGCTGGTGACATCCTAATATCATTAATATTTTTTTTGTATGAAATTCCAATGACCAAAATTTTAGTATTTAACTTTAAATTAAAATTTACTTTACCCAAAATCCATCTTGAAATTTTATTATTAATTTTATTTGCTAAAGAAATAAATTCTGTATTTGTATTAAATTGTTTTCCTATCCATTTTAAAAATATTGGGTCCACTGGAATGCAATGTCCGCCTACTCCAGGTCCAGGGTAAAAAGGTGTAAAACCAAATTCTTTAGTTGAGCTTGCTTTTATTACATCGTGGATATTAATTTTTAACTTACTTGTAATTATTTTCATTTCATTAGCTAAACTTATATTAACTGATCGAAAGGTATTTTCATAAATCTTAGACAATTCAGCAACTTTTATATTTTCCGCAATATGGATTTTTTTAAAAATATTTTTGTAAAGCTTTAAAATAGAATTCGTACAATTTTTTGAAAACCCAGATATAACTTTTGTGATATTTTCAATTCTAAAATGATTGCTCCCAGGATTTATTCTTTCAGGAGAAAAACATAGGTAAAAATTTTTTCCAACTTTAAATTTTTTATGAAGTTTTTTTAAAAAAATATTTTCGGTTGTACTTGGAGGAACCGTACTTTCCAAAATAATTGTTTGATTTTTTCTTAAATATTTAAAACTAGTTTTTAAAAATTTTTTAATAAATGATAGGTCGGGAGCTCCTGATTTTGTCAATGGTGTAGGTAAACAAATAATAATATAATCCATTATACTAAGTTTTTTAATTTCACTTTGAGAAAGTAAATTTTTTTTGTTAATACCTTTAAGCTCTTTATTCTTAATATCAGATATATGACTAATATTTTTTTTAAGGTTTCTAATTTTAACTTTGTCAATATCGTATCCAAATGCAGAGAATTTTTTCTTAGAGATTAAACAAAGAAAAGGTAATCCAACATAACCAAGTCCAACAATGCAAATTTTTTTATTTTTCATTAATAAATTGCCTTTTTAAGTTTGTTTTAAAAAGTTGTAAGTTAAAATTTTCGTTAAAATCTCTGTATTTTTTACATTGAGTTTTAGTAAAGAAAACATTTTTTTTTATAGTTTTTATTTTTAAAAATATTTTTTCAAATTTTGAAAATTTATCAGTTTTAATTCTAGCGAAGTTATTACCTAAAAAAAACGTTTTATTTTTTGATAAGCGTTTAAATAAAATAACTTTTTTATCTAATAAAAGTGAATGGTTTAAAATACTAGAATCACACCCTATTACAATGTCACTATTAATAATAGCTTGATAAGACGAATGCATTGATTGTTTCCTAGTGACAATTGAGTAATTGGTATCTTTGAGATATTTTTTAAAATTAAATAGTCTATAATTTATATCTAATTTATCTTTAGATTTAATTGCTATCACAATTTTAAATTTATGCTTTGAACATAATTTATTAAGATGCTTTAATAGTAAAAAATAGTCTTCTTCTCTTTTCATATCATCATAAGTAATTTGCTGATTAGGCAAATTTGCCTTTGGCATATTTTTATCAATTAAACATATTTGAAAATTATTTTTTTTTTTCATTATTTTTTTTTTTATAGATTTTATATATAGACTTTGAATAGGTGGGATTATATTAACATTTCCAAACCTTTTATATTTGTTATAATTTTCTACTTTGTTCCCAAAACAAAAAATTTTTTGAAAAAAAAAACCTTTTCCTTTTGAACCTGTGTTTTTAAAAAGAATACAGTGAATTTTTTTTTTAAAGTATTCTGATGTGACAGAAAAATCTTTTGAATTTTCTACGCTTGAAATGACTAATTTTGGATTTGAAACTGTGATTACTGCTATAAGATAATTTAATTTTATAGGAAATTTTAAAAAATTTTTTATCATTAATAAAATGATTGAAGGTGATAGAAACATTTCATTAAACGCATCGGCTCTAGTTCTTAATTCATAGATTTGATTTTTTTCAAAAAGCCATTTAAATAATGTTTCAGAGTAATGATCAAAGATAATTATTTTTTTTTGTGGAGGATTACTCCATCTAAATTTGACCTGAAAGATTAAATTTAAACATTTTTTAATCCAGAATAGTTTTGAATTTCTTTTAAGAAAATAATAATCATTTTTACCTTTTTGATAATTATTTTTTTTTAAAAAATATTCAAAGGCCGTGTTGCAATAGATAGTATCTGTTGAGAAATTGCTTTTATAAAAATCTAATTTATGTTTCATTTTAAATATCTTGCTAACATTTCACCAAAATATATATCCGACTTATTATGAATATCTAAAAATCCATGTTTTGAATTATACGATAAGATTTGTAATGGTTCTTTGAAGAGCTTTTTATTCCTCATTAAAACTCTCTTTCTTGAAGCCAAAGATACCCCACAGTCTTCACGGTATATAATGTTTTTTTTTGCACTTTGCCTTGGAACTCCTGCATTTTTTACGGGAGAGATTCTTTTAAATTTATTTCTCCTCTTTATCCAAAAATTTTTTTTGTACTCATATCCTGCAAAAGCGGAATTAAGTTTTTTATTATTTAGCAAAAGTTTTATGCAATCATTCAAAATATTTTTTGGCCTTAAAGGTTCAGTTGCCTGTAAAAATGCAAATATGTCAAAATTTCCAATTTTTTTCTCAAATTCTTTCGCTGCATGAATTAATGCTGGTAAAGATCTAGCTTTATCATTACTTAAGTTCTTTGGTCTGGGATAAACTACAAAGCAATTTTTTTTTTTGCAAAAATTGTAAATATCTTTTGAGTCTGTGGAGACGACTATATGAGTAATATATTTACTTTTTTTTGCGTAATTTATCGTGTGTTCCATAAGAGGCCTGTTCAAAAAATTATGTAAGTTTTTTCTCCTTAAGCTTTTTGAGCCACCTCTTGCTAAAATAAAACAAGGTAATTTTTTTTCTAAAACCATAATAAACTAGCCTCAAAGGTAAAGTTTATATTTAATTGTTGCATTTATATATATTAGTATATATAAATTTGTTCAATAAATGAACAACTAAATTACAATATTATGATTTTTGACAATCCTTATAATCATTTAATTAAAGATAATTTTTTGAGTACAGAAACTTGTAAATATCTTAAAAATAAGGATTTAAAACAAATGGCTGATACCTCAAATAACGTTTTAAATAACCCAAATGCATCAAAAAAAAGACTAATTACAAAAGTTATAATCAAAAATGAAGTCAACTCAAAGCTAGATGATAAACATAAAGATTTTTACAAAAGTTTATTCATTGATTTAAAAAAGCAATTTGATGACAATTTTTTTAAAAGTCTCACGCTAAATCAAAAGTTAAAGTCAGAGGGCACTTATAATATTCTACACACATGGGATGAACCGGGGTTTTTTATGAAGCCACACGTTGACACAGAAAGAAAAATTTGGACCGGTATTATTTATCTATTTGGAGATGGAAAATCTAGAGATGGAAGTACAACTTTATTTGGAGAAAATGAAACTAATAATAAAGATATAATACCAAATTATAATAGATTTCTTGCTTTTAAAAGATCGAGTCTAGCAAAACATGCTGTAAGAGAAAATTTGTCATCAAGAGAAATACTTTTAATAAATTTTAATAGAATTGAGAGCTAATAAATGAAAAAAAAGGTGGACAAAAATATTTCAATGGTTGGTTCTGGTTGGACATTTAATAAAATAGAAAAAAAATTTGACTCTCATGTAAAAAAATCTATCCCACTATATAACGAAGTACATAAGCTTTGTTTGAGCTGCTCTGAATTTTTTACACACGATAATGCTACCTTTTTAGATATTGGCTGCTCAACAGGAACTCTTACAAAAAAATTTACTGATAAATACAGTGCAAACAATCATAAAATAAAATTTATTGGATTAGATACGGTAAGCTCGATGATTAAGGAAGCAAAAAAGAAGAATAAAGATAAAAGGACCTATTTCAAAAATTCATCAATTTTAAATTTTAAACCAAAGAAAAAAATTAATTTGATAACCTCCGTTTTTACAATACAATTTATTAGTCCGAATAAAAGACAAAAAGCTTATGAAAATATTTATAAAATTTTGTCTAAAGGTGGTGCTTTCATTTTATTTGAAAAAGTACTGGCCGATAACTCAAAGTTTCAAGATATGTACAATGGAATTTATAATGATTTCAAAAGAGATAATAATTTTACTGAGCAACAAATTGCTCAAAAAAGTCTTTCGCTTAGAGGAAAGTTAGAAAGTTACAGCTCAAAGGAAAACAAAGAATGTTTGCATAAAGCAGGATTTAAAAAAATAAACACAATTTTTAAATGGCTTTGTTTTGAGGGCATAATCTGTATTAAATAAAAAAAGGGATAATATGAATTTTTTAAATTTTAATGTTAAAAGATCAAATTTACTCAAGTTTTTAACGCCTACAAGTAAGAACACAAAATGGTTTGAGTCGGCACCTGAAAATAAAATTTCTTCAAGAGTGGTTGGAAGATTTTTATTACAATTTCATCAAGTAGCAAATGAAATTAAAAATGAAAAAAAAGAATCTGGGTTGAAATTTTTAGATATTGGAACTGGAAATGGAATTCTACCAGAACTTATTTCTGCTATTTTTTCCTGTAAATCATCAGTTGGTTTAGACCCTTTCAGCGACGGAGAACATGTTACTTCTCACCCAAGAAATACAAGATCAAAATTAATGAAAGAGATAAATAAATACTTTAAAAAAGGATCTCTTGACTTCAGTGATTACAATCAACTTTTAGAATTTGAAAGTTTTTCAAAAATACCTTCAAAAATTATTTTTTCAAAACCTAATAAAAAATGGAAATTTGAAAAAAAATTTATTAATCAACTTTCTACGAAGAAAAAATTTAATTTTATTTTTGCTAAATGCATCGATCACGTTCCAAATTGGAAAACATTGTTTAAAAACGTTACAACTAGATCTGAAAAAAACTGCACTTTATTAATCAAACATAATTCATTTTTTTCGTACAATGGGGCTCATAGGTATGGTTCAACATTCATACCCTGGGGCCATGTTCTCCTAAGTGAAAATAATTATAAAAGTTATGCTAAAAAATTTCACCCAAGTAGGTACAAAGATATGATAAATTTTTATTACAAAGGTTTAGCTTACCCGAGGTATACCTTGGATGAGTTGAAAATAATATTATTCAAAAATAATTGGAAAATATTAAGTATCGAGTTTGCGCCAAACAAAAAGATTACTGAGATGCTTAGTTTAGCTGGTGGAGCAGAAAAGTTATTAGCAAGAGCAAAAAAAAGATACAAAAATATTAGCCTCTCAGAGCTAATTTCAAATAGAATAACTATCAAAGCTAAAAAAATTTAAATGTGCGGAATTTTTCTATCTAGTTGCAAAGTCGACAACAAAAGCCTAAAAGAAATTTTAAATAGGTTAAATTCTAGAGGTCCAGATGATTTAAAGATTAGATCTTCAAACGAAGGAACTTATTTATTCACCCGACTTGCAATCACGGGAAGAAATGTCTCGGCTATGCAACCTTTAAATAAAGTTATTTCTGAAAAAAATGATTTTTTTTTATTTAATGGTGAAATTTATAATTATAAGGATTTAAATAAAAAACTTGGTATCAAATCTAAGAATAATTTATCTGATACAATTGTCCTTCAAAGATTAATTGAAAAATATAAATTATTGAAATCTTTAAAAAAAATTAATGGAATGTATGCAATATGCTATGTAACGAAAAATTTCAAAGAAGTATGTTTGGCCAGAGATACCTTTGGGCAAAAACCTCTTTATTATAGAATTTTTAGGAACAATTGGTATGTAAGTTCGGATCCTTATTGTATAGCTTTAGCCACTTCCGTAGACCTTGATAATAATAGTTTCAAAAATTTCATTTTTTCTAATGAGGATTTCGGAACAAAAGGACTTTTAGCGTCTAACAGTTCATTTTTTAAAGAAATAAATGCAGTCCCCCCTAATTCTTTTATAAAAATAAACAAAAGAAAAATATTACAATTAAAATCAATAAATCGTTTTTCGAAGATTCATTTGAAAAATAAATTTGATGATTTAAAAAAAACTGCTGCCAAATTAAAGTTAATCATTGAAAACGTAGTTAAAAATTATTGTGGACAACACAAAGATGTTGCTTTTACATATTCTGGAGGAATAGACTCTACAATATTGCTTCTTGCATCACTGAGACTCAAAAAAAAATTTACTTACTATACAAAAATAGCTGACAAAATTGATGATGTGGCTAAAAATTCTATTAGGAAATTAAAATTTTTAGGAATTAAGAAATTTTACAGAATTAAAATTAAAGAGTCAGATTATTTATCTTACTTGATTGATTTTATTAAGTACTCAGGATCAGCACCTAGATGGGGAACTGCTCCATCAGTTGGTCCACTATATAGATTAATGAATTCACACAAAAATAAAATTTGCATTGGTGGTGACGGAGCTGATGAACTTTTTTTTGGCTATGGAAATAACAATAAGATCGTCAAGGATTTTGATACAAAAAAAAATTTTATTAAGATCAAGTTTCTAGACTTCGTGCAAAATTATACTAATTCTGGGTGGATGAATTATAATCCAAGAAAATTAAAATCATATTTTAGTGAATTGAAAAAATATAAAAAAATATTTTCAAAAATGAAAAAAAACAAAATAAATTTTTTGCTATTTTCAAGGCTCGTTGATTTAAATTTTTTTCTAAGCCGCGTTGTTAACCCACACTCAGATTTATGTTCAATGAAATATTCGATAGAATTAAGATCGCCTTTCCTTGACGATAAAGTTGTTGAGTTCGCAATCAATGAATGTAATAGCAAAACAATTTTTGATACTGATGGTTTTCAAAGTAAGTTGTTATTAAAAGAGATTTTAAAAAGTCAATGTAAAGATTTAAATCTCAACCCCAAGCTTTTTATCGAAAATGAAAAGCATGGGACAAGAAATTTTGCCCTACAATTTGCAAAAAAAATAAAAATAAGCAGTTTACCTATCCAAATAAGGAAAATATTTAGTAAAGAATTAAAAGGCCTTTATTCTTTAAAAACTAAATATAAGATTATTTCTTTGTCTATATTTTACTTAATTTTTGTCCAAAATAAAAATAAAGGGGAAATTTTACAAATATTAAAAAAATAAAATGAATAATAAAAAACAAAATAAAACTACAATTATTGCAGAAGTTGGTTTAAGTCATAAGGGATCATTTGTAAAAGCAAAAAAATTTATCAAATTAATTGCTTTAGCCGGTGCTGATATCATAAAATTTCAAACTCATATAGCTCAGGCAGAGTCAACTGCACAAGAAAAATTTAGAAAAGGACATAAGTTCAAACATAAAACAAGGTATCAATATTGGAAGGACCATGAATTTTCTAATAAACAATGGCTTTCGCTTTCAAAATATTGTGAAAAAAATAACATAGGTTTTATGAGCTCACCTTTCTCTATACAATCATTCAATGTATTAAAAAAAACCAATCAACGGTATTGGAAAATAGGATCAGGAGAATTTTTTTCACAAGATCTAATTAATAAGGTTATGGCCTCAAACAAACCGATTATTTTAAGCACTGGCTTATCTAATTATAAGGAGATTGGGAATATGATAAAAAAATTAAAAAAAAATAAAAATAAATTTACTATTTTGCAATGCACAACTAAATATCCAATTTCACTTAAAGAAGTAGGTCTTAATGTAGCTCACAAAATTAAAAAGGATTTTAATTGTAAAGTAGGGCTTTCTGATCATTCTGGAAAAATATACCCTTCTCTTTATGCAATTTCAAATGAGGATTTTGAAATTATAGAGGTGCATGTTACAACTAAAAAAAAAGATAAATCCAACCCTGATAACACATCTTCAATAAATCTGAATCAACTAAAGTTTTTGTGTGATTATAAAAGAAATCTTGAAATTATTAAATCCAATCCAGTCGATAAGAATAGAATTTCCAAAAAGTTAGATAAATCGAAAAATTTATTTACAAAAAGTATCGCCCCATGTACAGATCTAAATAAAGGTGAAAGAGTAGGATTGAAAGATATTTGCTTAAAAAAACCGGGTACAGGAATTAACTATAAATATAGAAATAAAATTATCGGTAAAATTTTGAAAAGAGACGTTAAAAGTTACGAGCTACTAAAATGGAGCGACTTTGAAAAATAAAAAAAATATATGTGTTGTAATTAACAACAGGGCTAATTATGCAAGAATAAAAAGTTTTTTATTACTTGCAGCAAAATCGAAATATATAAAGCTTGATATAATACTTGGAGCTTCAAGTATTTTAGAAAGATTTGGTAATGTCTCAAAAGTAATTAAAAAGGATAGATTAAAAGTTTCGAGTAGGTTGTTTTCAGTTGTAGAGGGTGACACTCCCTTATGTATGGCTAAAACAACAGGAAATTTAATTTCTGATCTATCAACAGAATTTGAAAAATTAAAACCTGACGCCGTAATCGTAATAGCAGATAGATATGAAAATTTAGCTGTAGCGATAGCTGCAAGTTATATGAATATTCCAATAATTCATTTACAAGGAGGTGAAGTTTCAGGATCAATAGACGAAAACGTTAGACATGCAATTACTAAATTAGCACATTATCATTTTACTTGCACTGAAAGAGCTTCTAAATACATAGCTTTAATGGGTGAAGACAAGAAAAAAATCTTTAATGTAGGATGTCCTTCCATTGATGAAGTAAAGGATAATTTAATTTCTCCTTCAAAAGATTTTATCAAAAATATAAATAAAAATGGTTCTGGTGATACAATTGATTTCTCAGAGGATTACGCAGTGGTGGTTTATCATCCTGTAACTACAGAGTATGGAAAAACACTAAATAATTTTAAAATTTTTTTAGATAGTGTCATGGAGATTAATAAAAAATTACAAATAATTTGGTTTTGGCCAAACATTGATGCTGGTAATGATCTTATATCAAAAACAATAAGGATGAAGTATGGTGACAAAAAATTTAAAAAAATTAGATTAATCAAAAACTTAGAGAATAAATATTATATTCAACTTTTAAATAACGCGAAATGCATAATTGGGAATTCATCATCAGGAATCAGAGAAGCTTCATTCATAGGTCTTCCATCAATAAATATTGGTAACAGACAAGCAAATAGAGAGCGGGGGCCTAATGTGGCAGATGTAGATCATAATAAAAAAAAAATATTAAAAACTTTTAAAAAGCAAATTAATCAAAAAAAATTGAAAAGGTCTTTTTTATATGGAAAGGGCGATGCAGGAAAAAATATGTTAGAGACAATTTTAAAAATTAAAAATTTTCAAATAGATAAAAAACTAAATTATTAAAACTTATTATAAATATTGCAAAAATTTAATTATTTTCAGCTTTTTCAGGATCTTTAATATAATCTACGTATAAACTTCTGGTATATGATGTGTAGTCAAACATTTTTTCCCTCATAATAGAGCTAACGCTACCATTCTTCTTAGAGTTTATTATAAAATAATTTTGAGTATTATTCAATTTTGAACCTTTTTCTAAAAAAACTTTTAATTTATTAAAATCAAAATAATTTATATGGTGATGAATAGTTTTTTCATCAAATCTTAAGTCTTTTTTTAACTCTTCCATTAAATCTTTATAATTTAATGACTTTAAAAATTTATCATATTCATGGTCGGGCTTTTTTTGATAAAATCGACTTTTTTGTTGAGCAAAATGAAATACAAAGCAATCAAAGTTTTCAATTTTGAATGAATGATTATAATTTTTTTTATTAAATGTGTTTAACGAGTCTTTGTACCAGTCCCAATAAGAATTCTTAAAAAACAGGTTTTTATACAAAAACTCAGGATCAGGAGTTATTAATCGTAAAACACCATTTCTATTTAAAACTCTTATACACTCACTTAAGAAGTTTTGAACATGAGAATTCTCCAGATGTTCAATAACATTAGAACAATAAATGTTTGATATAGTATTATTGTTGTAAGGTAATTTATCCAGCGTAATATCAAAAGGTACAAAATTTTTTTGTTTCTTTGACCGCCAAGAAATTTTATCTAAATTGATAAAACCAGGGAAAAAAGTTTCACCACTTCCAATATTTAGATTTAAGTTATTTGGATTGTATTTTTTTTTGTATGATTTTTTTTCTATAGAATATCCAAATAAATTAAATAACTTTTGTACAGTTTTTTTTAATTTAATTATCATTAAAATTTTTTTCAGTGCATAAATCAAGCCAATTGAGCTATTAGTACTGGTCAGCTACACGCGTTACCGCGCTTCCACATCCAGCCTATCAACGTAG
>MDTB01241996.1_pt1 | contig 13971 bp, 8 predicted proteins | sample 811161 | NCBI WGS metagenome assembly MDTB01 (sample SAMN05326650, study PRJNA326480) | marine metagenome | isolation source: seawater | place: Mediterranean Sea | collected 2009
AATAAAATAAAAATCACTGAGTGGGGCATCCTCTTCCATCATTGGCATCTGCCCCTGATTGATTCGATGTGCATTCGTGATGATCCTGCTACCCGCTGCCTGCCGAAATATTTCCTGCAGCCGCACAACAGAGAGGCATCCGGATTGAATGAAATCTTTCAAAACGGAACCGGGACCCACGGACGGCAATTGATCCACATCCCCCACCAGCAATAAATGTCCATCTTCAGGTAGCGCTTTCAGAAGGTGATGCATCAAAGGAATATCGACCATGGAACACTCATCAACCACCAGCAACTTTTCTTCGAGAGGAGATTCTTCATCATGCTTGAACTGACCGTTGCGGGGGTTCACCTCCAGCAAACGATGTATGGTTCTGGCTTCGTGACCGGTAGATTCGGATAAACGTTTCGCAGCTCGACCCGTTGGCGCACAAAGGGCAAATGTCACACGTTTGGCATGAAGTACTTTGAGGATCGATTGGATGATGGTTGTCTTACCCACGCCAGGCCCACCGGTAATAATCACAACACGATTCTCAAGAGCACAACGGATGGCCTCTGTTTGCGACGCAGCAAGTTGCAGCTTGTTGCTTTCCTGAACCCAATGGATGGCCTTGTTGAAATCAATGTCCGGATAGGAGGAAGGCTGCCCCGATAAATCAAGGATTCTGCGGGCAATGTATTCCTCCGCCTTTTTCAAGGCTGGCAGAAAGATTAATTCATGTTCTCCAACCGCATCACGAACGACGTCACCTGCATGAAGTGCCTGAGCAAGACCATTCCTTGGTATCGATTCATCAACCGTCAGGAGTTCCGCGGTTTGCCTGATCAAGAGATCTTCAGGCAAACCACAATGCCCATTGCCCGAGGCCTCTGTCAGCATATGGTTCAAGCCCGCCTGCGCCCGATGAAGAGAATCCTCAGGAATCCCAAGCTTTTGAGCAATGTGATCGGCACTCATGAATCCAATCCCCCGAATATCACGCGCGAGAATGTAAGGGTTGTTCTGAACCTTTTCTATCGCCTCTTCGCCGTATGTCTTGTAGATACGAACTGCGCGACTGGTACTGACCCCATTGGAATGGAGGAAAACCATAATTTTGCGAACGACCTTTTGCTCCTGCCAGGCGTCCTTGATCTTGCGTCTTCTGCCCGGACCAATTCCGTCAATGGATTCCAATTTGGCAGAGGCGGTTTCAATGATATCAAAAATCTTCTCTCCATACCTGGCCACCATTTTTTTGGCATAAACCGGCCCTATCCCTTTGATCATTCCGCTTGCCAGATATTTCTCAATCCCTTCAATGTTCGTGGGAGGAGTACAAACGAGTCTCTCTGCCTTGAACTGCAGCCCATGTTCTCGATCACGCGCCCAAACACCTTCCGCTTTGACCCATTCACCCGCATTGGCCGAAATCGATTGACCAACCACCGTCAATAAATCACGCCGTCCCTTGATTTTTACACGCAAGACAACAAATCCAGATTCCTCATTGAAATACGTTACACGCTCAATCAGTCCGGATATGCTTTCTTTGGTTCTGGCGGGATAAGCTTGGTTCATTGGACCCTATGATCAGGTGAGAACATGATGTGGATCAAGCAGGAATCCTCTTTCAACCAGCTATCGCCATTTCCAAAGGCTTGCATGAATAAACTTGCCCAATGAAATGATACCCCGTATTTCAAGATGTAAACTCGAGCCAGAGTAACAAACTAATCAGGAACCCAAGTAAGATGAGTAAAGAAAACGCGACTGAAAAAAACGAGAAAAGCCAACGTTTAACAAGTCTGGATGCCTTGCGTGGGTTCGACATGTTTTGGATCGTGGGTGCGGAAGAGGTCATACACGCATTGGGCAAATCCCACGATTCAGGGTGGACAAAATTGCTAGCTGATCAACTCACTCACAAATCCTGGGAGGGACTCGCATTTTATGACTGTATTTTCCCATTATTTGTCTTTCTGGCAGGTGTCTCCATGGTCTTCAGCCTGACACGCACGATTGAGGAAAGAGGGAAGGCCTACACCCTTCGCAAGGTGTTTATCCGCTCACTCATCCTCTATACAATTGGCATTTTTTATTATGGAGGATTTACAGATGGAGTAGAAAACATACGACTACTGGGGGTATTGCAGCGAATCGCACTGTGCTATTTATTTGCAGCGATTATCTTTTGCATGACTGGCCTCAAGGGCAGAGTGACAGCTTTGGTGGTTTTGCTGGTAGGTTACTGGGCCATGATGACTTTCATTCCTGTACCGGGCGTAGGAGCTGGGAATTTTGAGGAGAGTAAAAACCTGGCTGATCATGTGGACAAAATGTATCTGCCTTTATTCAAGTGGAACGGGGATCATGATCCAGAAGGACTTTTGAGCACGCTACCAGCCATTGGATCCTGCCTGCTGGGGGTATTCGCCGGGATGATCCTTCACCGCAAGGAAGGTTCTGCATTTCAGAAAACAGGCTTCTTGATGGGACTTGGTCTCATTTGTCTTGTTCTGGGCTACGCTTGGAGCTTCCAGTTCCCGATTATCAAAAACATTTGGACTTCCTCTTTTGTTTTGGTCGCCGGCGGCTTCAGTTTCCTCGCGCTGGGAACCTTCTATTTCGTGATCGATGGAGTGGGATTTCACCACTGGTGCTGGCCTTTTGTCTGGATTGGGATGAATCCCATCACCATCTATCTTGCCCACAACATCGTTGATATCAATGGGCTGGCGAACAGATTCGTAGGGGGACCAATCAAGGCATCGCTCGGTGGTTATGCGGAAGCACTTGTGTTAGCCACGGTGACTGCGATGAGTTTCCTTCTCGTATGGTTCCTGCATCGTAAACGGATTTATCTGAGGGTTTGATTTGCCTTTCAATAAGTCTTGTGAATTCACTTGGCAGTTTGAACAAGCATAACCATATTGAGGCGTAGGCTATGTTCAAGTGGATAAAACGAATCGTGATTTTACTGATCCTTCTGGCAATCGTTGCTTTTTTTGCCATCGACAAGAGTATGAACTCACTCGTCAAGTCGGGTATTGAAAAAGGGGGCACCACTCTGACAGGAGTACCCGTCACCTTGCAGAATGCCTCTGTGGCGATGCTTTCGGGAGGAGGCTCTCTGTCTGGCCTGCAAATCGCCAATCCTGAAGGGTTCAAATCAGAATCTGCAATCACGGTTAAAAATGCGACTCTCGCGTTGGAGCCTGGCAGCTTAATGGCCAAGAAAATTGTCATTCGCAAACTTAAATTGGAACAACCCGGCATCACCTACGAAAGGACGCTTTCCAGCAGCAATCTTGACAAAATCATGGAGGCCATTCAAAAGAACATTCCGGAGACTCCGGAGGATTCTGATGAGGCGAGATTCCAGATAGAAGATTTCCAGATTCTGCAGGCCAAAGTAAAACTGGGACTTACCGCTCTAGGCGGGAAAGGCGTCGAATTTACACTACCTGATATTGTGCTGAAGAACCTTGGCAAAGAAGGGGCCGGTTTGACAGGCGCTGAATTAGCCAAGGAAATCATGAAAACAGTTTTAGCCAGTGTCCTTGAAAAAGGAGCAGGCCAGGGTATTGCAGGTTTTTCAGAAACTTTAAAAGGAGCCTTGAGCACTGGAAACAGCCAGGCTGCAGACACCGTCGAAAAAGCAAAGAGCCTTTTCAACAATGTCAAATCGCTCTTACCCTCGACAAGTCCAGGGGCCACTTCTGAATAACAGGTTTATCAAAAAATTTTCCAATCATTTATGTCAAAGAACGCCATCATCACTGGAGCCGGTACTGGAGTGGGACGCCACATAGCGATCCAGTTATCCGAGGCAGGCTGGAACCTGACCTTGACCGGGCGAACTGAAAAAACATTGAAGGAGACTATAGGCCTGGCAGGGGCAAACAATACCAGCTGCCAAACTATTATCGGCAGTGTCGCGGATGAATCATTCGTCAGCGAACTGGTCCGGAAGGCAGAGGATAAGTTTGGCTTGACGGAGGTATTGGTTAATTCAGCGGGAACGAATACTCCTGAACGCACCCTGGACGTGCTGTCCGTAAAGGATTACCATGACCTCATCAACACCAACCTGCACGGATCCTACTATGCCATTCAGGCAGTTCTCCCTTCAATGCGCAAAGCCAAGTCAGGCACCATCGTAAATATTGTTTCGGATGCCGCACTTTGGGGAATGCCTCTGGCAGGTGCGGCCTATACCGTCTCCAAATTTGGTTTGCGTGGACTGACGCAAGCGATCAATGCCGAGGAGAACAAAAATGGTATTCGTGCCTGCGGAGTCCTTCCCGGTGAAATTGATACGCCGATTCTGAAATTGCGCCCCAGCGAACCTACAGCTGAGCACAAGGCAAGCATGCTGCGTCCCGAAGATGTCGCAGCATGCGCCAAGCTTGCCATCGACCTACCGCCTCGCGCAGTCGTTCAGGAGTTACTAATACGCCCTTGCCGGTAAGCTTGCCGCAGGTTTTTTGCAACAACATGAAAGCCATCAAGGTTCAACAGATTGCATCCGTTCTTGCTTGTTTGGGTGTCTTGCTGGGAGCATTCGGTGCTCACGCATTGAATGAAACATTGACCGCATCCGGCCGGGTGGATACTTGGGAGACGGCGGTCTTCTACCATCTGATTCATGCAATCGGATTACTGGTGCTATCTCGTATGAAGCCCCCCCCAAAATGGACCATATATCTGTTTCTGACTGGCATCGTTATTTTCTCCGGAAGCCTGTACGCACTTTGCCTCACAGGCATCACCAAACTGGGCGCTATCACACCCGTCGGAGGGCTGGCACTCATGAGTGGGTGGCTCACTTTATGTTGGCCCCAAAAAAACGGGGAAAAACACTTGCATGGTCCATAAACAATGTCTAATGTTCCGCCTCCTTTCAAGCGAAGGGAAACCTCTTGCTGATTGAAGCAGATTTGAGGGAGAGGGCTGGTAGCTCAGTTGGTAGAGCAGCGGCCTTTTAAGCCGTTTGTCCAGGGTTCGAGCCCCTGCCAGCCTACCACTCCCTCACACATAACATCTCAGTTGATTGCTGTAATCCAGCTCTACAATAGCCTCAAAGGCTCTGGGACTTCACAGACTTGAGCTGCCTCGCGCGGTAATATGGAAATGTTGTCTGTCTTCTGAATCAAACCAGGGGATAGCAAAAAAACAAACTTTGCTGGGACATCAAAGTTTCCCAGAGCCGGTGAATGCCAGTATCTCTCCCCAGTCTTGCACCGAAAGATCATATGGGGATGTTGCCCACAAATCCGTTACCAACCAAATTTCTGTGCGGAAAAGACGGTGTCAGCAAAGGCCGGTCACATATCTTCCGATATTTTTCAGCGACCAATAGCAGTATGGTTGGCGCATGATGATCCTTAAAAAAGATAAGTCGTGACTCGCATGCTCAAGCATACGAGTGTCAATTTGGAAATTGGGCCTTGAACCGGTATTGGTGCAGTCTGGTCAAGTTTTCCCCAATCAGCAGTGGTTTCGCGATTACACGGTTTCTGGTAAAAAACGTGTTTTTGGAATTATGAACCTTGAGGGCCGAAGAAAACTTGCGTACCCACCAGCATTGCAAACTTACCAGTTTCAAAAAGTTATGTTAAAGTAATGCTTCAAAAACAAAATACAGCCTGCAAATAACGGAACAAAACTTGATAATGCCTGACTCCATGGAAGAAATTTTTGATGTCGTAAACAATCGGGATGAAGTGATTGACCGCAAACCCCGCAGTGTCGTTCACCAGCAGGACTTACTTCACCGAGCCATCCATGTTTTGGTCTTTCATTCAGATGGATCGCTCTTCCTGCAAAAAAGATCCATGCTGAAAGATTGTTTCCCGGGCACTTGGGATTCATCCGCTTCCGGCCATCTGGATTCGGGTGAGTCTTACGATGTCTGCGCGATGAGAGAAACCGAGGAAGAACTGGGATGGCGACCTGATCGCCCTCTTGAAAAACTTTTCAAAATAGATGCTTCAAACGATACGGGATGGGAGTTTGTCTGGATTTACAGAGTCACGTATGACGGTCCATTCAAACTGCACCCCGAAGAAATAGAATGTGGTGAGTGGTTTTCAAGGGATCATGTGAATCAATGGCTCGCATCCAATCCGGAGGAATTCGCCAGCGCTTTTCGCGTGTTATGGAAGCGCTATCTCGAATGGGAGCTCCAACTTTCAGCACCTTCTGAATCATGAACCCGGTCATCGGCATTGATTTGGGAGGCACACGCATTAAATGCGTGGTCTTTTCCGATAAAGGCGAGTTGCTGTCCAAGCAAACCCAAGAGTTTGATTCGAACCAAGCTCTCGATTGGTGCCGGTGTATTGAGTCCATCACGCAAAAGATTTTGAGTGAATTCGAAATTAAGGATGTGCGGATTGGTTTATCGGCTCCAGGGCTTGTGGCGAAAAATCAACGTTCCATCAGCCACATGCCTGGACGCTTGCAAGGGCTGGAAGGCTTGGACTGGACGGAACTATTGAACAGCCAGTATCCAGTCAAAGTCATCAATGACGCGCAGGCCGCTCTCATGGGAGAAGTCTGGCAGGGAGTGGCAAAAGGGATGACGAATGTCATCATGATCACGCTCGGCACAGGCGTCGGCGGGGCTGCCATGGTAGATGGTCATCTTTTGAAAGGTCACCTCGGACGCGCCGGTCACCTTGGCCACATCAGCCTCAAGATAGACGGCCCGCCCGATATCTGCCGCACTCCTGGCAGCCTTGAATGGGCCATGGGTAATTATTCCATCAAGGAACGGAGTCAGGGGCGATTTGAATCCACTCACCATCTGATTGAAGCCACCCGGCAGGGAGATGATTTTGCGAAGAACATCTGGCATCAATCCATCCAATACCTCGCCACTGGGTTGACGTCTCTCATCAACGTGCTGGACCCGGAATCCATCCTGATCGGGGGTGGCATTGCTGAATCAGATAAAGCCTTGTTCCAGCCTCTGCAGGAGGCACTTAATGAGGTAGAGTGGATTGTGCATAACACACCGGTAAAAATCCTGAAAGCAACCCTGGGGGAATATGCGGGTGCGTATGGCGCAGCCTGTCTTGCCATGAAAGATTGATCCACCAGCATCGGGGGGGCTTTCCGTGTTCACACCTCCGTTGATAACGACACTGTCAAAGATTACCCAATGCCGCCAGTGCTTCAGGATGCTCAGGATACCGCTTCAAGACCTCATTCAATTCAGCACGGGCCTTTTCTTTTTGACTCGATTGCGTCAAATAGTGGGCCAAGGTGATCCTGATCAATGAAGCATGTGGCATGAGATCTCTTGCCTTGCTTGCAAATACAGCCGCGCGCTCAGCATCTTTCAGGCGGGCGGCCAAGCGGGCGGCCAGAAAAGGTAGATTCCAATCATTCGGATGGGATTGCATGGCATCTTGAATCCATTTGACGGCACCCTGGAAATGCACGACTCCGAACTCAGCGTAACGCTTTTGAAAATCCTTTTCCATGGCTTCAATCCTTTGAGAATGATCCACCTGATTCAGAAACGGCGGGCCTTTCTGAAGCTGGATCATGGACCGGATCATCATGGCTTCCAAAACCGGATTGTAACCGAGCTGCCTGGCGCTATCTAACAATGCTGGCAGATCAGTTGCTTCCTCACTGGGTTCCTTACGTGGAAGATCCAGCATTTGCTGAATAAAAGGAAAGAGATAGGAAGCCATGCTGTAGTCGCCGTTGAAACGAAAATGCACATGTTCATAGAAAAAAGGACTGCCTGGAACTTCATTCATGCTCGAAGGATGGGTGCGAACAATATCATCCAAATCGACAAGATTGATCTTGTCTGCATCCAACCCTTCAACGACCTGCTTCAGAGCAGCGTTGATGCTTGAAGTCCCCCGGAAGGGGAGAGCATCGCAGTCCTTGGCCTGTTGATAATGAAAACGAGAGGCAACAGAATCATTTTGACGCTCAAGCACGCGCGCAAGACGAAAATGTAGTTCCGCAAATCGATTGTCGATTTCGGAGGCCCTCTGGAACAGCGATGCAGCCATAGCCCAGTCGCCCCTTGATTCAGCTTCAATGGCATCCTTCCAAAATTGATCAAACCGCTCGAGCTCTAAAGAGGCGAGGTCTTCCCTGTGCAATGATGCCAGGGGAGGACAATCTCGCTCATTGACGACCACAGTCCCAACCAGCAAGGGAATGCTGCGTGCTGTGACCGCTTCAAACGTTTCCTTTATATTCTTGGTATAACGATCCATTACCCCTTGCCTGCGCATGTCGTCGGGATGCAGACGATGCTTGTGAAAGAAAGTCATGTCCTGTTCAACTGCAGGATCAGAGCTCATTGAGGAAATCACGGATTGAATCAACTGCCCTGATTTGCTCGCTCGTAAAAACTGCTGCATCCTGATCCATTCAAGACGCGGGGTTCGGCGAGAATCTGGTCCTGGGGCTTGCCAACCAACCAATTCATTGTTGCCTCCATAATAAATGATCAGACTGGGGTCGTATGCAATGCACTCATGAGCAATGACTCGAACCATGTGAGAATTGATACCCCGCATCGCGAGGTTGATCACCTCAATGGACCGTTCTGGGTATCGATGTTGCAAGAACCGCTCCAGAAAACGACTGAAAGAAAAGGAAGGCTCAGGGGTCCCCAACGCAGCCGACTCACCAAGGACAAATATACGAATAGCATTCTGCTTTCTTTTTTGTTCGAAACGAAATGGATGCGGTTTCAGATGGCTTTGCGGAGATAGAAATTGCCAGACGAAGCGTTCATTCTCTATCACTGTTCCTGAGTTTGGATCCTCGAGAAAAAACGAAGTGGGGTAACCATAACCCATCAACCGCAGGACTCCCTCAAAAATCAAGGCAAGAAACATGCAGGCAAGGATGGCCGAGACACTGCCGAGAAGCATCCGACGCCAAGCCTTCATTTGACCGAACCGATTTCTTTTATTGCCGTGATGAGAAAGAAAGTTGTCTGATGACACGCTCATCATCAGTGAAGGATGACAGGAGATATCCGCACGGCAAAGTCAATTCACGCAGCTAGATCAGGTGGTGTGCTCATGTCTGATATCCCGTGCTTCACATAGAAAGACAACTTCTTCGGCTATGTTGCTGGCATGATCACCAATTCTTTCGAAGCTTTTTGAAATGGTGATGTAATGTAAGCAGCGCGTGACGCAGCCAGAGTCGCTGATCATACATTGTGTCATGGCTTTGTATATGGATTTGTTCAGCCGGTCGACTTCCTTGTCCTTGAGAATAATCCGCCTGGCTTCATCGGGACGGCGATAAACAAAGGCATCCAGTGCTGCTTTGAGCATCTCAACCACTATTTCAGCGATGCGCTGAATATCGACTTCGGGCTTGAGTGGCTCTTCTTTCATTAACTCCAGACTTCGACGGGACAGGGTCGTTGCTTCGTCCCCCACCCTTTCAAGCTCGGTAGAGATTTTCATAGCCATGGCAACGAACCTAAGATCGTCTTCCCCCACTCCGAGAGTCAGGATTTTCATGGCTAGTTCATCGACGTCTTTTTCTAGTTGATCAATGACTGAATCCTGTTCCTTTGCCGAAAGGGCCGAGGCTTGATCCCTGCTAACCAAGGAATATACTGCTTTTTGGACACACTGCTCGGCATTGCTTGCCATTAGAAGAAGCATTTTCTTGAGGTGGTCGATCTGGTTTGCCTCTTTTGAGTTCAATCTGAAATTTAACTGATTAAAGTTTGCAGCAGCATCCTGCAAAAAATAAGTGTATCTGTCACGCAATCCGTACCGATTTTTTTCTGAGATACCATTTTGGCCACGCCCGAAGAGGCTGTCGATCCATTGATCAAAGAATGACTTGGGACGATTCGAAGCATGATCGTCAACAGATCCCATTTTTTGAAGGTTGGGTGACATGGTTATTTTTCTGGATTTCGTCGATCTGAACCAGGAGATGAAAAAGAAGCTTGTGATCTTTTCAAACTGCTAGTCTTTAAGTTCGTTTTTTTGTTTGTGGAATTTATATATAAAACGTTACATGCTGAGTATCACTCAAAGACGACGCTTGCGTTACATTTGTGCTTCAATGAACGTTAGAGCGGACCCAAAAACTAGAAATCGTAGGACAACGACATTCCGAAGGACCGTCCTCGTTTGTAGGAGGAGTAAATATATTCCTGCCCGCCAAATTCCTGTGTGACATCAACCGTAGGATCCAGAAGGTTTTTTGCAGAAAACTTGAGCTTCCAGTGATCTGACAGGGATTGGGATATCGTTAAATCCAATGTACCTACAGGCTGCTCAAACGCATTGGGACGAGCAGGCGAACTGCTGCCCACGACGGCCAATCTGGGACCAAAAATATTGTAGAACAGACTCACAATCGTTCCTGTTCGATCGTTATTGTAAGAAATATCAAAGTTCATGATGTAGGGAGACTGCCCCGCTAATTGACGTGTCTCATTGCGCCCAAACTCATACTCAAAAGGAGTCACATTAACTTCTGAAACCACATAGGTAAAATTTCCCCCCACAGTGAAGTCGCTTAAATTTTCAGAAATGGTTTCCAGACTTTTTCTGGCTTCAAGTTCCAGGCCGTAGACAATTGCTTCATCGCGGTTTTGGTACTGAACCTGACGATTGGCTGTGACAAATTGCTTCTCGATAGGAGAGGACAAAGTTTTATAAAAGAGACTGGCAGCCAGAACTTCGGCTGGTTTGGGGAACCACTCCCAGCGTAGATCGTAATTATGAATCGAGGTAATATCAAGATCGGGATTACCGATCAAAATGTCACCCCCGATGAAGTCAAAGACAGGAACCAGAGCAATTTCACGAAACGTAGGACGCGCCAATGTTTTTCCGAAAGCCATTCTCAAATTCATGTCATCTTTCAATTCATACACAGTACTGGCTGCTGGAAGAATGGCAGACTCGTTGATGGTGGCATTTCCTGTTCGTTCCCCGTAATTATCGACAGATAAATCAGTCGTCTCGTAGCGAGCACCAGTGATGATTTTCCAACGCTCGATCAAAGGGATGTCCACCATGCTATATAGCGCATGAATACTTTGATCACCGGTGTAATTGTTATAGGGCAACTCCTGAATATATTTATTGAATCGGTAGGTCCCACGCCCGGTCGCCTGATACGTCAGGTTATCATCACTCAGAAATGCATTCGGATCACCACCATTGACTAAGTCCTGCCATCGAGGGTTGGACGATGTGTTGTATGCGTAGCGCCTTTCCTCATAGGTTCGTTGCGTTCCAGAGTAGTAGGCTCCGAACTTCAGCTGACTTTCCAATCCAGACCAGACATTGAAAGGGATGGCATTATCAAGTTTCAAATTCTGGTTGTCTTCCAACAATTCACGAAAGTAGCGAGTCGGCGCATCATATCCAGACAAGGCAACGTTGATGCGACCGTTGTCGGTTCGATCGAAAGAGAAGAAACGCAGGTCAGGCTCGTCCTGGCTGGTGGAAGAGACGGCAGCAATCCAGTCGGTTTTTAAATCCAGTAATTGCGGGAATTCATGAGTTCCCTTGAACTGCAGGGACCTTAATTCCCGAATGGTATAATGAAGCACACTTGTCTCAAAAGTACTGTCCTCGAAACCTTGCAAAAACCCCGATTGCAAACGCGCCTCATCTTCACTGTTGTGGTTAAAAAGGAAATTCAAACCGAGCTCATGATTCTCGGAAACTTTGTACGCCAGTGTCGCCAAACTACCCCAGTTGACTTCTTCGACTCCTCGCACGTCTGTTAGAAGCAAATCGGTTTCGATGGAGTCACCACTTAATTTATGCCTCCCTGTCGTACCGTTACCGTAAAAAGAATAATCACGATCATAACTAATTCCGAAAAGAAAACCTAAATCCCTTCCAAACAGTTTTTTCGTATCTCCGACGGAAGCATTGAAATTATGATCTAGGCCAGAAGTCTCACGCGTTGGACGCATGAGAGGACCGAACAAACTCGTCAAGCGAATCAACTCATCCGCTGCGGCTGTGCGCGACTCAGTGCTTCTCCCTCCGCCTGAGCGCGTGTCATTGATGATCTCCTGACTATTGATGTCACCCGCTTCCCACTCCGCAGGCAATTCTCGAGTCCCATCATCCAATCCCAACCAGTCCAGATCCCCGCCCGGATAAGAAAGAAAATCTTCTTTCAGACTGGACTGAGTATTGTAAGAAGTGCCAAAGCCCAACTGGGCCGTGAATTGTTCCGGAAAAGTCTTGGTAATAATGTCAACGGACCCTCCACTGAAACCACCTGGACGGTCCGGTGTAAATGTTTTGGAAGTCACCACGCTCTTGATGGCATTGGCAGGAAAAATATCCATTTGAACCGCACGTTTGTCAGGATCCGCACTGGGCACTTCAGCACCATTTAACGTCGTATTGGAGTATCTTTCGCCCAAACCACGTATAAAAACATATTTCCCTCCAACCACGGAAGCGCCTGTCACCTTGGTCATGATATCGGCGGCATTTCCGGCACCAGCACGACTGAAAAAATCCGAGCCAATGGCGTCGGTCATTGCAGAGGCATCCTGCCGCTCGCTGAGAAGAGCAATGCTTTGATCCATTTGTGGATCAGAAATCACCTCGAACGGTTCAAGTTCATAGAACTCAGGCTTCATCTCGAGATTTACATTGGAAAGTTGAGCAGCTATGACACGCACATCCGCTACGGTGGCTCGGGTATAACCAGATTTATTGAAAATAAGAATATGATTTCCCTGAGGCACACCGGGCAAACGAAACCGACCGCTGATGTCCGAACTGCCACCCAGCGTTGTTCCCCTCACTGTAACATTGACTCCTGGCAAAGGATTCCCTTCCCATGAATCAGTAATGCTACCTTGAATCGTACCTCCGCCATCTTCCTGAGCGTCGCAGGGCATACAACCGGCCATCAGACAGGCCAGATAAATGACTGGCTTGCGACGCAGGCCCCAAAATATGGGGATCTTTGATTTAAAGAATGGCATGTTTTCGTGTGACAGTTTATCGGGTCAAATATTTCCCAGGCCGTCGATCTTTTTAATTGGCAGCGCTGGCAACCCGTTGAATGGCTTCCAAATACTTTTGAACATTATCTCGCGGTTTGGATTTTTGAGCTTTCCGAAGGATCTCGATGGCTTTGGTGTAGTCCTGATTGCGCACAAGTATCTTGGCATGCTCCAGCCATGCATCCGCCTGAAAGCCCTGCACTTTGGATGCCATTTCAAAACGGAAAACAGCTTTTTCCTGATCTCCGTTCTGGGCATAGAAAGCACCTGCAAGCAACAACGCTTCTCCGTCCAATGGATTCTTTTCGATGATTTGCTCCAGAACCACAAGCGCCTCATCACCTTTGCCATTCGCTATGGCAACCTTGGACTCGAGTTTGAGCAATTTGAAAGTTTCTTCCTCAGTCATGGTGGATGCGTGCGTGGCCCGCATTTTAGCAAACAAGGCTTCTGATTCTTCCCATGCGCCTCGGCTGACTAGTATTTCCACTGCTCTGAGTGATCGTTTGATATCGCCCTGGCCATCCTTTTCAATGGCTTCGAGATACACATCCAACGCAAGGTTTTTTGCATCCTTGAGCATGTATATGTCGCCGAGCAACATGAGGTGCTGCAGCGTCGCCTTACCACTTTTACGAAGGATTTCAAAGTTAACGGCAGCCCTCTCGGGTTGCTCCATCTGTAAGAGAACATTTCCCTGCAGCGCCCACAAACTGACGCTTTGTGGTTGTTTCTCCAGAATATCATCGAGCAATCGAACGGCATCACTGAATTCCTCATCTGCAATCTTGCATTTGATCATGCCCAGCTTCCAATCCTGAGTATCTGCATCAAGCAGCATGGCATTCTGATATGCCATCATGGCACTCTGGTATTTTTCAGTGTTGAGGTAGCTGAACCCCAGCAATCCATAGGTCGTTCCGTCAGCCCCACCTAGATTGATCGTCTTGACAAGTGGTTCGATGGCT
>MDTB01013305.1_pt1 | contig 13970 bp, 14 predicted proteins | sample 811161 | NCBI WGS metagenome assembly MDTB01 (sample SAMN05326650, study PRJNA326480) | marine metagenome | isolation source: seawater | place: Mediterranean Sea | collected 2009
CGCTACGCCTTCGCTTGTGATTACGAACTCGGTAACCCGGCCGCATGGTCGGCTCTTTTTACCGAAGACGGCCGCTTCGAGGTCCCCGCCATGGGAGTCGTTGCGGCGGGACATGAAGAGCTCGAAAGGCTAATCGATGGAACGCACAAAACAGCTCCCGGAATTCATCACGTGATGACTAACTTCGTCATCGATATCGATGGAGACACCGCGCGCGGCAAATGCGAACTCAATGAGTTTTTACTCCGCCCCGAGGCAATTCACAGTAACCTGCAAGGCTGGTACGAGGATGAATACGTGAAGCGCGAGAATCAGTGGTATATCGCCGTGCGTCGCGTCCATCTGACTGAGGATGCGGGCGCCGTTGCGACGAGCGGCAAGATCGGCGAGCACTTTGGGGATTTTTTGGCGATGTTGGGGAATTTCAAAAAGGAAGGCTAGTCTGGTCAACAAATCTCGGCGGCTGAGCACAACCTTGTGCGATGGTTTAAATTCGACGAATAACTGTTCCTAGCGGATTAGTTTCGAAAATGTTGTTTACTTAATTGGTAGATAGACTAAAGGTTAAACTTTCCAAGACTTTTTATGTGGGGAAGATTGATGGCAGAGATCACGCTTTATACTGCGCCTACTGCGAATGGCTTTAAGATCTCGATTGCTCTCGAGGAGATGGCAATTTCTTATTCGGTTCGTTGTCTTGACTTTCAGAAGAATGAACAAAAAACACCTGAATATTTGGCATTAAATCCGAATGGGCGAATTCCTGCAATCGTTGATCATCAAAATAATGAATACGTATTGTCGGAGTCCGGCGCCATTCTTCTCTACCTAGCTGAGCGCAGTGGGATGTTATTTCCCGAATCTTTGGATGCAAGGTATGAGGCGATGCAGTGGTTGATGTTTCAAATGAGCGCGGTTGGTCCGATGATGGGTCAAGCAATGTTCTTTCAGAGAATCGCTGCCCCAAAAGGTATAGTAGATGAATATGCGACCAAACGATATGTCGATGAGTCACGGAGATTGCTGACTATAGTGAATGAGAGGTTATCCGAAAGAGATTACTTATGCGGGGACTATAGTATCGCTGACATCGCGATGTTCCCATGGGCGAGAGCCCACAGGTGGGGAAACATTGATATCGATGATTTAGTGCACCTTAGAGAATGGTTCGAGCTCATAGAAAGTCGAGATGCCGTACAAAGAGGGATCCGAGTTCCTACCGGGGAAATTCCCATTGCCTATAGCAGTGATAATGATTTATCGGAAGCTACTCGCCAAAATGCGAATAAGTACGATGCTTGAACCAACGCGCACGAGATGTGCTGGAATTTGTCTTTGATTTTATTCCAAATGTTAGTAGCATCAAGAATTAAATATTGAGGAAATGAAAAGTATGGAGTCGCCGTTAGACTTGTTTCATATTATGAAAACAATGCGCCCGATGAGGCGATTAAAACCTGATGACGTGCCAGATGATTTATTGGAGGAAGTTTTAGATGCGGCAGTCTGCGCCCCGAATAGTTTAAACACCCAACCTTACAATTTTATTGTCGTTCGCGATAAGGAGACCAAGAGTTTTTTTGGCGAAAAATACGATCAAGCAATGGGTCAACGCTTTGCGAAGTATGTTCCCGACTCGGGCGATAATTCGGCATTTGCGCGTAATTTCCGAACGGCGATGGCTTTTGGGAAACATCTACCTGATGTTCCCGTACTCTTATTTGTTTGTGGCGAGCGGGATTGGCCGTTAGCAGTCGTCGATGAGGCCCGTGTTGGACTGGCGCCTCCGTCTTATGGCTCAGTTTTCCCCTGTGTTCAGAATATTTTACTCGGTTGCCGGGCCAAAGGGCTAGGAGCGAGTCTAACAACTATGCACCAAGTATTTGAAGCTGAGCTTATTGAGCTTTTAGGAATGCCAGACTCACATGGTATTGTTGCTGTTATACCGATAGGATATCCCAAAGGAAACTTTGGTCCCGTAACTAGAAAGCCCTCTAGTTCTATTACTTTTTTTGAGCAGTGGGGCTAGCGCAACATTATTTTTTTAATAGACTATTAAAGTAATATTGTGGTCTATTGTGTTTAATCCGCTACTATTAAAAAGTATTCCTTTATAAGGAGAGTCTATTTGCGAATTGGGCTATGTGTCAGGGGTTTCGCTGGCATTTTGAAGATCTTGAGAGAACAGCTTCCCGAAGATGAAGTATTCGAGTGTGATCAATCTGAGTTAGCAATGCTAGCGCCTACCGCAGATGTTCTTGTACCAACAATATGCCCAATTCCGGCTCCAATTTTTGAAGGTAGAAGATTGAAATTAGTACAACAATATGGGGTTGGTTTAGATAGTATAGACATCGCGACTGCGACTGAGGCTGGTGTACCCGTCTGTAATGTCCCAAGTGTTGGCACTGGAAATGCCGAGTCCGTGGCGGAATTGGCTATAGCGCATCTGCTCATGCTGTCCCGAGATATTCCCGACGCTATTCAACAATTTAAGCTTAAAAAAGTAGGAGCTCCGCTCGGTCATTGTTTATGGGGTAGCACCGTTTGCATCGTGGGTTACGGTGGTGTTGGGGAAGAAATAGCGAGGCGCCTTCAGGGTTTTGGGGTGCGTATTATAGCGGTTTCTAAAACTGGGCCTAATGGAAGTCGTCTGCGGGATACAACCGTCAAGATTGATTTACATGTCGATCAATCTTTATTGCTTGACGTGGTGCGAGAAGCTGATTTTGTGATAGTGGGTGCGCCCGCCACGCCTGAAAATAAAGGATTAGTTAGCCGGTCAGTTTTATCTAGTATGAAATCGACCGCCTATATCGTTAACGTCGCTCGTGGTCCAGTAATTGATTACGAAGCCCTCAGAGAAGCTCTAGAAGAGGAAAAAATTGCGGGCGCAGGACTAGATGTTTTTTGGAATGAGCCTTTTGATCCTAATGATCCGATTTTTGGGCAAAATGTAATTGCGACTCCGCATATTGGTGGCTCCACCGAGCGTAGCCTATTAGGTATTGGTCGCGCTGTCGCCTGTAATATCGAACGTCTTCGAAATGGTGAGACTCTTAAGGACTGTGCGAATCCCAGCGCGACCAGTGATGGAATCTGATTAGCTGATTTGTATGACCTTTGGCCATTAGTACTCAATGAACAATCGTTCTTGCAACATGAAGAGCGGACTATTAAATTTGACACAGTACTGATATTTCACATCACGGTTGTTAGTACATTATGAATGTCTGATTGCGGGGAGCTATAAATGGGTGACTTAGGTAATAGGCTACAACAAGAATTTGATGTAGTAGTTGTAGGTGCGGGCTTTGCTGGTATGTATATGCAGCATCGGATACAGCAAAGAGGCTTGTCTGTAAGGTTATATGAGGCGGGTAGCGGCGTAGGTGGTACTTGGTACTGGAACCGATACCCAGGGGCTAGAGTCGATATTGAAAGTGTTGAGTATTCTTACTCATTCGACGAAGAACTTCAGCAAGAATGGTCTTGGTCGGAGCGATATGCTTCTCAGCCAGAATTGATGAAATACTGTAACCATGTTGCCGATCGTTTTGACCTTCGGAAGAACATGCGATTTGATACAAAAGTTGTTTCCGCGCACTATGATGACAAAATGCGGCGCTGGATAATAAAAACCAGTAAGCAGGACACGGTGAGCGCTAAATATTGTGTGCTCGCGACTGGGTTTCTCTCCAGCGGTAGTGTTCCGGATTTTAGCGGATTACAGGATTACCAAGGTAATAAATACCTTACATCAAAATGGCCCAAGGAAGAGGTTAAATTTGATGGGCAGCGAGTTGCGGTAATTGGTACCGGCTCATCGGCAGTGCAGTCGATTCCGATTATAGCTGAGCAAGCAAAGCAACTTTATGTTTTTCAGAGAACACCGTCTTTTTCTATACCTGCGCGTAATGGCCCACTCGATCGCGAATACGAGAAGCGGGTTAAACAAAATTATCGTGACTGGAGAAAGCAGCAGCGCAATTCGAGAGGAGGATTTATCTCGGTAAATTTTCAGGCTATGGAGCCGAACCCAAAGTCTGCTATAGCAGTCAGTGTAGAGGAGCGCCTTGAGGACTACGAAATGAGATGGAGATCTGGTGGGTTATGTTTCTACTCGTCTTTTGCCGACTTATTTACAAACCAGGAAGCTAATGACACCTTGGCTGACTTTGTTCGCGAGAAAACTAAGGCACGCGTTAATGATCCGGAGACGGCCGAATTACTGCTACCAAAAGATTATCCCATAATGGGCAAGCGGCTCTGCGCGGATACTAATTATTTTGAAACTTACAACCGTGACAACGTTACGTTGGTCTCTATCAAAGATTCTCCTATCGAAAAATTAACGACAGCAGGTTTACAAGTTAAAGGCCACGAATATGAGTTTGATAGTATCATTTTTGCTACTGGGTTTGATGCGGTCACTGGAGCGATAAAAAATATAGAGGTTTGTGGGCGTGACGGTAAAATGCTTCAAGAACATTGGGAAGGTGCGCCACGGGCTTATTTAGGATTAATGAGTAACGGGTTCCCGAATTTATTTTTTTTAGATGGTCCCTGCAGTAATGGAGCATTAGTGAGTCCAATGCTGTTGTCGGAATACCAGGCGGAGTGGGTAGACAAGTGTATCAATGACATAGGTACGGCTGAATCTGCCAGTCTTGAACCCTCACTAGTTGCCGAAGATGAATGGATGGAACACATGAATGAGGTGGGTAAGGATAGCCTACTGCACCTGGCTAACAGTTGGTATATGGGAGCTAATATCCCGGGGAAACCGCGTGCCTTACTGTCCTATCTCGGCGGTTTGGAGACCTATCGTCAACAGTGTCAGGCTGGCCGAGAAAATAACTATGAGAGATTTATTAAAAGTAATTAATTAAAAAAATAATCAGCTTTAGGTAAAACTAACCATTTTGTTGTTCAGCCGAGAACTTAATCACGCTCCTATTTTCGACCGTGTAGTCAATTTCTAAGGGTTGGCAGCAAACCTCGCAGTCTTCAGTATACTGCTGGGACGTCTCTGATAACTCTAGGATTACCGAGATTAGCTCCCCGCAGTAAGCGCAGTTAAAAAATTGCTCCTTTGTCATAAAGCCACCTCTAAATTTGCTATAAAACACAGCATATTTCTTGAAAATTAAGTATGTACCCCAATGTATCTATAGGTAAGGGTCGCGTCTATTTTATTTCAGAGCGACACTCAATATAAAACGTATTGCTTCTTAAGGAGAATGTGTAATGAATACAATTGATTTTAGTCCCTTTTATAGAAACACCATTGGCTTTGATAGGTTTGTATCCCTGCTTGATAACACCCTGCACTCCAGCACAAGGACACAAAGTTATCCACCATACAACATCGAGAGTATTGCCGACGATAAATATGCGATCACATTAGCTATCGCAGGATTTGAGGAAAAAGAACTCGAGATAGAAGTCGAAAATAGTGTGTTGACTGTAAAAGGAAAGAGGATGAAAGTAGAAAATAGTTCTACCTTTCTACATCAAGGAATAGCCAATCGGTCTTTTTGTCGGACATTTAGTCTGGCAGAGTATGTGGAAGTGAGCTCGGCGAAACTGACTAACGGTATTTTGACTATCAATTTAGTCAAGAATGTACCCGAGGCCATGCTGCCAAAAACTATTCCTATTCAGTCTGTCAGTCTTTAATGGCAATAGTTTAAGTAGAGCGATAAAACATCGGTAGCGAATTCAAGTAATATTGATTCGCTGCCGTTCTCTCGCCAACTCAAATGTAGTGGGGTAATATCTCTTCTCCGATTTTTCTAATATTGCGTTTCACCTCCTCAATAGGAAGTAAACCTTGATCTCCTTGCCAGACGAACCATTCAGGATTTCCCGATTCAATTAATGCGTCCATCTGTCTCCGTATGTCAGAATTGGTCCCTGCCAAGGCCCAGCCCGCATCGACCATCCTATCAGCGGTACATTCACTGACCGGAAGAGGTTGGTCTCCATATTTTTCATTATCGCTTTCATTTCTAAATCCTTCAGTGAACCCAAAATGGTGAAAGAAATTTTGAAATGGATAAAGGATTCCGTTTTTCATGGCTTTTTTAGCTAAATGGAGATCATTTGCACCATATATGGTGCGCAGTACTCCCATCGATTGTCCCAGTTCCAGCTCACGCCCCGCCTTGGCAGCCTCTGCTTTATGAGCTTCTGCAAAGTGTCGTACCTGTGCCGGATCAGCGGTAAATAAAGTCGGGATAATCGTCTCTCTGGCACACCACCGTACTGTTTCTTCGCTCATAGAAAATGCCTGAAACAGCAAAGGGTGAGGCTTTTGAAAAGGCTTAGGAACTATATCGATAGCTTGGATCATTCCATTTTCGTCAAGCTCGCCGGGTGCACCCGCCTCTTTAGTCCACTCGTGGGCAGCCCATGGTGTTCCAGTTTCATAGGGGAATGGGTACTGATAATGCTTTCCTTTGAAGCGGAAGGGTTCGTCTTTCCATGCGAGTTTTAGTATTTGGAAAACTTCTTCGAAAACTTCTCGATTCCTAGCGTCTAGCTCTCCCTGATTGGTGACAGTTGCGCTGACGTGTACTTTTTGCGCCATTTGATTTAACCATCTAGACTGATAGCCACGCGCAAAGCCAACATGTGTTCGCCCTTTTGTAAGTTGGTCTAACCAAGCAATTTCTAGCGCAAGTCTTAGAGGATTCCATCCAGGAAGCACGTAACCTATTGGACCAACTTTTAGTGTTGATGTGTTATGGATCACGTGCTGTGTCAGTACAGGGAGGCTCCCCATTTCCATACCCTCCGTATGAAGGTGATGCTCAGGAAACGCAACTCCGGTAAAGCCAAGATCTTCGATAATTTTAGAAATTTCAGTGACTTCGGCTATCATTTTTTGCCAGCGATCTGTTTGATACGCGATGGGTTTAAGCGCCTTTCTCTCAGCATCGGTTGCCGGTAGAGCAGGTAGAAAAAAATACATAAACTTCATTAGTAATGCCCCTTTTAATTAGACGAAAGATCACTCAGTCTGAGCAAGATTCCTCGTAAGCGATTGCCTGATCAGCTATCTGCCATATTTTATATCCGGCGGGCTCAGATTGTTCTTCGTATATGTGTCCCACTAGTCCAGCACATCTAGCAATAATATTGAATCCTCGCGCAATGGAGGGAGGCATAGATGCCTCCAAAAGAACCGCGCCTATGGTTGCGTTTACATTGATTACAATATTCTTACCACTGACTTTCTTTATTGCATCTCCTAGGAGGTACATTGCGTCTATATACTCTCCATTTGCCCCGTTGTCTTTTGCAATAGTTGCGAGTCTATCGACTCGCGGATCTCCATTGATATGAATAGGATGGCCGTAGCCAGGAAGAAATTTCTTTGCATCATGATGTTCTTTTGCAATTTCTATGGCCATTTTTTCACGTTCGCTGGTGGGCTGTTCAACAATAGCTTGCAGTAGAATTGCCACTTGATCAGCGGTTCCGACAAATCGGCTTCCAGCTCCCAAAAGACCAGCAGCTACCGCGCCTTGTAGCGATTCGGGAGCACCCAAGTAGGTGACTCGACTTGCGATAGCCGAAGGAGTGATACCATGTTCCATAATACACACCAAAACTGCGTCCACGACTGCACGTTGAAGAGATGTGGGTTCCTTCCCTAGAAAATGAAAAATAATGAAATCGCTGAAGCACATTTTACCCATTAGATCTTCACATAGATTCTTGCCTCTGATCGTTATGGAATCGACGTCGCTAGTGCATAAATGCGTGACAGGGTTTTCTTTTTTGTACATAGTTTGTCGCCTTTTTAGGAATGAGTCTGCTGATTAACGATTATCAGGATTTGTAACCTGGTTTAGTGTCATGTGGTAACGGAAATGCTCGGGCTGATGGGCTGAGCGAGCGACTTCTATCAAACCGCCCCGTTCATCAATAAAACGTCGTTCAACTACCATAACCGCCGCACCTTGCTTGAGGTTTAGGTCTGAGGCTTCTTCTTCTGTGGTATATGCCACTGAGAAGGTTTGCTCTACCCTCGCAATTTCATGCGGGTATTCTTTTTGCATTATGGAAAATAAGGGGAGTACACTTTTTGTCAATTTCGAAACAGCTTTCTCGAAGTATCCCGGGACGTATATTGTAGATGACGCCACAATTGCCCCATCAGATTTTTGCTGTCTCTTAGTTCGGATCTTCCACCACTTATATCCTTGTGGACAGCTAAGCCAATGGCTGAGGTCTCGATCCAATTCCACTAGATTAGTTGTTAAAACGGTTCTCGAAGTTGTTTTAGCGTATTGAACAAGTCCTTGAAGCGTGCTAAAGGTTGATTGATACAGAGGTTGCTTAGGAGAATTCTGCACTATCGTACCTTTTCCTTGCTTACTAACAACTAGCCCTCGTTCGTATAGGGTTCTAAGAGCGACTCTAATGGTGTGTCGGCTACAATTAAAACGCTTTTGAAGAATAGCTTCTGTTGGCAGCAACTCGCCTGGCACAAACTTACCGCGCTCTAGGTCAGCTATTAAGTTCTTACTTACTTGCATATGCTTTGGATTATGCAGTAGGTCTTTTACTCCATTAGAGTGCATTCAGTAGCTTCCTTTCACTTTAGTTTAAGAAAATTCATACGTACAAATATACCCAAAAAGTAACTAAAATGCTAAATATATCCAATAAATGACCGATTAATACGTACAAGTGAGGTAAAATAGAACCTACACATCACCAGTTACTACTTAGTTATTTGGAGGGTTCCAAGAAAGTCAGCAAATGATGATAATCACAATGGTTTTACCTACTTTCATTTAAAGGTAACAATATTTATACTTCCTCCGCCCTTTATTGAATGCGTGGTCGCGTAGCAACTAAGGGGCTTGATTAAGCACGATTTATCCCTGGCTATCTCGCAGGCTAAGTAACCGATATTTCTTACAGGAAAAAATATGAAGTTTAGTGAACTAGGTCTGCAAACGGCTCTTTTGACGGCCACGCAGAATCAAGGTTATGAGGATGCCACCCCAATTCAGCGTCAGGCGATCCCAACAATCTTGCGTGGTAAGGATATTTTAGCCGGCGCACAGACCGGAACTGGTAAGACTGCGGCGTTCGCATTACCTATTTTACAACAGCTAGTAGAACTCAGAGAGACTTCTGATAGGGAAAAGCTTAGGGTACTGGTGCTCACACCCACTCGAGAGCTAGCGGCACAAGTTAGAACAAGTTTCTGTGACTATGGTACAAATTTACCATTTCGAAGTGCAGCAATATATGGCGGAGTAAACATTAATCCTCAGAAAAAAGATTTGAAGAAAGGACTGAGTATAGTGGTGGCGACCCCGGGCCGTCTTCTGGATCATTTACAGCAAGGGACAATAAATTTGTCTGATTTAAAAACGTTGGTTTTAGACGAAGCCGATCGAATGTTGGATATGGGTTTTATACGAGACATAAAAAAAATACTAAAATTTGTGCCTAAGCAGCGGCAAAACCTATTATTTTCGGCCACTTACTCAGATGATGTGCGTGACTTAGCAAATCAGTTACTAGTCAATCCAGTATTAATCGAGGTGTCGCCTCGTAATGAACCTACAGAAAACGTCGGTCAAAGCGTTTACTTTATTGCTAAGGAGGACAAAAGATATCTTTTAGCCCAACTCATTAAAAATTCGAACTGGTATCAGGTATTAGTTTTCGCGCGAACTAAATATGGGGCAGACCGTTTAGCAAAGCAGTTAACTAAGATGGGCGTTTTGGCTGAGGCCATTCACGGAAATAAATCACAAAATGCCAGGACAAGAGTTTTACGTCGCTTCAAGGATGGGAATCTTCCAGTTTTGGTGGCTACAGATATAGCAGCCCGAGGACTAGACATAGAAAGCTTACCTTACGTAGTAAATTACGAGCTGCCTAACGTTCCCGAAGATTATGTGCATCGTATTGGTCGAACAGGACGAGCCGGAGAGAAAGGTGAAGCAATTTCGTTAGTGGCGCCCGAGGATAAAAAGCTACTAAAAAATATTGAGAAGATGCTGAAAAAATCACTAGACATAATGTCATTGCCTATTGATAGCGATCTAAATGGACGACAACTTCATTCGGCGCGAGATAGGAAGGTGAAAAATAGCCAAACGGCGAGAGTAGGACAAAAACGGCCTTTTACTAAAAACAGATCACGGAGAAAAAAGAAAAGTGAAGGGACCTTCTAAAAGCTTACTCTCACAGAGTAATCTAATCGGTTGGTATAATAAATGGGGGTTATGAAATTTTTACTACAGGAGTAATTTTATGATTTTGACCATGCTGCAAGCGAAGATCCATCGAGTACCAGTCACAGAATGTGATCTCAATTATAATGGTTCAATCTCTATTGACGGTGAATGGCTAGCACAGGCAGGAATTTTACCTAACCAGCAGGTAGACGTATTAAATATCAATAATGGCGCGAGATTTACTACTTATGTTATCGAGGCATCACACCACTCTCAGACCATTGGAATTAATGGCGCAGCAGCTCGACTGACACAGATTGGTGACTTGGTGATCATCATCGCCTATGCGCAATTATTAAAGGATGATGCCAGGGAACATATCCCTAGCATTATTTGTCCTTTCGATTAGCGGTTATCGATTATAAAACTAGCGTTCCTATCAATACTTGGCCTACAACAACCAAACTAAGGCAGGTAGATGCAGAAATTAATGTACCGAGTGCTGCTCGACTGGATACGCGATTGTTATTTGTATTAGCCATGGTTAACTCCTTTTTTAAGATATGTGAAAACTAACTATTTGAAACTGAAATTTTATAATGCACCGCAATATATTTAAGCTTCTCTGCTAAAATATCCGACATATTGTTACATGCGCTTGTGTCAACAAGGTTACGATGCTGTACACTTTTTGAGGCTACCCTTTTATGAGCTCTGGGAAGATCGTGTGTTTGCAATACCGACAGCATGGTTCCTGACAAAGCCATAAAAATAATGGTTTTTTTGAGTATCTGGTGACTTACTATCCGATTTGATTTGTTCATATTACTTGTCATTTCTGTTTAGGAATTCGTCTTTTTAACGAGTTCAAATCTAACCAATTAATAATAATTATTGACTGGTCGTTGGTTATGCCGGCTACTATATTGCACTGCAATATAAATGAGTAGTAGGCGGTTATGAAAAACAGCTTTTCTATTTTCTCTTATCTGTTGATTCGAAATGGAGCAGCATATGCACCAAACTGAAATGCATTTGAAGTGAAATGATTTAATTACTTTGATCGGCTTTCGTACTGTTTCGGTTTAAAAGCACCTGTAGTAAATTATGAGTTTCGACATTTGTGGAAGCGTTGTAAAAAACATGAATACTGTTTTCAAAAGGAGCGTCTAGCTGTGGGAATGCTCAGCGGAGGAGTATGGCAAAACGACGATATTCCCGACTATAAGCGGGACGGTAAAAATGTTCGGTTTAAATCAGGATTTGACGAGCATATTAAAAGAGATGGGACCAGTCATTTTGCCCCAAAAGCAAACCGGTACGTAGTGTATTGCAATTGGACCTGTCCTTGGTCGCACCGTGTTTTGTTAGCACGGCAGCTAAAGGGGCTCTCGGATGTGATAGATATGGTGTTGCTCGATCCAGTCATGGGACCTGAGTCGTGGTGGTTTGGGCTCTCGGGTGAGTATTGTGACCCTGAGATTAATGCGACGCACCTACATCAACTTTATTCTGAATCAGACTCCAAGTTCACTGGAAGAGTATCTATTCCAATTCTATGGGATAGAGAATTAAAAACTATAGTGAATAATAATTCTGGTGCCATTGCTCGAATGCTAAATGACGAGTTTAATCACGTCGCTAAAAACCCTCAGGCTAATTTTTCTCCGTCTGAGATAAGAGCCGAAGTCGATGACTTGAATTCGTATATAGGAGATCGGGTCATGGATGGAGTATATAGGTGTTTGTTAGCTGCTAGTCAGGAGGATTTTGATTATGCGTTTAAGCAGCTATTTAAGGCTTTAGATTTTCTCGATCAAAAACTTGATAGCACTCGATACTTGTTAGGTTCAGACCCAACTGAGCCTGACTGGCGTCTTTTCGCCTGCCTTGTGCGCTTTGATGCTATTTACTACGGGCTTTATCGATGCAATTGGAAACGTATTGTTGATTACCAAAATCTATGGGACTACACGCGGGATCTTTTTCAATACCAGGATGCTCGAAGGACCGTTGATCTTGATGCTATGAAACGAGGTTATTACGGTATTGTGACCCCAGGGAGTTTTATACCCCAAGGACCTGAGCTTGATTTTTTAGCGCCTCATGGCCGAAATTTTTAATTAAAATGATTAGGTATGATTGTGGGATTATGTGATAAGACGTCTCGTCAGTTTAGGAGTGGGCGATGTTAAATCAAGTGAGAGAGAGCTCTGTCCTGCCGGAGGAAAAGGCTGGGCAATGGGTGAAGTCGGGGATGACTATCGCGATAGGCGAGCCCGCTCCCATGGGGCTATTGCGATGGATTATCAGGAATAAGATCACAGATTTGACGGTGATCGGTAGTGGATTGGCATTAGATTATTTAATAGCTGGTGGCTGCGTGCGTAAAGTTATCACCTATTATGCCGGTTCGCCCGATATTGCCGTAATGCCAGCATTTCGATCGGAGGCCGAAAATGGCACTCTCGAAGTATGGGAATGCGAAGAAGGTATACTCACCAGCGGTCTCGAGGCGGCCGGGAAGGGCCTGCCCTTCATGCCTTGGAGAGGGGGAGTTGGAACTTCGCTACCAGATATCAATGCCGATCTTAAAGTAATTCGCGACCCGATAGGTGGCGAGGTTTTAATCGCAGTGCCGGCAATAAACATCGATATAACATTATTACATGCATCAATTTCTGATTCTTATGGCAATGTACAGCATTGTAGGGGGACCGGCTGGTTAGATATGTTTCTTTATCGTGCTGCTGATCGGGTAATTGTTCAGGTGGAGAAAATAGTATCGAATGAAGAGATCCGCTCTAAGCCATGGGAAACGACCATTTCGAACGCGGATGCTATCGTTCTATCACCATATGGAGCACATCCTTTTTACAGCCGAGGCTATTACGTTCAAGATCAGGAGCATATTCGCGACTATTTAGAGGCGATCACGACTGCCTATAGTGATGGTAACAGGGACAAAAAAGATGGTTATTTTGAAAAACATTGTAATCAATTCCAAAGTCATGCTGAGTATCTCGATGCGATCGGTACGAGGCATTTGATATCGTTGAGCGAGTATTAGGCAAAATGTCTTTCCCTGCGACTATCAAAGAAGTCATGGCGGTAGTACTTTCGCGCGAGCTGGAGGATGGTGATCATTTGCAAGTAGGTGTGGCGCTGCCTGTCCCGGAAGTAGCGGTCCGATTGGCGCATATAATGCACGGGCCTAACATGCAGTTAATTTTTCTTGGCGCTCGGATGAATGTGCATCATTTAGAATCGATCCCTCTGCCTGATTTTGGTTGGGATAGTCGGTCTGTTCGGTGGGCCGAGTCCTACAGTGATCGTGGCCATCGGTTTGATCAGGTCAAAGCATGGCACAAAAGAGTGTTTTTTGTTGGCGGCCTTCAAGTGGACAAGTTTGGAAACATAAATTTGATAGGTATTGGCAATGATCCAACAAAATTAAAGTTTCGCGGTCCAGCTTCGGTGGGTACTCCAACTTTAACAACTCATGTGGGACGCTATTACATAGTGCTGAATAATCACAGTTCGAGGGTTCTTGTTCCTAAGTGCGACTACGTGAGTGCTGTGGGCTGGCACGAGGGGGGTGCTAACTCTAGGAAGGAACTTGGTATTCCAGGTGGGGGGCCCAAATTATGCGTCACACCCTTATGTGTGATGGATTTTACTGAAGTTGAAAAGAGGATGCGACTGGTGTCTTTACATCCGGGAGTGACTCTAGATGATGTAAAAGCAAATACG
>MDTB01193742.1_pt1 | contig 13967 bp, 8 predicted proteins | sample 811161 | NCBI WGS metagenome assembly MDTB01 (sample SAMN05326650, study PRJNA326480) | marine metagenome | isolation source: seawater | place: Mediterranean Sea | collected 2009
CAGCCGCACAGGCACCCGGGGCCAAGCGTTGTCGCAGGCTGTCCCGCAGGGTGATCAAGCCAGGCAGGTCACTGCCATGACGACGCTGCAACGTGCGCAGCTGCGCCAGACGCTCCTGCAGATGATCCAAGCGCTCCGGTTCGCTGTCCAAAACCGCGGCATATCGATCCAGGGAGCGAAGCAACTCCTCAAATCCAGCCTCCAGATCCAAGGCCTGATCACGCAGGACATCAACGGATCGATCCAGCTGGGCCATGCCGTGCAGCTCATGAACTGCGGCGGACAGATGCTCGAGCAACGAAGGAACCTGATCTTCCCCGTCCCGCAGGCGCGACAACAGCACCGCCAACCCCTGCTGAAGACGAACGCCATGCACAAGCCGATCCTGTTCCCGCTCCAGATTCAGCTGTTCATCAGGGTCGTCCAAGGCTGCCTGCTCAAGATCATCCAAAAGGGCCTGCTGGTCCTGCCGCTGCTGCTCCAGCAGCTCAGCTTCAGCCTGGAAGCGATGCAGGGCGGCGGCGGCCTCCTGCCAAGCCAACCAACAACGGCGAACGTCCGTCAGTGGATCCTGCAGATCCTTACCTCCGAAACGATCAAGCCAACGACGTTGCTGGCCGGGACGTGACAGCTGTTGCGACTGTCCTTGAACGGTGAGATCGATCAGCCGCGGCCTCAGGTCAAGCAACTGACGACGATTCACGGCCACACCGTTCAAACGGGAGCGGCTGCTGACACGTTCACCCTGTTGACGCCATTCCCTGGTGATCAACAGATCCTCATCATCTGCATCGATCTCCTCTTGGCGCAGCCAGGCGGAGATCGAATCATTCAGCAGAAAACTGGCTTCGATCGAACCTCGATCACATCCTCCACGGAGCAGGCGCACACCAGCTGATCCCTGAGCTCCGCCAAGCACCGCGTCGAGCGCATCGAGAAGGATGGATTTACCGGCGCCGGTTTCACCGGTCAGCACGGTGAATCCCGCCTCGAAATCGAGTTCAAGGCAGTCGATGAGTGCAATGTTGCGTAGCTGCAGACCGGTAAGCACAGCCGTCGCCTGTGGCCGCTTTGACCGTAGCGGTGGCTTAGGTCGTTTAGAAGGGGTGTCATTCGTGCAATCCCTGGATCAATGGCAGAGGAACTCGGTGATTTCATCGAAGCTGCCGGGCTCCTTCGTTACGACCCTGCAGCAATCACACGTATTTATGCAGGTCATCCTCAACGACTGATCCGAAGGCTCTGGCAGACGCTTGTACCGATTGGACTGTTTCTGCTTGGCGTCGCCACAGATTGGCTGCTGAAGCAACTCCAGAATCCTGAACGGGCGCGAGCGCGGGCCAAGGAATGCGCTGAGCTGCTGGTGGACTTAGGGCCGGCATTCATCAAAGCGGGACAAGCCCTGTCCACACGACCCGACATCGTTCCCCCTGTGCTGTTGGAGGAGCTCGCCCAACTTCAGGACCAACTGCCTGGATTCGACAGCAACCTGGCCATGGCCTGCATCGAAGAGGATCTCGGAGCACCCGTGGACGACTTGTTCGACGAACTGGAGCGGGAACCGATTTCAGCAGCGTCTCTTGGTCAGGTGCATCGTGGCGTTCTGAATAACGGTCAAAAGGTGGCCGTGAAGGTGCAGCGACCAGGCCTGCGGGAACAGATCACCCTCGATCTGTACATCGTGCGCAATATTGCCGCCTGGTTGAACATCAACATCAAGCTGATTCGGAGCGATCTTGTGGCTCTGATCGATGAGCTGGGTCGACGGGTGTTTGAAGAGATGGACTATCTCAACGAAGCCTCAAATGCTGAGACCTTCGCTGAACTGCACAACCACAATCCACGGATCGCAGTACCGAAGATTTTCCGTGACGTCACCAGCCGTCGCGTGTTGACCATGGAATGGATTGATGGGGTGAAACTCACCAATCTCAAGGCCGTGCGAGAGCTGGGGATTGACCCTGAGGACATGGTTGAGGTTGGCGTGAGCTGCAGCCTGCAACAACTCCTGGAACATGGCTTCTTCCATGCCGATCCACACCCCGGCAATCTCCTGGCCCTGAGCGATGGGCGGCTCTGCTATCTCGATTTCGGGATGATGAGTGAAGTCAGCAGAGAATCCCGCACCGGATTGATCCAGGCGGTTGTCCACCTGGTGAATCGCAATTTCAGAAAATTGTCCAAGGATTTCGTCACCCTTGGGTTTCTTGCTGAAGACGTGAATTTGGAGCCGATTGTGCCGGCGTTCGAATCCGTGTTCAGTCAAGCCCTGGAGGCAGGGGTGAATCGGATGGATTTCAAGGCAGTCACCGACGACATGTCCGGTGTGATGTACAAATTTCCGTTCCGGGTACCGCCCTACTACGCCTTGATCATCCGCTCCCTGGTGACGCTGGAGGGGATCGCTCTGAGCGTTGATCCCGAGTTCAAGATTCTCGGGGCGGCCTACCCCTACTTCGCCAGGCGACTGATGGAAGACCCCGACCCCCAGTTGCGTCAAAGCCTCAAGGAAATGCTTTTCGATGGTGATGTCTTTCGCTGGACTCGACTGGAAAATCTGGTCTCATCCGCAGCAAGTCAGGCAGACCTCGACTTGAACAGGCTTCTGGATCAACTGCTTGATTTCCTGTTTTCAGCCAACGGAGGTTTGCTCCGTGATGAATTGGTGGAGACCACGGTCGACCGACTCGATGCAATCGGTTGGTCAACCATGCAACGGCTCAGCAGTCGCCTGCCGAAACGCCTCGTGCCTGCGGGTTTCGTCTCCGCAGAGCCCACACTGGATGATCCGCTCCTGCAGTTGGAACCAATCCGTCAGCTGGTGCAGGTGCTTCAGTCCCTTCCAGGTTTCAGCCCAGACCTGCTGATGAAACGGCTGCCGCGAATGGTCAACGAACCCGAATCACGACGCATGGGACTTCAAGTCGCGCAAGGTTTGGCCGAACGGGGAGTTGTCCGCCTGGTGAGGGTTGCCGCTGGTGTCCGCCCCTAAATTCCGACAACAAATCAATCGCTGATGTTGAGCTCTCAAGGCCGTCGCCGATCAGCTCTGGCCATGGTCGCCGGTCTCGGGATCTCAGCCTGCACTCTTGTTGGTCCTGCACGCGCTGCCACTGATGTTGCCCTTGTGAGCGGAGCCTTCCGTCGTTCGATACCGGTGCAGGAAATCGAACACCTGGCGGAGACCGGTGAAGCCATCGGTTTGCTCAAAAATCTGCTCGAACTCTCGAAGCAAAATCCCGAAGACGTTTCAAAACTGTTGAATCAGAAACTCAACCTGCCCTTGGTCCTCACCAGCAGGTTGGTCAATACCCGCATCGGTGACGCCATCATCCGTCGCGTCGCCAAGATCATCTACCCGATCTATGCCCCAGATCCGTCGGTGAGCGTCCCCGCCATCCGTGCCGGTGTGATCAATGGTCTGCAACTTGAACCAGATGGGTTGTCAGCGGTGTCTTTCTTAAAGGCCTATCCCAACGAGGTCATGGCCGTGAACCTTCCAGCTCTGTTCGGCGTGATTGAAAAAGCTCAATCGGTGGCGGATCTGGTGAAATTCTTCTCCGATTCACCGCTGGATGGCCTCAAGGACGGCTCCAAACCCTGACGCCTAGATTCCGAATCGTTCTCAGACCAGTCGGAGTCCTTGTTTCAGAACCTTCGTCGGCGCTTCGCTGCAACCCCGGTGATGCAGGACTGGCCCGGCTTGATCGAGGCCTACAGACCCTGGTTGCCGGTGACATCCACCACACCGGTGATCACCCTCCGTGAAGGAGCAACCCCACTGATACCGGTTCCATCAATCTCCGAGCGGATCGGCAGAGATGTGAAGGTCTTCGTGAAATACGACGGACTGAACCCGACCGGTTCATTCAAGGACCGTGGCATGACCATGGCGATCAGCAAGGCCAAGGAAGCCGGCTGTGAAGCTGTGATCTGCGCCAGCACCGGCAACACAAGCGCAGCAGCAGCGGCCTATGCCCGCCGTGGAGGCATGAGAGCGTTTGTGCTGATCCCAGATGGCTACGTCGCCCAGGGAAAACTGGCTCAGGCCCTGGTCTATGGCGCTGAGGTTTTAGCCATCCGAGGAAACTTTGATCGAGCCCTCGACATCGTGCAGGAGGCAGCGCAAAAGTATCCCGTCACGCTGGTGAATTCCGTCAATCCCTTTCGTCTGCAGGGACAGAAAACCGCTGCTTTCGAAATCATCGATGCCCTCGGTGATGCTCCTGACTGGCTCTGCATTCCGATGGGGAACGCGGGCAACATCACCGCTTACTGGATGGGCTTCCAGGAGTACCACCAGGCAGGACACAGCAGAACATTGCCTCGGATGATGGGCTTCCAAGCCAGTGGCTCCGCTCCCCTTGTCAACGACACGACCGTGACCGATCCCGACACGATCGCCACCGCCATCCGGATCGGCAATCCAGTGAACCGTTCGAAAGCGATTGCAGCTCGCAAAGCCAGCCATGGCGCCTTCCTCGACGTCACTGACGCTGAGATCATCGAGGCTTACAAGTTGCTCGGAGGCGGTGAAGGGATCTTCTGTGAACCAGCAAGCGCTGCTTCTGTGGCTGGTTTGCTGAAACGGAAAAACGAAGTTCCCACAGGAGCGACTGTTGTCTGCGTGTTGACCGGCAATGGCCTGAAAGATCCGGACTGCGCCATCAACAACAACGATGCGTCCTTCCACACCGATTTGAATCCTGATCTGGCGACTGTGGCGGGCGTGATGGGTTTTTGAACCGTTCGTGAAAACAGAGATTGTTCAACGGCCTCCTTTCGGAGGCTTTTTTCATGGATCGCTGTCAGAAGGTGTCATTCGGTTCAAAAAGCGCCTGAGGAAGATGGGCCACAACCCATACGGAGGACTGTGGAAATCAAGCCGCAACCACGCCCCAAACCAATGCGAAGACATTTCACAACTGGTGGAAAAGTGGAGACCGCGCCTTTTCCCCACAACGGGGAAATGTTTTTCCTCAGCTTCTTGTCCCTGATAACCCTTGCAGAAACAGGACGTGAGCCTTGTTTTCCCCTTTTACCCAGGACCTACTACGACTGTTGTTATTTCTTCTTTTAAAGACCTTTAAAAACAAAACAGCCGTACAACAAAAAACGAAAATCACACCATTGCGCTTCGCCCAGTGCTGTGAAACCGTGGGACATCTGATCCCTTTCCGACCCCCAGCACGATGAAAGTGGTCTGCTCCCAGTCGGAACTCAACGCAGCTCTTCAGCTGGTCAGTCGGGCTGTCGCCACGCGACCCACGCATCCCGTTCTGGCCAACGTGCTGCTCACAGCCGATGCCGGCACAGGACGCCTGAGCTTGACAGGGTTTGATTTGAATCTGGGCATCCAAACGTCCCTGGCGGCATCCGTGGAGACCAGCGGAGCCATCACGTTGCCCGCTCGCTTACTCGGTGAAATCGTCTCGAAATTGTCCACGGATTCACCGCTCACCCTGGCCACTGAGGACTCCGGAGAGCAGGTGCAACTCACCAGCCTCAGCGGCTCCTATCAGATGCGCGGCATGCCTGCTGATGACTATCCGGAGCTGCCCATGGTGGAGAGCGGCATGGCCCTGAAGCTGCAGGCAACCGGACTTGTTGAAGCGCTGAAAGGCACGCTGTTCGCCAGCAGTGCCGATGAATCCAAGCAACTGCTCACCGGCGTCCATCTGCGTTTCCGTGAGCGAGAGCTGGAGGCCGCGGCCACGGATGGCCATCGTCTTGCCGTCCTGCAGGTGGACAACGCCCTTCAGGCTGATGGGGAGATGCCGCTGGAGAACTCCGATGATGCTGAGTCCGGTTTTGCCGTAACCCTTCCGTCGCGTTCGCTGCGCGAGGTGGAGCGATTGATGAATGGGTGGCGTTCTGAGGAACCCGTGAGCCTGTTCTGCGATCGCGGTCAGGTTGTTTTTCTTGCTGCTGATCAGATGGTCACCAGCCGCACGCTGGAAGGGACCTATCCGAACTACAGGCAGCTGATTCCCGATGGCTTCACCCGCAGCCTTGCCCTTGATCGACGTGCCTTGATCGCAGCCCTGGAGCGCATTGCGGTCCTGGCTGATCAACACAACAACGTCGTGAAGTTCAGCAGCGAGCCCGAGAAGGGAACCGTTCAGATCAGTGCTGATGCCCAGGATGTCGGACGTGGATCTGAATCTCTGGCGGCCACCTTGCAAGGTGATGCCGTGCAGATCGCGTTCAATGTCCGTTATCTCCTGGATGGTCTCAAGGTGATGGTGTCGGATCGTGTGGTGTTGCACTGCAACGCCCCCACGACGCCGGCCGTTCTGCGTCCAGAAGGCGAGAATGATGGTCTCACCTACTTGGTGATGCCAGTTCAGATCCGTTCCTGACTTGAGCCTCCCGGATCAGCTGCTTCTCAGTGATCTGCTTCATCACACCGTGCGGTGCGAGCTCGGCCTCGACCATGGTCCCGGTGTCATGGCATGGATGCATCCCCCTGTGCATCGTCTGCTGGGTTGGGTGAGCCGTCCTTCAGCCTTGCGCATGTCCCGCGAGGTGTGGCGTCTCGATCAGTGCTGTGGTTTCACTGATCAGCAGGTTTACGTCCGTGGGGAGCCGTCGGTGACGGATCCAGTCACCTTGGATCGCTTACCGACGCTGCTGAATGCGGATCTGCTGGATCGTCAGGGTGAACGACTGGGCACCGTTGTGGATCTCGTGTTCGAGCCCGTTTCTGGAGCGATCAACCACTACCTCGTGGCGCGCAGTGATCCTCGATTGCCGGGCAGTTCCCGTTGGCGACTGACACCCGGTCGCATCGTTGATCAACAGCCCGGCGTTGTCTCCACCGGATTGGAGAGTCTGGAGGAACTCCCCCTCTCCCGGGCCAGCGTGCGCCATGGTCTGCTCCAGCGCACTCAGCGCTGGCGTGATCACCTGCGGCAGATGGGCGACAAGGCCGGGGATCGTCTCGAGGGATGGCTGGAGGAGCCCCCATGGGAGGACCGTGTGGAACCACCACAGCGACGCGAGCGGGTGTCAGAACCACGGGATTCGGTCGATCCTCTGGACGATTGGCCCGATGACGATCCTTCGATTCGTCGGGAGCCGCGGTTTCGAGATGAGGATCCCTGGGTCTGATCGAACATCACGCTGTCGGCAACACTGGTGGAAGGTGCTTCACGGTCCTTGGTCTCCGTCTCCGATGCTCCCGGATATGACGCAGCGGCTGCCCTGAAACAGGAAGGGCTCAAGCCCAGGGACTGGGATGAGATCTGTCGTCGTTTGGGCCGGGCTCCCAATCGGGTTGAACTGGGCATGTTCGGTGTGATGTGGTCCGAACATTGCTGCTACAGGAATTCCAGGCCGTTGCTGCGTGGTTTTCCGACAGAGGGTCCGCAGATTCTGGTGGGACCAGGCGAGAACGCCGGCGTGGTTGATCTCGGAGGTGGGCATCATCTGGCCTTCAAGATCGAAAGCCACAACCATCCCTCTGCCGTGGAGCCGTTTCAGGGTGCGGCCACAGGTGTCGGTGGCATCCTCCGCGACATCTTCACGATGGGTGCCCGGCCGATTGCCCTGCTCAACGCACTTCGATTCGGTCCACTCGAGGATCCCGTCAATTGCGGTCTGATGGAGGGGGTGGTCGCCGGCATCGCCCATTACGGCAACTGCGTTGGGGTGCCCACCGTTGGAGGTGAGGTTGCGTTTGATCCCTCCTATGCGGGCAACCCCCTGGTGAATGCGATGGCTCTCGGTCTGATGGAGACGGATTCGATCGTTCGATCAGGCGCCAACGGCGTGGGGAATCCCGTTGTGTATGTCGGCAGCACCACCGGTCGCGATGGAATGGGTGGCGCCAGTTTTGCCAGTGCTGAACTGAGTGCGGATTCGCTGGATGACAGGCCTGCCGTTCAAGTGGGTGATCCCTTTCTTGAAAAGGGTCTGATCGAGGCCTGTCTGGAAGCTTTCAGCAGTGGAGATGTGGTGGCTGCACAGGACATGGGGGCAGCAGGTCTCACCTGCAGCTGTTCGGAGATGGCGGCGAAAGGGGGGCTGGGCGTCGAGCTGGATCTTGATCGTGTTCCCTCACGCGAGCAGAACATGACGCCCTACGAATTTCTCCTGTCGGAATCGCAGGAGCGGATGCTCTTTGTTGTGAAGACTGGACGGGAGGAAGCCCTGATGGACCGTTTCCGTCGCTGGGGGCTCCAGGCAGCGGTGGTCGGCCGGGTGTTGGAGGAACCTGTGGTCCGTGTGTTGCATCAGGGCTCGATCGCGGCTGAAGTTCCCGCGACTGCTCTTGCTGATGACACACCGATCGAACAGCACGAGCTTCTGGATGAACCGCCTGAGGATCTACAGGTGCTGTGGCGGTGGCAGGAGGATCAGTTGCCACAGCTGACTGATGCTGGATCCGTTCTGCTCAGGTTGCTGGATGACCCCACCATTGCCAGCAAGCGCTGGATCCATCGTCAGTATGACCAGCAGGTGCTAGCGAACACGGTGGTGTCATCCGGTGCTGCTGATGCTGCTGTTGTGCGTCTGCGCCCCCAGCGCTCAATCACCCAGGAGCGACGTGGTGTAGCAGCGACAGTGGATTGCCCCAACCGATGGGTGGCTCTGGACCCCGAGCGCGGTGCGCAGGCCGCCGTCGCGGAAGCCGCTCGCAATCTCAGTTGTGTGGGTGCTGTGCCGCTTGCGATCACGGACAATCTCAATTTTCCGTCTCCAGAAACACCCAAGGGGTACTGGCAATTGGCCATGGCCTGTCGGGGCATTTCCGACGCCTGTCGTGCGTTGAAGACCCCCGTGACGGGCGGAAACGTTTCCCTCTACAACGAAACCAGAGGCGACGACGGCTCACTTCAGCCGATTCATCCCACCCCGGTGGTCGGCATGGTGGGGTTGGTTGAGGACATTGAGCGGATCATCGGCCTGTCCTGGCGCCAGTCTGGGGATGTGGTTCTGCTGTTGGGTGTTCCGTTGCAGGACGAAGGAGATGAGCGACTGGGCTTGGCTGGCAGCAGTTATCAGCAAGTGATTGCTGGAACGTTGGCCGGTCGGCCTCCTGTGGTGGATTTGGACTTCGAGGCCAAGGTCCAGGCTCTGCTGCGCGCTGCCATTCATGACGGCGTGCTGGCATCTGCTCATGACAGCAGCGATGGAGGCATGGCTGTTGCCTTGGCGGAATGCAGCATTGCCTCCGGTCTCGGTGTTGATCTTGCTGTCCCAGAGCTCCCGAAGTCTCTGGAGCGAGCGCTCTTCGCTGAGGGTGGTGCCAGGGTCCTGGTGTCCGTGAAGTCCGAGCGGATGGCGGACTGGGATGTCCTGGCTCAGGCGCAATCAGAGGTTCCGGTGACAAAGCTGGGTGTTGTCATGGAACAGCCTGAGGTCCGGCTTCGGCATGGTGACCAGGAGATCCTCAAGCTCTCGGTTGCTGCATTGCATCAGGCCCATTCCGATGCATTGCCTCGCCGTCTGCGGGGTGATGCAGAATCATGAAGGATTCATGAAGTCAGAGCGCCCTGTGCAGTGGCTCGAGGATGAGCGTCCCGATCGGATGGAAGAGGCCTGTGGCGTCTTCGCCGTGCTTGCGGCCGAACAGCCCGTCGCCAACCTGGCTTATTTCGGGTTGTATGCCTTGCAGCACCGGGGCCAGGAATCCGCGGGTATCGCTGTGTTCAACCAGGACAAGGTCCGTCTTCACAAGGACATGGGTCTGGTCAGTCAGGTGTTTGATCAAGAGGTGCTGGCCCGGATGCCCGGCGACCTGGCCATCGGGCACAACCGCTATTCGACCACGGGCAGCAGCCGTGTCTGCAACGCTCAGCCTGTGGTCCTGATGACCCGTCTCGGTGCTTTTGCGCTTGCTCACAACGGCAACCTCGTCAATGCTGCTGAGCTGCGTGACGATGTTGATGATGGTTTGGTGGAATTCACGTCCACCACAGATTCCGAGTTGATCGCCTTTGCTGTGCAGCAGGCTGTGCAGCGTGGTTTGGACTGGCCTGAAGCGATTCGCGCTGCTCTAGAGCTGTGCCGAGGCGCCTTCTCACTCACGATCGGAACCCCGGATGGTCTGTTTGCCGTTCGCGATGGCCATGGCGTCCGCCCGCTCGTGTTCGGCTATCTCTGCGATCGTGAATCGGGCTACTGGGTCGTCAGTAGTGAAAGTTGTGGGTTGGAAATCATCGGGGCCCATTATGTCGATGATGTTCAGCCCGGAGAATTGATTCATTTTCGTCTCGGTGAACAGCAGCCGAGGCGTCAGCGTTGGAGTTCGGAGCCGAATCGTCTTTGCGTGTTCGAGATGATTTATTTCTCTCGGCCCGACAGCCGATTCTTTGGTGAATCGTTGTACAGCTATCGCCAACGGATCGGTCAAACGCTCGCCCGAGAATCTGCTGTGGAGGCTGATCTTGTGATTGGTGTTCCCGATTCCGGCATCCCAGCAGCAATTGGTTTTTCACAGGCCAGTGGCATCCCTTATGCCGATGGTCTGATCAAGAACCGCTATGTCGGTCGCACCTTCATTCAGCCCACTCAGGCGATGCGCGAGGCCGGGATCCGGGTGAAACTCAATCCCCTTCCTGATGTGCTTGCCGGGAAGCGGATTGTGGTGATCGATGACTCGATTGTTCGAGGCACCACAAGCCGGAAGCTTGTTGTTGCTCTTCGGGAAGCGGGAGCCACGGAGGTGCACATGCGGATCAGTTCTCCACCTGTGACTCACCCATGTTTCTATGGCATTGATACGGACACCCAGGATCAGTTGATCGCTGCTCGTCTGACGTTGAAGGAGATTGAAGAGCAGCTCAAGGTGGATTCCCTCGCTTATTTGAGCAAGCAAGGCATGGTTGATGCCGCTCGAGCAGAGTCAGGAGACTTCTGCACGGCTTGTTTTGATGGCAATTATCCGATTGAAATGGATCGTGAATTGCTGGCCAGCAAGTTAATGCTTGAACCAGCGGGAATTGCAGGACAGTAAAGACCTACATGTTGCTTTATTGAATCAGTCTGACCAGGTTGCTCAGGTTCTCATCCGCCTTGAGATCAAGCTGGTCACTCAAGGTTTCACCGAGCTCTTTGCATGCCAAATCTTCTGCACTGAAGCGGCCGTGGCGGCCTCGATCGGTGGTTAGCCCCACCAGGCCATGTCCAGCACAGATCGCCATCACCCTGTCCTCATTTCCCTCCAGGCAAACAGCGATCTCACCCAGATCGCCGCGTTGACAGAGGCGTAATCCTGAGGAGGCAATCCGGGTGAGGCGACCTTTGGTTGTCGCCATCAGGATCGATTGTTCGGGTTCCCCTGGTGGCAGGTTGAGGCCTCCAACCAGGGATTCGCCGGGCAGCAATCGCATCGTCATCGGGCCTTGAGCAAGCCGTCCCATCAGTGGCAGGACAGCTTCATTGATCGGCAGGCGAAGGATGCGACCAATGTCACTGACAAGAACCAGATCGGTCCCCTCGCTGCAGATCATGGCCGCTTTCAGATGCACACCTTCTTTCAATTTGACAACGCTTGTGGCGCGACCAGAGAGCTCCAAGACCTCCCGCAGTGGCAATCGTTTGAAACGTCCGTCGCTGCTCAGAAGACCAAGACTGCGATCGGATCCGTCTCCTTCAGGTAAGGGTTCGATTGCAACGATTGGATCGCCGTCAAGACCTGCCGGCAAGAACCGGTCGATCGTTCCAGGCTGTTGTCCTGCAAACTCCCAGCGAAGCAGTGCAACCCGCCCTCCAGCGCTGATCACCAGCAGCCTTGGTGGCGGTTCGATCGGCAGGATCAATCGAGCTGGGGAGGGTTCATCGCCAAGGGCGCAGGGTTCATTGAGGTGAAGTCGTCCGAGCACCTGAGGGCTGATCACTTTCACCTGGCCATCAGCGTGAATGAGCAGCTTTGCCTCGCCGGGGAGCGCTGCTAGCGCTTGTTTGCGCAGAAGTTCCGTGTTCGGTCGCTGACTGGCAGCCTTTTCCGCCATTAATTCATCACCACCCTCCACAAGACGGGTTCGTCTTGGTGTTGAGAAGCGTTTTCTGAGTGTTTTCAGTTCATGAACAAGCGCATTCAGCAATTGATCTCTGTCTTCAAGCAGTTGTTTCAACCGCTCACGTTCCTGGCGAAGTTCATCGAGTTCTTTGCGAAGGCTTTCCTGCTCCAGACCCGTGAGCCGCCGCAACGGCATGGCCAGAACGGCATCGGCCTGACGTTCAGTCAGGTCGAGATGCACCATCAGGCTGGCTCGGGCTGAGGCCGCGTCAGCTGCCTCCTGGATCATGGTGATCACCCGTTGAAGATTGTTCAGGGCCGTGATCAGGCCTTCCACCACCTCCAGGCGATCTTCTGTTTTGCGCAGAGCGTGACTGGTGCGCCGGATCAGGGTCAGTTCCCTGTAATCCAGAAAGGTCTGCAACAGCTGCCGCAATGAAAGCTGTTGCGGTTGACCATCAACGAGAGCCAGGAGAATGGCGCCGAAGTTGCTCTGCAGGGCTGTGCGCCGCTGTAGATCGGCCAGCACCTTGTCGGGATTGCCGTCGCGTCGCAGTTCCACCACCACCCGCATCCCCTCGCGATCGCTTTCATCGCGGATGTCGGCGATGCCGCCGATTTTTCCATCGTTCACCTGTTCGGCCAGTTTTTCGATCCAGCCGGCCTTGCTCAGTTGATAGGGCAATTCCGTGATCACAACGGCATTTCGCTTGTGTCGCCCTTTGCCGGGTTGCACTTCTTCGATGTGGGCGATTCCGCGCATCGGAATGCTTCCGCGTCCGCGCAGGTAGGTCTCCCGCAGACCACTGCTCAACAGGACTTCGCCACCGGTCGGGAAGTCCGGACCGGGGATCAGCTCAAGCAGCCGTTCGTCAGAAAGCCCCGGTTCACGGATCAGAGCGATCAAACCATCAACCACCTCTCCGAGATTGTGTGGCGGAATGCTGGTGGCCATTCCCACGGCAATCCCCGAACACCCATTCAGCAGCAGAAAGGGCAACTGCGCTGGCAGCACCGTCGGTTCCTGTTGGGAACCATCGAAGTTCGAAGCAAAGTCGACGGTGTCGTCACCGATCTCTTCAAGCAGTGCTTGATGGGCGATCGGGGCCAGACGGGTCTCCGTGTAACGCATGGCCGCCGGAGGGTCGTCATCGACCGACCCGAAATTGCCGTGGCCATCGAGCAGTGGATGACGGCTGGCGAAGGTTTGAACCAGGCGGACGAGAGCGTCGTAGACCGCCTGGTCACCATGGGGGTGATATTTGCCCAGCACATCACCCACCACACGGGCACATTTCCGGTAAGGCCGGTCTGGGGTGAGGCCCAGCTCCTGCATGGCATACAGGATGCGGCGCTGCACTGGTTTGAGGCCATCGCGGGCATCGGGCAGAGCCCGTCCCACGATCACACTCATGGCGTATTCGAGATAGGAACGCTGCATCTCCTGATGCAGTGCAATCGGTTCAACGCGCTCCTCAGCCATTCCGTCCGCTGCACCCAATGCGGAAGGCGCTCAGCCTACAGATGGTCAAGAGCGTTTTTTCCAGGTGGCGTTGGCCCGAGCACGTTCAACACTGTCCGCCAATTCGTCTTCATCAAGGAGTTGAGCAGCGGCTCCGCGGATTCGGAACCCCCAGAGTTGCTCCTCTTGATGGGGTGGAAGCACGTAATTCGGATCTTTTGCCAGTGCCTCACGAGCAAGGGTGATCGCTTCTTCGCGTCGACCGCCCTGTTGAAACAATGCTGAAGCCAGAGCGAGCATGGGTTCAGGGTTGTTTTCGATCTCGAGCACCCGTCTCCAGCGTCGAATGGCTTCGTCGCGATTGCCCATTTCGTACAGCACGAGGGCCTGGTTGTTCAAGGCTTCCCAGAACGTCGGCTTGAGGTTTGTGGCTTGTTCAAAGGCCTTCAGGGCCATGCCGAGCTGACTTTGCATGATCCGGGCATTCCCCAGATCGAAGTAGGCCGAAGCGTTCTTGGGATCGAGTTGCAGGCCTCG
>MDTB01195090.1_pt1 | contig 13967 bp, 8 predicted proteins | sample 811161 | NCBI WGS metagenome assembly MDTB01 (sample SAMN05326650, study PRJNA326480) | marine metagenome | isolation source: seawater | place: Mediterranean Sea | collected 2009
AAAATATACGCACGTAATATTTTCTAATTACCGAAACTATAGTTAAAACTAAAGTTTGTACGATTGATATATATAACGCATTTACAATACCCGTGGTTAGCATCAAAGCCAAAGTTGTATAAGACAAAAACCAAGCTATTGGCATGGCAATGGCAGTGTCGGTCATGGATTCTTTTAAAGTTTTTCTGTCAATTTTATTCATTCTAGTTTCAAAAAAGCCAGTTATTATATTGCCCATTAGCGACATATTCTGTCGTAGTGTAATGGTATAATACTTATATGAAATTGACTGATAAAGAAAAAGCGCAAAACATTCTTAAGCAACTTAAAGAAAAATTTGGAATCGTCATTAAAGATAATGATACTGGAATTTATTTTAAAACTACTGGAAACGGCAAACTTCAAACAAGCCTAAATATTCACATTAATGCAGGTGGAGATCCAGCATTGTTTAAAGCGTGGTCAGATGCGCAAAATAAACTTCATTAATTTATATGAGCAATCCTACTTTAAGACAAATTTCAATGTTAGAGTTAATTCCTCGAGCTCCACAAAAGACCTATGCTAAAGAATTAAAAGATAAATTAAGCGAGCGTGGTTATGAGGTTAATGAAAGAACTATTCAGAGGGATTTAATCTCTTTAGAAAGAGTGTTGCCCTTGATATGTGATGACCGTGATAAACCTTATGGCTGGTCTTGGGCTGAAAAAGGTTTGGGTATTCAAGCACCCGCTATGGATCCGGTTGAAGCCCTAACTTTGTCCTTAGCAGAAAAATATTTAGAGCCCATAATACCAACAGCAAGCTTTAAAAGAATTGGTTACTTTTTCAATAGAGCCGAAAACGTCTTAAAAGAAAATGGTCCTAAAGCTATAAGACGTTGGCGTGATCGAGTAAGAATATTGCCAGAAACAATAAGATTTAAAAATCCGATCCTTAATAAAAAAGTAGAGCAAGATCTTTACAAGGCAACTTTTGAAGGACTGCAAATTAAAGCTCTTTATCGCAAACGTGGCGATAATCAATCAAGTTTGAGACACATGCATCCTTTAGGATTAGTAATGAAAGGAAATATTAATTACTTAATTTGTATGATGGATGAAGATTCAGAAAATCCTCGTTACTTGCCCCTGCATCGATTTGAAAAAGTTGAACTTTTAAATGAAAAGGTATGTGAACCAATGGGTTTTGATTTAGACGAATTTACACACACCAATAACTTGAGCTTTGAATATTCCAAAGAACTTTATACTTTTAAAGCTTTGTTTGATTTCACTGCAGCTGTGCATTTAATGGAGACTCCTCTAAATAGTACGCAAAAAATAAAAAGACAGGCGGATGGAAGATTATTGGTTTCTGCAAGAATGACAGATACATTGCAATTTGAACAATGGCTTAAAAGTTTTGGTGCAGATGTGGAAATATTGGAGCCAAAAAAGCTTAGGAATAAATTTAAAATATTAGCTAAAGAACTGAATAAAAAATATAAAAAGATATGAAAAAAGATTACAAAGAATGGCAAGGAAAAGAAGCAGAAAACACATTTTTATGGATAAAAAATTATATCTTTACCATAGACATATTGATGCTTTCAGCTTTGGGCTTTGATCTAAAATATTTTTTTTCTAGTTCTATTTTAGATTTAGTAATAGCTTCAATCTTGATGATTGCATCGCTATCAATTTTTCTAAGTTATTTTATATATTTAGCTATTTTTTTTAGAGGTCAAATTCTAGAAACCGATTTGCAGATTTCATTTGATTATGCATATAAGCCAATACTATATATAAGCTCTTCCATATTCACCTTTATTCTCTTGGCTGTTAATCTCTAAAAAAATGGAATATTTAATATTATCATTATCTCTTGTATCAACTTTATTATTAGGCTTGATCACTTTTTTATTTATTAAAAATAGAAATAAATCTGTAATAGATGACGTTCATACTGAAATACAAGAAAAATTTGCAACCAGTCTTGAGCGTCTTTCAAATATATCTAAAAATATAGATGCTCTCTCGCAAACAACAGCTACTATGAGCATACCGATTCAAAATTTGAATAGTTATTTGGGAGGAAATGTAACCGCCGGAAGGTTAGGAGAATGGAATCTAGAATCCATTGTTGCTGATGTTCTTCCCAACACTCAGTATGAGACACAATTCAATTTGAATCCTGAGAATAATTTTAGAGTTGATGTTGCTATTAAGTCTGTTGAAGGTCACTTCATTCCGATCGACTCAAAATTTTATTCCCAACAATATGAGAACTATCAAAGCGCTAATACTGCAGCTGAAAGAGCTGCTAGCTTAAATCATTTAAAAACATCTATTAACTCTGATGCAACTGAGATAGTTCAAAAGTATTTTTTAGACGGAGTTACTTCGGGAATAGGAATTCTTTATGTGCCCTCCGAGGGCTTGATTGCTATGGTCAACCTAATTGAGGATATTAGAGAAAAGCTTTTCAGGGAAAAAAATATATTAATTATGGGGCCAAATTCTCTAGCTGGATTTTTAGATCAAATCAGAATGGGCCATAAGGTAGTTTTTTTAAACGAAGCAGCAATCCAAGTTGCAATAGCTATTGGTGAAGTGAAAAAAGAATTTGAAAACCTTGAGCTTAGCACAACAGATCTAAAATCTTCGATAGCTTCTATGGCAAATAAAATAGATCGCTATCAAACGCGCATCAATGTAGTAACTTCTAAGTTGAATAAAGCTCAGCAAGATGTAAGTGCTTTAAACGAAGATTAGAATTTAATTTGCCTTCCTTTCTAATATTGTTAAATCTGTATAGAAATATGATTTAATTAATTTTTTTGAGTTATTTTAGTAAAGTTAATGAGTCTTCTTCCTTCGCAATCTGATTTTGATCGACATGATTCTCTCCTCAAGTCAGAAGTCCAAAAAATTACCATCCAAATCAATGAAAAAAGGCTTCGAAACCAAGTAATAAATTTTATTGACTCGCCTAATTGTCAAGAGTGGCATATTGCGCTGATTATTTGGATTTTTAGGTACACAAAAAGAGTTACAGATGAAAAGAAGAAAAATGCGTTAAGCAAATATCTCAAAGCAGCTCTAAATTTGATAGAAGAGAAACGAACCCCCAATAAACAGAGTATTTTTGACTACGATATAAAAGATCACAACGAACAAGAAATTAGTAGCCTGCTTTTGAATTGTCTTAAACAAATAAAAAAAGAAGACTCATACGTTCAACCTTCTATTGAAAATTGTCTAACAAAAAACGAAAAGGCGGAAATAGAATATAAATTAGAAAAAATTCAAAATGAAAATAGAGAAATTACAGAAGAATTATTAGACAAATCTTCACAAATTAAAGTTTTAAAAAAATATGAACATTTTTCTGGATTTTCTAAGTACATGTACCAGTTAAATTATTTAAAAAATAATTATTTTCAGGATCGTAAAAATAATAAGGTTTCAAAGGCTTCTCTTCTTTACCTTTTAAAGGAGGATGATTATTTGCCTGATAATTCAGACTTAATTGGTCTTTTAGATGATTTATATGCAGTTTCTTACACCTATAAAAAATTAAATCCAAATAAAGAATTTTATGATTTGGTAAATATTCATGATGATAAATATCCAGCTTTCTCTTTTCCAGGAGTAGGAGAAAATGATTTGCTTCCATTGACGAATCTTGAGGATCTTGTGAAAGCTTGTTACATCAATATAGACCAAAATGAACCTTTGAAAAGATTTGTTGTAACTAGAGAAATTGGCCCATTGGGTTTATTAGTTGCTATAGGAAAATCTCTTACCGACAGGTTTGATGCAACTGCAGGAAAAAATAAAATCGTCTCTTTCATTAAGGGAGATATTATTAATATTGGACTAAAAACCATCTCAGGAAATAAAAAAAGGAGAATAAATGCGAGGTATGAAAGGAAATATGGCTCAGAACATTTTATTTCAGGCAAAAATAAACAAGAAATTAAAACGAGTGAGGAAAGTTTAAAAAATGCTACAAAAATATCTGGAGACTCAAACGTTTCCTCTTATAAGGAGATCGAGTCTTTTCTTGACCCTAAAAGTACTAATTATGAAAGATACCTTTGGGACGAATTATTATTTAGCAAAAACATTAAAAAAATGGAAAGCTCGGGAAAGATACTATTAGTATCTGAAAAAGCTTCTTTAGAACCATTTTTAAACCAAAAGATGTATGGAGAGACAATCCGTTCTTGGTTTGGCATAAAGGGATTTAAAAGAGATTATAAACTTGAAGAAGAAATTCCGTCGCCTCAGCAATTATTCCCTGAAGCACAAATAATTCTGGCGACAAAAGACGAGCATGTTTATAAAGCATTAGATCTTCATAAAAAAGAAGAAGACCATTTCAATATTTCTCTAATTATTTGTGCTAAATCTTCTATCCTCACAGATGATACTTTGAGAAGTAGAATTTATGAGGCTCCTATTGATACTGTAATTTTTAATGAAGTTTATAAAAATGTTATTAGTAAAAGCCTAGAAGCAAGTAATTTTAAACCACTTATAGGCATCCAAGACGAGTATCAACCAATAGATATTGAAAAAGGTGGAGCTTTTGGAAGTTACTTAATTAGGTCTTTAAAGCCAAACATCATCGTAAAGGAAATGAAAGATGACAAGTCTCTTAAACACTTAGACAAATTAAGGAGCTTTCTCAAAGAGTTTAATGATGAAAACGTAATTTTAAAATATCGTTTTGCTAGAATTGCTCATAACCTAGGCCAAAAACTTATACCCTTCAGCGAGGAAGAAAGAAAAAATTTTGAAGATACATTTGATCTTTTTTTGGAGGACCTAGAGGTTGAATCTCGATTCATAAATAACCTAAAAGTAATTCATTCTTATCTTAAAGAACACAAGAAAGAAATAATAAACATCTCAAGACACTCCCATATTGAAAGCTATTTGAATGAAGACAAAAGATTAAAACACTCTCTTATTTGCAGACAAAGTCACAAAGAAAAATTAAAAAAATTTTTTAAAAATAAAGGATTTAATTTAGACATAATCAATAAATCCGAACTTGATGAAAAAGGTTTTTTTAAGAACTTGATTATTCCTTACTTTTGGGGGGCTGAAATTTCAACTAAATTAAGAAATTATCATTATGCGCAAAATCATATTTTTTTCTTAACTAAAGAAGAGTACAAGACGCATAAAAAGATGGAAAAAAGAGAGAAAGGGTTCTTTGAAAAAGAGAATAATTTAAAAGAAGATAAAATTTCATTTGAAATATCCAAAGAACTTGATGAGAGGATGGAAAACTTAGACCCATTGTTTTCATTATTAGAAGATACGGCAAAAATAGTTGAATTAAATAAAGGAGGTGAGGTTAAAGAAAATATTCCTTCAAATTTATTTGTATTAGAAGGTGACAAAATTTATCTATCCCCCAAAGATGGAGATTGTCTAAGTATTTCTAGAGAGCTTAATAAAATAACTTATGGAAAATCTTCTGAAATAAGTCCTGGTGATAAATTAGTTATTGCCGAAGGTATATCTGGAGATGATTTATTGAACGCTCGTATGGAAAACGATATAAAAAAATTTAATGATTACAAAAAGATCTTGAAAGAAGCGAAAATATGGCAGCAATATTTAAAAGAATACAAACTCAGAGAAAACTTGGATTTTAAAGAGCTTAGAGAAAAGCTTCAAAATGTCGGAGTTAAAAGGACCGAAGCTACTATTAAAGGGTGGCTGAATGATCCAGATACCCTACAACCTCAAAATAAAGGTGATATAGCAAAGATTTTCGGACTTACAAAAGAATCAAATGAAATTAAAAGGAAATGCTCATCCTCTATTGATAAAGTAAGAAAATTAAGAGATGTAGCTAAAGAAGAACTTACGAAAATTCTTGAGGATACTAAAGTAGAAGAAAATTCAAAGCATATAAATGTATCCTTAGGAACTCAAGATTTTAATTTTTCTATACATTCAATTGAGGCGACAAAAAAAGTTGAAGTTGGTAGAAATCATTTGTATAAAATAGAATCTATGGATGATTTGTTAGTGAACGAGAAAGATGGATAAATTACCTGATGCTAGTATTAGCAATAGAGTCAATGCTAGAAAAAAAATTGTTAATGATTTTATAGAAGCTCATTACGGTGGATCTTGGGAAGATCCTGAAGAGAAAGAAATTTATACGAATCCTATATATCAATATTCTTCAGGGGTATTGTATCCTCAAGGAATAAATATAAATGAAGAAAGTGATACAAGTGTTGATGCTTTTAATGAAGAAACTATTTTTGAGGATGATGAAGATGAGTTAGATCACAATAGAAATTTAAGACAAGCTGAACAAGATGAAAATGATGAGGAAGATCTAAATACGGTTGATTTGGCATCTCAGCAAAAACCTTCAGCTTTTGGGATAAATTTTTTAATTCCTAATGAAGGAAATTTCATAATAAAGTTTGGTTACTCTAAATTTTCTGAAGAAATAAATCCTACTCCAAAATCTACTTCAAAAAGAAAATACGATAAAGATTTCTTTAAGGAAAAAAAATTTAAAGGGGAAGTAAAATTTGAGTCTGCAAAAAACTTATCCATCGAACAAATCATTGAAAAAGATAACTTAAAAATATTTATAAAGACTAGAGAAAAAGATAATCTTCTTTTGACTTCCGTTTCAATGGTCAACACACAGAAGTTCCATAAATCTGAATCTAGCGATTCATCTCCCTACAACCTAAATAACTGTTTTTTTAAATGTGGGTTAAAAATACTAGCAACAGATAAAGAATTTTTGCCTATTAAGTCAGGATTAAAACAGCAAGTCGGTGAAAATGGTGATTCTTTGGAATTACTATTTAGAAAAAAGAAATCTTATGCATCTGGTCAGGGCTGCGCTTCTAATTGGAGTGAAGATTATCCGTGTAAGGAAGTTTGGACAGAATTTATTCCGCTTTATGAAATTGGCAAAATTAGTCCTTCAGATGATATAGCTGATTGCAAAATGAATGATCTTGCAGATGTGAATTCTTCAAAACAAAAAAAAGAACGTTATCAATCTTTAGACAAACTAGCTGAGGGTTACGAAAAATGGCTTAAAGAAAAATTTATAGAGCCTATTGATGAAGATTTTAAAGCTACTGCTGAGCGTCATTTCAAAGATGCAACAGAAATCTTAGAAAGAATAAAAAAAGGGATAGAGTTAATAAAAGATAATAATGAACCTAACATAGAGAAAGCTTTCAGACTTACAAATCATGCTATGGCAATTCAATTTAATCGCTTGAATTTTTTGAAAAGCAAAGAAAAAAATGAAGAATTAAATTGCGAAGATGAAAATTTAAAAGAAGTTTTAAAAAATCTTGATCATGAAAAACTTGAAGCAACGTGGCGTCCCTTTCAAATTGCATTCCTTTTATTAGTAATCCCAGAAATTGCAAGGCCTAGTGAGTATGAATATGAAAGAAATCTTGTCGACTTAATTTGGTTTCCTACTGGTGGAGGGAAAACTGAAGCCTATTTTGGAGTTTTTGCTTTCACAACATTTTTAAGGAGACTCAATGATCCGCAAGGTGGTGGTGGAGTATCAACTATCATGAGATACACATTGAGACTTTTAACATCCGATCAATTTAGAAGAAGTTCAGCACTTATCTGCGCAATGGATTTTTTAAGAGAAAATAAACCAGGAAAGCTTGAATATGACTTAGGAGATCAAGAAATAAGCTTGGGTTTGTGGTTAGGAAGAGCTGGCTCTCCAAGAACTCATCGCGATGCCAAACAAGAAATGAAAAATGTTCAGGGGGGGAAATATTACTTTATCCTGCATGAATGTCCCTGGTGCAAATCGTCTTTAATTAAAACTACTGATGGAGGATATGAAAGTTTAAACGACAAGGTAAATATTAAGTGTTCAGATGATAAATGCCATTTCCATAATCAATTACCTATCAAACTTTGGGAAGAATCAATTTTTGATGAAAGACCTACATTGGTGCTTGCAACAGTAGATAACTTTGCGAAATTAGTTTGGAAAAATGAAGCAATAGAAACGTTCAAAAATGATTTATACAAGCCTCCAGAATTGATCATTCAAGACGAGTTACATCTTATTTCAGGTCCATTGGGAACTATGACGGCCCTTTATGAAAATATAGTTTTAAAACTATTATCTAAAAATATTCAAGATATTGTTGAACCAAAAATCATTGGAGCTTCTGCAACACTGACATTTTCCGATGAACAAACTAAAGCTCTATATAGAGGTAGAAAAAAAACTATTTTCCCTCCTCAAATATTGGATTGGGGAGATTCTTATTTCTCAAAAGAATTGCCTCCTGCTGCTGATGAATTTGGTAGATTGTATATGGGATACTTTGGTTCTTCGAAAGGGTCTATGATAGATGCAAGTACTGATGCTGTAATTCCTTTGCTTCAATCGCCTCAAGAAAGATTGCCACAAGTGGAAAAGGATGTAATAAAAGGGTCAGATGAAATTGAAATCGACATTGAATCCAGCCTTAAAAATGGATCATCTTTTTCTGTATTTCACGAAAATGAATTTACTAAATATTTAATAAAAGAAATTCGTAAAGATAAAGAAAGAATTATATTAAAATTAGATGAACCAATTCTAGGAAATTTAAATGGACCTTCTAATGATGTATCTAAAAGAAGACACTCTTTGTATCCTCAAACATCAATAAAAGACACTGTTTTCGACCCCTACGGAACTTTAATATGGTATTTCAACAGTAAAAGAGAGCTCAGTTTCATATCTAATCAGTCAATTAATATAGTAAATAAACTCAAAACTGATGCTGTAAAAACAAACTTATTTAATTTGGGCTCAATCGATAATCCAAGAGGTTTTAGAAGACAAATAAGAGTAATTGAAGAAATGACTGGAAGACTCACCCAGTCAGAAATTGAAAACATAAAAGCTAGATTAGATATTCCATGGAAGCAAAATCTTTCCTCGAAAAATGATCCCAGAGGCATAGATATTTTACTTTCAACTAATATGATTTCAGTAGGTGTTGATATCCCAAGACTTGGACTTATGGTAATTAATGGACAACCGAGAACTACAGCAGAGTACATTCAAGCTTCTTCAAGAATAGGAAGATTGCATCCTGGTTTAGTAGTTACGCTTTATAATCATTCCAAGTCTAAAGACAGATCTTTGTACGAACAATTCAAAAACTATCATCAGTCCTTCTATAAATATGTTGAAGATGTAAGCGTCACTCCTTTTGCTGCAGGTGCCCGAAAAAGAGGTTTAGCTGCAATTTTTGTTGGTTTAGTTAGAAGTCTTGGTCAACTTTCTCCTTCTATAAATAGCAATGACCCAAAACTTTCTGAAGCAAAAGAATGGATTTTAGATTCAGTGAGAAGTATAGATCCAAACGAATTAAACTCAACTAATAGAGATTTAGATAAAATTATTGATTTATGGACAAGAGGAGCGATAGAAGAATGGGGCACTATGGCGGGAGGACAAGAAATGAGGCTTTTAGATCCTCATGGAGATTTAATACCAGAAGTGATTTTTTCTGCACCTACAAGTCTAAGGTCTTCTGATTTAAACGTTGAAATTTATTTAAAGTAAAATGGATAGCGAATTAAATAGAAGTCAGACGGTAGTTCCTTTCGGAGTCGGAGCTATTTACGACTATTTGAATTATACAGCGATTTCTTTATCTGTAGATGATTGGGACATCCTTGCAAATTCAAATTCTTTTCATGCTCTTAAAATTAATAATCCAAGACTTCAATACTTCGTAAATAAAAAACTTAAAGATTTACAGAAAAACGAATATGTCTGGGTGCAATATTTTTTAAACCCTCCTATTAAAAAAGAACGAGGAATGCCAAGAGAACTGAATGATATTTTTTATCCAATGCCAGTTAAAAAATTTCCTGAATATTATGTCTGCACTAGATGTGGTCATTTATCTAAACCACACCCTACGTCAAATGAAAAAGCTCGGTGTAATAATCCTTCAACACCAGATTGGCTAAATAGTAGTTGCGGTCAAATCCAAAAGCACAAAAAACCTTTTTTAGAACCTTCCAGATTCATAGGATTTTGTGAGGATGGTCACATACAAGACGTTCCTTGGAAAGAAATTATGAAATTATCTTGTGCAAATAATGGCTGTTGCGAAATGGACAAAGAACAACCTGACCTATATCTAAGAGATGATGGAAATGGCTTGGGATTTGCGAGCTTAAATTTGACTTGCGGTAAATGTAAAGCAAGAAAAAATCTCACTGGATTGAATAAAGAGAATGGTTTTACAGACAAAAATGGTAATAAATTATTTTCTTGTAAAGGAAAAAAGCCATGGCTTAGTGATGATATCGATGATGAGTGTAGCAAGGAATTAAAAATTGAACCTAGAGGGGCTTCAAGGATTTATAGCCCTATACAAGAAACCGGCTTGTTCATTCCTGATCCAAATTTAATAAGTCACCCCATTGAAAAAGAACAAGCTTTTGAAAATGCTCGCGATTTATATGATGGTTCAAATGATGATTTTTTAATCCAATTGATCGAACTCCAGTTGCTTGTTTTGGCAGAAAAAATGGAGCCAGTTTTAACTGAGACCCAAATTTTTGATCTTATAAAAAAACATTTCGAAAGTAAAAATTCTATTAATGACCAGCAAATAGATATTAATTCTGAGCAGGATGATTTTTATTTTAAAGAATTTAATGTGCTTACAAGCGACTTAAAAGACGAAGAATATGAGTCTATAACTAAAGATTTTTATAGTTTTAACAATTTTACTAAAAAATATCTTAGCAGCTTACATGCAATAAATAAGTTAAAAGCAACTACTGTCTTGTTAGGTTTTGAAAGAGCTCAAGGAAAGTTTAATTGCGCCCAAAGTACATCAAATTTTCTTCCTGCGTTTGAAATCTCTGGTGAAGGAATTTTTTTAAATGTGGGCTACGAGAAAGTAAAAAATTGGTTAGATCAGAATTCAGGATTTCTTGATAGAGAAAAAACACTTTTAAATCGTGCTAAAGAGGACTTTCGAGAACACCCTGCTCTTTACTCGGAAACAGGTTTTATAATGTTACACAGTTTATCTCATGCTTTATTAAGACAACTATCATTGGAATGTGGTTATGGAATTAACGAATTAAAAGAAAGAATTTACTTTAGTCACAAAAATAAAATGGCAGGGATTTTAATTTATACCTCATCCTCAGATAGCTCGGGATCATTAGGTGGACTTGTTAGGATGAGTAGACCCGAATATTTTAATGGTATGTTTGAAAACGCTGTAAACAATTCTATGAATTGTTCTAACGACCCCATTTGCAGTGAAAGTATAGGGCAAGGCTTAGCTGGATTATCTTTTGCAGCATGTCACTCATGTTTGATGATTCCTGATTTAGCATGTGATGTGATTCCAAAAAATACTTATTTAGATCGATCAACTTTGATAGGGCTTGAATCCAACTTGAAAGGTTATTTTGTTTAAATGATAAATATTTTTAATGAAGGCAATAATTCTGAAACCATTGCTGCAGAAAATTTAAAAAACCTATTTCTAGAAGAATGGCCAGAATTCGGTGCTGAAAATTTTAATAATTGGATTAATATCTATGTAGAACCATTTCTCAGAGAAGGGTCAGTAAAAACAGCAGACCTTGTAGTGCTCGGTGCTTTTGAAAAACCGGTTAAAATTTCTGCGTATGATGGGAAAAACTTGTTTTTAAAAAATTTTTTTTTCAACATAGAAGTAAAAAGACACGACTCAAAGCAAATTAAATTTGAAGGCGGTCATGTAAAAGTTTTTTATTTATCAACCAATGAATGGAAAGATGCAAGTGATCAAGCTCATAAACAGTATTGGGCCATTCAAAATCACATAAGATACAATTATTCAGACCCCTGGTTAAGTGGAAGTAGCTTTATAAAACTTGAAAATATTTCAGAAGATCACGAACAAGTTCCTAAGGACAAGAATGGTAATAGAGCAATTGAAAAGTTGATCTTAAATTCTGACAACATAAAAAATATCTTAAAAGACTTAACTAAAGAATTGTATAGAACCAAGACCTCAGCAGAAAAGAAAGAAACTCAAGAGGGAAAAATCATAAGTTCTTTTTTTGACAAAGATGAGGCTTATTTTAGGAAAGGAGATTTTTTCCCAACCATGATTCCTTCTTTTTTAGATGAGAAGAGAATGAGAGAGATTTCACAAGGAAGTTACAGGCAACAATGGTTAGAGCAGGTTGGCGAGAAGCTGCTTATATTCCAAGGACATGGTGGAACAGGCAAAACGGTAAGACTTCTTCAAACTGCTCAAAAATTAATTATTTCCCAAGGTGCCAGCTGTTTATTTTTAACTTTTAATATTCCTCTTCGCTCAACTCTTTTAAGACTTGCTAGATTAATGAACATACATATTCGACAAGAGAAAAACTCTGGAGGCATTGCATTTGAAGGAGTCATGAAATTTTGTTCAACTATTATCCAACACGCCAATCATAAACTCGACCTGAATATTGATTTGGGTAAAGAGTTCACGAGCAATCTAATGAAAACGAATCGTGAAACTGGAAAAACAAATTATCTAACAGCTCTTGAAGAAATCGGCGAATACATTGAAACAGGAGCAATCAGCGCTGAAGAATTATCTGACTTGGCCAAAGAAGCATATAGAAATATTTATGGTGATGATTTTGATTACGAATATGTATTTATTGATGAATGTCAGGATTGGAACTCAATAGAAAGAGATTTAGTAATTGCGTATTTTTCTCCAAAAAAAACTATTTGCGCACATGGATATGCACAAGAGACAAGAGGAAAAACACTTTTTTGGACAAAAGCTTTGGATAAAGAAAGCTACTACGATGCTCAATTATCAAAAGCTGTCAGAATGAAACAAAATCTTTCTAGATTTATTAAGGACTTTAGCAAAGAAGCTTTTAAGGAAGATTCATATAGCGAAATGCAAATTCATGAAGAAGGAGCAGGTGGAGAAATTCATGTGATAGAAGGAGATCTAGAAAAATATTTTTTATTTAAAGAAGACGGGGGTTTCTTAGAAGAAGGCTACTTAAATAAGTCTATTTTAAGAGACGGAACAATGCCCATAGATTATCTTTATTGTGTGCCAGACAATATGAAAAAAGAAATTGTTGGAGTAAAACCATTAGCAAATGAGTATTGTGAAATAGGTGCCTTGCTAAAGAGAAATAAAGTAGAAGTTTGGGATGCAACAACAGATTATAAAAATAATCTGCCAAAAGAGGATCAATTAAGAATCGTTAATTACAGCACCTGCAGAGGGCTCGAAGGCTGGATAGTTTTTAATTTTTATTTTGATGAAGCTTATAATTACAATGTTAAGAAATTTAAAAAAGATAAAAAAGAAGAAGCAGAAATTCTTGCTAAATCAAAGTTACAAATTGAATTATTTGACATTGATGAGAATTTTAATGATTTAGATGAAGAGGCTGAGAATCATGCAGCAAAAATGTCTTTGATAGCTCTTACTAGGGGAGTCTCAGAAATTGTCATTCATATAAGCACCGTCGATTCTAAAATTGGCAGAATTCTTAAAAAGATGTCGGAACAAAATATTTATAAAGACATAATTCAATGGAGAAAATTATAAAAGCCTGGACTATTCAAAATTAAGTAATAAAATGAAGAAGCCTTACAGTATATGAAGTGAATAGAAAATTAAATCCATCGAAATTAACTTTTATAGATCTTTTTGCTGGATGTGGCGGCCTGTCTTTAGGATTGGAAGAGGCAGGATTTTATCCTTTGTATGTTAATGAATTAAATAAGGATGCTATGGAGACTTATTTAATTAACCGTGAGAAATATTATCCTCATCTAAGGGAAAAGTTTCATTCATTCGATATCAAGAAAGTGATCAATAAGAAAGATTTTTCTAAAAATCTCCTCGATGACTTTAAAAAAGAATTTAAAAGAGATTTTAC
>MDTB01054826.1_pt1 | contig 13966 bp, 11 predicted proteins | sample 811161 | NCBI WGS metagenome assembly MDTB01 (sample SAMN05326650, study PRJNA326480) | marine metagenome | isolation source: seawater | place: Mediterranean Sea | collected 2009
TAGCGAAGAACATGTAAATAGTGCGTTTTAATTTTACGTATCTTTGTCTTTTTAACACATAAAATTTTTTATTATGAACAAGTATGCAAGTATCACCGTTGGCGGTGGAGTAGAACAGTTCTCTGTAAAAGATGTAGCATCTTGCTATTTAGATAGTTCAGATGATATTGTAATCGATTACATTGATGGTTCTCAAAGTAAAATTGCGTCAGGCTCGGCCTTAGTGCAAGCAGACGTAGACACCGTATTCGGTGTTATTAAAAGTGCTCAACAACAAAAATGGACTCAAGTATTATACAGTATACCGGGATTGAGCCAAACGGTAAACGCCTTTACATTCACCTTTTAAATCTTAGAAATTATGAATAAATTTTTAGTAATTGGAAATTATGTTTTTGGAGGGGATGTATTATACGTTGGATTAGTTACAAACAATATTGTTTTGAACTATAAGGACAAGCAAATAACTTTAGCAGGTTCAGGAAATATGACTGCCGCAGACAAAACGGCTATCGAATCAGCTCTTGTAACTGTTTGGGGACAAGGTTATACTGAAGCAACCATTAACGTGACTCTAAGTCAAGCGATAACAACGATTTCATAAAACTCGTTTTAGTCGATAATCTAAGAGAGGTCAAGAAAAATTGACCTCTTTTTTTTTTACTTATCTTTGTGTAAAAGAATAACAATGATAAATTCTGTACGAAATACAGTTTTAGCAATTATAAATAAAAACAACTACGGTTATTTATCTCCTAATGATTTTAACTTATTTGCTAAACAAGCACAACTAGATTTGTTTGATGAATATTTTTTTCAATACAACCAACAAATAAATGAAGAAAATGCACGACTGTCAGGTACAGGATATGCTGACATAAAAAAAGGGTATGAAGAGGTTATTGACACCTTTTCAGCTACTTCGTCATTAGCTCAAACTTACACCACTTCTACAACTGTAGCTCCTTCTGGTTTAGGTAATGTTTATACAATGCCTTCCACTGCCACCACTGGTTTTGATTATTATCTATTAAATAAAGTTTTAATATACTCTACTGTAACGGCAACGGGAACTAATACGGCTGTGGCAGGAGCAAGTGCGGGTAACGAACTTATTGATGCAGCTGCTACTTTCACTTCAGCCTTGGTTGGAAAAAAAGTGGCTATAGTATTAAATAACAACGTGGTTACTACAGCTTTAATTACAGCTTTTAATAACTCAACTACTCTTACAGTAAACACAACCCTTATAACGTCAACTGGAAAAAATTACAAAATATATGACGATGCCAACCTTACGGCTGAAGCGGAGCTCGTGAGTAACAGTAAAATAACAATGTTAAATAATTCTTTGTTGACTACACCTAATCTGACATACCCTGCGTACACGCAAGAAGCTAATAGCGTATCGTTGTTTCCTTCTACAGTTTCATCAATGGGTCAAGTTGTAGCTCAATATATTAGGTATCCTAAAGATCCAAAATGGACCTTTACGACTATATCAAATGGTGATCCGGTTTTTGATCAAAGTCAAGCCGACTACCAAGACTTTGAACTACCGATAGATGATGCTAATGACTTGGTATCTAAGATACTTCAGTATGCAGGTATCTCTATAAGGGAGGGAGATGTGTTTAAATTTGGACAGGTTGAAGAACAAACTCAGAATCAAGAACAATAATTATGGGATATATAGATCAGAAAAAATATTATACAAATGATGGTGTAACTCCAACAAATTTAAACTGGGGATCCTACCAGTACATAAGTTTGACAGATATAGTCAACAATTTTTTATTAATGTTTGATGGCAACCACTCACAAATAAATAACGAAGAAAGATATAAGATATTGTTTCACGCTAAACGTGGTATACAAGAATTAAACTATGATGCTTTTAAAGAAATTAAATCATTACAATTAACGGTTTATTCAGATCTAAGATTTGTTTTACCTTCAGATTACATAAACTGGGTTCGTATTTCTTTATTTAAAAACAACACTATAAGACCCTTAGTTGAAAACATCCAAGTGCAGTCAGCGCTTTCCTATGTTCAATCAGCAACAGCTACTTTTACTTATGACTCAGACGATAATGTTAACACACAAACTTCAAGTCTTGATACTGCAAGAACCGATGGATCTTTAAATAGCATTTATTTAAATCAAGCTAATTTAGACCAAGATAATAATCCACCCTATAACGAAGATTATTACGACACTTTTATAGGAGCTCGCTATGGTCTTAATACAGAAACAGCCAACATAAATCCCACTTTTACAATAGATAAAAAAGCAGGGGTTATAAACTTTAATTCCACCATGGCAAATGAGCAATGTATTTTAGAATACATATCAGACGGTATGGAAGGTGGTGATGATTCCCAAGTAACGGTTAATAAATTATTTGAAGACTATATTTATGCTTACATTAAATATGCAATCTTAAATAGCAAATTTGGCGTACAAGAATATATAATAAACAGAGCTAGAAAAGACAAAACATCTTTATTGCGTAATGCAAAAATACGGTTGAGTAATATTCACCCAGGAAGACTATTGATGAATTTAAGAGGTGAAAACAAGTGGTTAAAATAAAATGGCAAGAACGCAAAGAAATTTTATTGCTGGCCGTATGAATAAAAGCCTTGATGAAAGGCTTATACCAAATGGCGAATACGAAGATGCACTTAATGTAAGATTAGGTTCAACTGAGGCGTCTGAAATTGGTTCGGTAGAAAATGCTAAGGGTAACACACAACTCACTCAATTATTTTTTTTAGATCAAACTTCGTTAAGTGCGTCAGCAAGAGCTATTGGAGTTTACCAAGATAGCGCTAACGAAACTATATATTGGTTTATACATGACCCTGCTTTTACTTTGTCTGATACAGGTAAATGTGATATGATTTGTTCTTTTAATACAACTACGGCTCAGGTTACTTATCATGTTGTAAGCACCGATGATGGATCAGGAGACTTGACTACATTAAATTTTAATCCTGCCTTTTTGATCACTGCCGTTAGCATGGCTGGTGATTTAATATTTTTTACTGATAATTTTAATCCACCTCGGTTTATTAATATAAAAAGATCTTATGGAGAGCCTTTGCTTGGAGGGGTTCCTCCTGTAGCGCAAACAGGGTTATGGAGATTTAAGGCACAAAAATCAACTGCATTGGGTGTTGATTTTATTGGTTTTCATCAAGGAACTTTAACTGGATGTCCTACAATAATTACTCCTGCTTATGGAGTTGGGGTAGCCCCCACTACTACGCAGATACCTTTACCGGGCGTTGATTGTTATGATTTTAGTGGTTTAAAAGTGACAAAAGGTTTTGGTATACAAGGCGCAAACAGCGCTAATGCTCTAGCTTTAACTCAATTTTCGACACAGGTATCATCTGGAGTTACTACCTTTGAAATTATGAACGTATCAACTATTAGTAACCCTGGATCATCAAGTTTGTCTGGAACAATATCAGGCGATGATGGAAACACAGGGACATGGTCGGTTACTTATACCCCTGGTTTACCTTATATAGATGGCAACGGAGATTCTCAAGCCCCTTCGTCTGCTGGAACAGTAACTTTATCAGGACTAACTTTAACGGAAAATGTAACTTATACTTTATCATAATGGCATCCTATATAGATCAATTTTCTGCAGAGTCTCTTTTGGTAATAAAAAAACCACCGGTTGAAGCGCCTACAATTGTTCCTTTTGCTACAGGTGGAGAAAATAATTTCTTAGAAGATAGGTTTGTTTGTTTTGCTTATCGTTATCAGTATGCTGATGGCGAATTTTCTGCTACCTCTCAATTTAGTTCTCCCGCTTTTACTTCAGGAACTTTTAGATTTAGTTTAGGAAGTTATTTAAACGAAGGTATGCTCAACACGACTAACGCCGTTACAATATCTTATAATACTGGAGGGCCACTAGTAAAATCAATAGAACTCTTATTTAAAGAGTATAACGATCCGACTATAAAAGTAATTGAAAGTTTAAACAAGCTTGACTTAGGATTAGCTAATAATGATACGGCTACTTATGTTTTTGAAAACCAGAAAATATTTACAGTTCTTCCAGAATATGAAATACTAAGATTATATGACAATGTCCCGTTATTGGCTAAAGCGCAAACATTAATGGGCAATCGAATTGTTTATGGTAATTACACGGAAGGTTATAATTTAACGGATAGACTGAACGATGCTGTCCAGTTTAATTATTCGGCAGAATTAAAAAGTGAAGAGATTGGTTTAACAACATTAACCTCTACAAGAACAGATGGAGGGTATGATTTAGGTGGTTATTTGGCTGTACCTCAAGCGCGATTAAATATAACTTTAAGTCCTTCACAATTAATTAAAGGAGCAGCAATTACTATTGATGCTACTATTCAACACTTTGCTTTTCAAGGCCAAACACCATTTCCAACCGAAACTACAACGGAGACTCTTTTGAGTTTTACCTATGTGTTGCCTCAAAAATTTAATACCGTTTATGAATTAGCACAAAGCGCAGACTTTGTGGCTAAGATAGGGGAGACTACTAATATAAAAACAGTAGCTGATTCATGTACAGGAACAACATTTACCGATATTTTTAATTGTGCAGTCCCCAACCAGCTTGACGCTTATTTTAAAAATGCTAGTGGTATAAGTGCTACAGGTCAGCCGATTCAAATATTTTCCTCTCCTAACAGCAATGATATAGGATTACAGTTCCCAGCTATGGAGTATGTGGACAATACAGGGTCGCCCACACAAACATTTTATGAATATTACTCAATGACATTTGCTCAGGTTGATTATTCTAAAATTGCAAACAACTATTCTTTACATAGCAATAGGGGATATGAGATTGGTATAATTTACATGGACGAGTTTAATAGGGCTTCTACGGCTTTAGTAAGCCCATTTAACACAGTTCATGTCCCTTGTTTTAATTCTACACTTAGAAACACTATACAAGTAACAATACCAGGGGGCGGTACGATACCTTCACAGATTGCTCCTTTTTGGGCAACTCGATATAAGTTTTGCATAAAGCCTGATAAGGACACATATAATACTATATATACAAATGTATATTTTGAAGACCCTGATAGCAACGTAGCTTATTTTTTATTAGAAGGAGAAAATGCAAAAAAAATAGAAGAAGGGGATAGATTAATAGTAAAGAGCGACACTAATGGAGCTTTGCAAAATTGTACTTTTACAACTGTTTTAGAAAAAGCCACTCAAGAAGCAGATTTTTTATCTATACCTGATCCCTTAAATCCTGGAGCTAATAATTTTATTTCTATTCCAGGAGGCGTTTATATGAAGATAAACCCTAACAATTTTACTATTAATGATGACGATACTGCGGGTGGTAACTTTATAACTGGACCAATGCGTACTGAAATCGCTCGTACCAACGATAGATATCCTGTTGTTAGTTTTCCAGTAACAGTACCTAATCCCGCAGGTAGTGGTGCAACCGCTAATGTTGATTATACTTTACCCGCCGGCACGAGAGTTATTTTTGAATACACTCAACGTAGAAACGGTACAGGTAGTAGAAATGAACAAAGATTATATAATTTAACTTTGGAGATTACGGCTAATCAAAACTACACAAAATTTCAAGATTTTTTTGACGGTGAAAATGTAGCCTCTCTTTTAGATAGCGGAGAGTCATGTAACGGATGGCCTAGAAATACTTGTGGGGCTCCAGCCACAACAAATTCTTATAGCTCATCGGTTTTTTCAAGCTCATCAAATCCTGCCACTATTGTCAGACCTGGTAATTCTCAGATAGATGTAGCAGTAGGAATAAACTATTGGAAGTTTGCTACAAATAGCAGCACTGGAGAAAAGTTTTTAATGGCTACGGGAACTCGTGCTACTGGAAACTCTTCTAATAGAAAGTCTTTTGTAACTCTAAAAATTGAAGTGTTTAGAGCGGAAACATCAGTAGTGTTTGAAACTTTACCGCAAGATGCCCTGCCAGATGTATGGTATGAAAACGATAAGTCTTTTGCTATAGATGTTCAAGGCCAACATCAGGGTGATGTTCAGAGTCAAATAATTGATTTTCAAAACACAGGAACTATAACCCCTCAAGACGCAATTGTAGACACAGGCTTTTCTAATTGTATAGCGTTTGGCGATGGTATAGAAAGCTACAAAATACGAGACTCTATAAATAGCAAAGAATTAAATTTTGGAAATAGAGTAACAAGCACATCAGCCCAAATTTATAAACAAGCACACAGGTTTGCTGATTTAACGTACAGCGGTATATTTAACGACGAATCAAACGTAAATAAATTAAATGAGTACAACCTAGGGCTTCTTAATTTTAAACCGTTAGAAGACCTCTATGGGCCGATAGAGAGACTTCATGCGCGGCGAACAGATATACTTACTCTACAAGAGGATAAAATATCGTATGTATTACAAGGCAAAGACATACTTACCGATGCAGGCGGAGGTGGAGCTTTAACTTCCGTTCCTACCGTTTTAGGTCAGCAGATAGCTAGAGATGAAGAGTTTGGAATTAGTAACAACCCTGAAAGTTTTGCTGTATATGGAGCAGATAAATTTTTTACAGATGCTAAAAGAGGAGCTGTATTAAGGCTTAGGGGAGGAGAGATTGGGCCAGAAGCTCTTAGTGTAATATCAGAAGCGGGAATGAGAGGTTGGTTTAGAGACTTTTTTATTGACACTATTGGTAATCAAAAACTAGGAGGTTATGATCCGTACATGAACGAATATGTATTGGCATCAAATGGAGAAAACATTCCAGGATTTACTAACTGTCTGCCTTGTGGACTTACAGAAAACGTATATGTAATACCAGGTCAAACAACTGTATATTGTGTTAACGTAACGCAAGAGGTTGGAACAGTGGCTATAAATTATGTTATACCAAATGCCGAAGAAGATGGTTTAATCACAGAAATAAATACCCCAAGTGCAGGAGCTGGATTACAACCTATAGAAACGGAACAAGGATTACCTATAGATACCGAAGAGACAAACACGGGTGTTGGTTATACAATAGAAGCATTATATAATAATGTATCTTACACGACAGGATTAGTATTTGTAAGTGGCACTTTGCTTGTAAATAAAAATATTGTTGACGCCACACAAATAACATTAAGGGTGACCACTAGTTCTGTAACGCCTGATACAATTGAAATAACAACCGAATGTCCATCTGAGAACGTGTTGACAATATATAACATAGCATTAACTAGCGCCAACGAGGCAGGGCAATTTATTCACAATCAATATTCGTGGACTGACAACACCTTTACATCGCCATTACATTCATCCCAAATTACATTCTCTAGTGATACATCATCTAATCCTATAGTGTCACAGTTTGAGACCGTATCAGGACCAATTGGCGCTGGTATAATACCAAACGAAGGTGCCTTAGTAAATATTATAAGCAACAAAGTGTTGTCTGACAATTTTGATTTTGATACAAATTCTAATCAATTCAGATATTTAAGAACTGACACTACTTATGCTAATGACTCAAACGACATATTAACACTTTATAGTTTATCCACTCAGGCGACACCAATTGTAACAAGCGGTGATATGCACTCTTCTCAGTTTGCAATGCCTAATAATGCGGGAGATAAACTGTATTTAATATGGGATTACAGAAAATCCACTTCAGGATTATTAAACTTAGGTACATCATCCTATGACGCTTGTTGTGCTACTCCCCCTGTAGGACCTGTAATTCCGTGTAGTCAACAAACAGGATACTCGGGAGGTCAATCTTATCCTGACACTCAAGTAATTGAATTAGGGTCTGCAACAGGAGTAGTTACTTTAGACTTTAATGCACTTTGCATACCTGATAGGTTTACTATTGAGTTTGATGGATCAGTAGTAGTAGATACAGGATATAGAGGAGGAGACCCTTCAGTATGCACTGATTACCAAGGGGCTTTAAACACAGCTTTAGCTAACTTAGGAGAACCGCCAGCGACTATAGTTTCACCTGGTAATGGAACGGCAACATTTAATAAATTAACAGCAACGACAACTGCTACATTGAGAGTATATGCGCCTCTTGATAGTACCTATTGGAGAGCAACAGTGTCGTGCGTAACGTAAAATAAAATTATGGCAGTAGGAGTATATTATTTTGATACAGGGACATTTGCAAGCGCTACGACAGTGTTTACCGATTCTGCTTTGACGCAAATTGCAGCTGACGGATTTTATTCTGATAATATTATTTCTCGTGAACAAGTAAATGGTTTGTTAGGTTTGGCTGTAACTTGTAATTGTGCTGCAACACCTACGCCTACACCAACTCCTACACCTACGATTACTGCTACACCGGTCCCGACTCCTACACCTACATCGTTCCCAACAGCAACACCTACGCCTACGCCTACTTTTACGCCTACGCCTACGCCTACAGCAACACCTACTCCAACTCCTACGCCTACAGTAGCGGGATACTATTATAGGCTAGAGCCATGTGCGCCTTGTAACACAACTGATGTAAGATATATATTCTCTACATCTGCACTTACGGACCAGCAGCAATATTTGGAAGCTGAGACGGGATGTTATTATAAATACGTATTATCGTCTTCTTATCCACCGCTTGTGTCAGTGGATATAGCTTTAGTAATAACGCCAAGTCAAGTTCCTGGAGCTTCAGGATGTCCTGTAATTGTAACGACAACTAATTATATTATACAAGATTGCGCAACCAATATACAGAGCGTTTTTGTATCTGAAGAAAATTATGCTCTGAACACAAGGCTTGTTGGAAGCGGAAACACCTATATAGTAGCAGGTAATACATCTGATACCAGCAGTTACCCAAGTGTATCTGGATTAACTTGTGTAGATCCAAATGGCAACCTACCTGGAAGTCCAAATTTCTTGACATGTGTAACTAATTGCCCTGCTGACGATTATTATTTACTGCAAAGGTGCATAGGATTTGCCGGAACCGAAATAACTTTGCAGACATCAACAGAAATGGGTCAAAGGGGAATAAATGTCGGAGATGTTATTTATGCTCAAAATCAAGTTTGTTATACAGCAATTGGTACTGTTAATGGAATTAATAATGCCACGCAAATAGATATGAATAACGCCTTCCCTATGAGTAGCTGTTTCCAGTGTACGAATCAAATGGCCAGTACTCCAGGCGGTTTTTTAGGCTTTTAAAATGAAATTAAATTTAATCAAATGGAATCTATATTTATACAAATTGCGAGTTATCGCGACCCTGAACTTATACCTACAATTGATAATCTGATAAACAATGCTGATAGTCCAAAACGACTAACGATTTGTATTGCACATCAACATAGCAAAGAGGATAAGTGGGACAGTTTACAAAAATATGCCAACGATCCAAGGTTTATAATCATAGATATACCACATCAAGAATCTATGGGTGCGTGTTGGGCTAGAAATCAAATACAGCAACATTACGACAATCAAACTTACACCCTACAACTAGACTCACATCATAGATTTGTCAAAGGTTGGGATACACTGTGTATTAAAATGTTAAAAGACTTGCAGGAAAAAGGTTATAACAAGCCTTTGCTTACTAGTTATATATCGTCATATAACCCTGAAAAGGACCCTGAAGACAGGCACCCTCAGCCTTGGGGAATGTCATTTGATAAGTTTACACCCGAAGGCATTGTCTTTTTTTTACCTTACCATATAGAAAATAAACATTTATTACCAATAAAAGCTAGATTTTATTCAGCTCATTTTGCATTTACTTTAGGTCAGTTTTGTACTGAAGTTCCTCACGACCCTATGCTTTATTTTCATGGAGAAGAAATCTCAATTACTGTAAGAGCTTATACCCATGGTTATGATTTATTTCATCCACACAAAATAATAGCATGGCATGAGTATACTAGAAATGGCAGAACAAAGCATTGGGACGACGACACTCAATGGAATGAAAAAAACTTAGTTGCGCACGCAAGAACAAGAACTTTGTTAGGTGTAGATGGTTTAATATGTACGCCATGTAACCAAAAAAGTTTTGAGGGATACAATATAGGATCTGCAAGAACCATTAAAGATTATGAGGTTTATGCGGGTATTCGTTTTAAAGACAGGTCTATAACAGAGGCTTGTTTACAAAACATAGCGCCACCAGGCAAAGAAGGTGCCGTATATTTTCCTAAATTTAAACATACGTTAGAATTTCAATATTCATCTTTTACTAAAAATGATTATGAGTTTGCTGCTTTGATTTTTTCTAACAAACAAGGGAAAGAAATATATCGAAAAGATTATACTAATTTTGATAACATATTAAAAAGCAATCCATCTAACCCCACAATAACTATAGATGAAAACATGACTCGGCCTGATAAATGGATACTATGGGCTTACTCGAAATCTAGCGGATGGGCAGAGAGAATAGAAGGAATTATATAAATAAATACTTAAAAAATAAAATCGTAATTTTGCTTTTATGGCAACAGTTCAATTTTGTGGACAAATAATTAACAGCGGTACTATCACTCCTGAAATTTATTATGCAGGAGGCTTTCCTTATAGAGTAGCAAATCGGACAAATATTAGCTTTAAAAACAATATTGGGTTTACTGCTACTAATCGCCCTTATGCGCGAGCAAAATACATTAGTGGTTCAGGGGGTTCAATAAGGGTATTGGGACTTGTAGTTGACTCAAATGGAATAGAGGTTTTAAGATTTTATCCAGATAACCAAGCAGCAACAGCAGACATAAACAATCAAGATGTAACTTATTATAGTCAAACTACTGGAGCTGGATTAAATGCGGGAAGTTATGATATTATAACTTTTGAATTAGACGATTCTAGAGGCACTACTTTTGGCACGGGACAAATATGTATTTTAGGCGAGGATGGTTCAACCCCAACCCCAACGCCTGGGGTACCTACACCAGTGCCTACAGCAACTTTAATACCCACAGCAACTCCCACGGCAACACCTGTGCCCACGCCCACACCAACGCCATTTCCTACACAGACACCCGCCCCTACACCTATAGCTACTAATCCTGTTCCGGATCCAGTAATACCTTTGGGACCACAGTACACTCTTACGTATAGTGAAAAATCTAAAGGGTGGCCTTCTTTTTATTCTTATAATCCCGACTACATGGTGGGTATGAATAATTATTTTTATACTTTTTCTGGAGCCAACCTGTACCGTCACAATACAAATGATTTAAGAAATAATTTTTATGGAGTTCAATATAACTCTACTGTAACTAGTGTTATAAATGAACTACCTATAGTGAGTAAAATATTTAAAACTATAAACTTGCAGTCAGATGAGCCATGGACGGTAACTCTTAACACGGATCTTCAAAACGATGGGTTTATAAGCAACGAATGGTTTGAGTTAAAGGAGGGGTCATGGTATGCTGCCGTTAAAAATACCACTCAGTCACCAACAGTCATTTCAAATTTCGCTTCTAGAGCAATCAATGGCATCGGACGCGCTGACAGTTTTAGTGGCTTGCCTTCAACGAGGCAATTTGATTTCATTTCTAATCCAAGTTTTGAGATAGGCTCAATCTTAAGCATAGGAGATTTCTTGTATTACAATAGTGAAATAACAAATACGCCAATGTTGGCAGGCCAAGTAACACAGATAAATATAAATCTGCAACAAAATATTAATAACATAGTCATAGACGCTTCTATAGCTGGAGCTACTGATCCTGATATTGCTAATCCTTATGTGATAGGTGTAAAAAACAACACAGCAGAGTCTTATGGGCTGCTTGGACATTTTTGTAGATTTATTATTGAAAACACTGGACCCTCACCTACAGAGCTCTTTGCTGTGCAAGCTGAGATCATGAAAAGCTTTCCTTAAAAATTAGTATCTTTGTTAGAGTATGTCGTTTAATATACGTAAACTAAATTCTTCCGACTACGACAATATACTTGTGGGTTGGTGGAAAGATTGGGGATGGGAGCCTCCGGCAAAAGATTTTTTGCCAGACAATGGAGAAGGTGGTTTGCTTGTTTTGGATGACAACACTCCTGTTTGTTCAGGGTTTATATATATAACTAATTCAAAAGTAGCCTGGATTAATTGGATTATTTCAGACAAAAATTTTGAAGATAAAAAAATTAGAAACATTGCTATAGAAATGTTATTAAATAATTTAGTTAAGATGGCTACCAAAAATAATAATTCTTATGTGTTCGCTAGTAACAACAATTTATCTTTGGTAGATAGATTCACAAACATTGGTTTTGTTAAAGGTTGTGAAAACACAACAGAAATAATACTTAAAATATAATATATGGGATTAGAAACAGCAGCAATTATTGGTTTAGCTGGCGCAGCTGTAAAGGCAGGAGGCGCAATCGGTAGTTTTGTGCAAGCAGGAAAGGAAAGAAAAAGAATGGAAGCGGCTGAAAGAAGTGCAGCTCAAGCTATGCAAGATGCTAAAGATAAATTACAATCAAATTTTTACGAAGGCTTATCAGTTCAAAAAGAACCTTATGAATTAGAAAGGGAGGCGGCTTTATCTGGGTTAGGACAAATAGTTCAGGCGGGACAAGCTGGAGAGAGAGGTGTTGGTGAAATAGCAGGAAGAGCTGCCATTTATAACCAAGGCCAACAAGCCGCAACAAGAACAGCTATGGGTAAAGAGATGCAGGCCTTAGATAAATTAGTGGCAGCGGAAGATTCACGGCTTAGAGATGCTAGGGCTAAAATAGATTTAGCTGAGGCCCAAGGCCAACAACAAATAGCGGCAGACGCAAGAGCAGCAAGATCAGCAGCTAACCAACAAGGCGTTTCAGGCTTGGTTGGAGCAGCCGAAAGTGCAGGAGGAGCGTTTGATTTATATGGAGGTGGCTCAAATAATGAATTAAAAGAACTAGGCAAATTGGCCAATAATAAAACTTTTAACACAATACAAAACCGTCTAGGAGAAAACCCAAGTTTTAGTGATGTCTTCGGTTCAGTTAGCTCAACACCTGTTGTTCCTTTCGATCCTAATTTCGACCCTAACAGTGTTCAAGTATTAGAAGAAGATATAATTTTTGAAAAATAAATTATGGCAACAGGATATGGATACGTAAGAGACTCAAAACCATTGCGAATCAATTGGGAGGAGATTGGCAACAGGATGAGTGAAAGTGTAGAAAGGGAATTAGAAGGAAGAGAGCAGAGGAAAGACAAGATTGACCAAGGTATTGCTGACTATAATAAATCCCTTTTAGACCAACCACAAGGAACAAACGCTGAGGTAAATAGGTTTATGGGAGATTTTACCTCGGACGCTGGCGATGCTATGCGAAAAGCAGAGCGCCTTTTAAAAAGCGGTCAAATGTCAGAGCGAGACTTTTACAAGTTTAGAGCTAACGCCAATCAAGGCACAGGCTTAATGTTTGAAGCAGGGAAAAAATTTAATGAAGGATATGATGAAGCCATGCGTAGATTTGGAGCAGGAGAAAGTCAAGCCAAAGAGAACTGGATGCGTCAACAAACAGAAGGGTTTTTAAACTTTGCTGATAATGGCGCCTATATAAATCCTCTTACAGGTGAGGTAAATGTTGCTAGAAGAGATAAGGTAACTGGAGTAATATCTACTAATCCTGGTGATTTTGCTAATGCTTCTGAACTTGTACAGCAAGCTACAAGACAGTACGATAGTTTTGATTTAGATGGAGCAGTCAACAATGCAGTGAAAACATTAGGATCTAGACTCGTTAGAGATACCAATGGTAGAACCACTAAACAATTTTTCCAAGCTCTTCAAGAGGGGACTCTTGGTGAGGAGGAACAAGCTTTATTGGATAAAGCTAAAAAGGATATGGTGGATGCTTTTACTGTTAACCCTGATAATGTGTCAAGTATTCTTACTGGTAACATTGGAGCTCTACCAAAGGAAGAGGGAGGTGCGTCCTATGATTTTACTTATGATGAGGA
>MDTB01165917.1_pt1 | contig 13966 bp, 11 predicted proteins | sample 811161 | NCBI WGS metagenome assembly MDTB01 (sample SAMN05326650, study PRJNA326480) | marine metagenome | isolation source: seawater | place: Mediterranean Sea | collected 2009
ATGAATTTCATCTCCCGTTCTATCTAAAAAACCTGTGTTAATAAAAAAAACTCTATTTTTTAAAGATCTTATGCATTCCTTTAAGTTAGCGGAGGTTCTCCTTTCTTCATCCATAATTCCACATTTAATGGTATATTTATTTAGTTTAAATACTTCTTCAACTTTTGAAAAAATTAAATCAGTAAAAGCTGCTTCTTCTGGACCATGCATTTTAGGTTTTACTATATAAACAGATCCTTTTTTAGAGTTTCTTTTTTTTTTTAAATCATGAAGTGCTGCCGCTGTTGTAAAAAAAGCATCCATAATTCCTTCAGGTATCTCACTACCATCTTTTAAAATTATTGAAGAATTAGTCATTAAGTGACCAACATTTCTAATTAAAAGTAAACTTCTACCGTGTAATTTTAAACCTTCACCACTTTTTGAGATATAGCTTCTATCAGGGTTTAATTTTCTTTCTAGTTTTTTTCCGTTTTTTTCAAATTGTATTTTTAAATCCCCTTTCATTAACCCAAGCCAGTTTTTATAACAAACAATCTTATCTTTCGAGTCTACTGCTGCTACACTATCTTCATTATCACATATAGTTGAAATAGCTGACTCAGCAATAACATCACTGATTCCTGCTATGTCGTGAGCAGCACTAAATGCTTTTGGATTAATTATTATTTCAAAGTGAAGTCCATTGTTTTTAATTATTATTGCGGTTGGTTTATTTACATCTCCTCTGTGCCCAACAAATTTGTTTTTATCTTTAAGTTTATATTCATAATCATCTTTAGAAATAATTAAATCTTGTTTAACTATTTTAAGACTAGTTATATTCTTCCAGCTTGTTCCATCTATTGGTATATGTTTATCAAAGAATTCTCTTACATATTTTATTACTTCTTGCCCCCTAAGAGGGTCATATCTTTCGCTACCACCTTCCTCAGACTCAATTATATTTGTTCCGTATAAACTATCATATAAACTTACCCACCTTGCATTTGCTGCATTGAGTGAATATCTTGCATTCATAATCGGTACCACTAATTGTGGACCAGCTATTTCAGTTATTTCATTATCTACATTTTTAGTTTCTATTTCAAAGTCTGATCCAACCTCTTTTAAATAGCCAATATTGATTAAAAATTTTTTGTATTCTTTAATTTCAATCTCTTTATCTTTATTTTTAATATGCCATTCATTTATTTTTTTTTGTAAATTTTCCCTAGTTTTAATTAATTCTTTATTCTTAGGAGCTAGCTCATGAACAGCTTTATCAAAATCTAACCAAAATTTTTCATTAGGAATATCAGTGTCTTTTAGAAGTTCACTATTAACAAATAATATTAAATTCTTATCAATTTTCAAATTGTTAATGATTTGATAATTTTTTAGCATAGTATCTTTTTTAAAACCCTTGTAAAACTAAGTCAAATAATTAATAGAAGCATTGACATTTTGTTGTCATTTTTCACACTTATGTAATAATTAATATTTAGATGAAAAACTATTTAAACTTTGAAACAGAAATAAAAGAATTAGAAATTGAAATTGAAAAATTAAAGGATCCATATAATCGAGAAGGATTGTCAGAAGTTGATACTCAGAAAATTTCTAAAACCCAAGATGAACTTGATGAAAAATTAAAAGTTATATATTCAAATTTAGATCCTTGGCAAACAACAATGGTTGCAAGACATGAAGATAGACCTAAATCAAAATTTTTTATCGATAATTTGTTTAAAGATTTTATTTCTTTATCAGGGGATAGATTATATGGAGAAGATAAATCTGTTTTGACAGGTTTTGCAAAGTTTAATAAACAGTCAGTTTTAGTGATTGGTCAAGAAAAAGGAGATGATCTAGAGGGTAGGATTGAGAGAAACTTTGGTATGATGAGACCTGAGGGGTATCGAAAGACTATTAGATTGATGGAATTAGCAAATAGATTTAACATACCCATCATTTCATTCATTGACACTCCAGGGGCTTATCCTGGTGTTGGAGCAGAAGAGAGAGGACAGGCTGAAGCAATAGCTAAATCAATAGAATGTTGTATGAAATTAAAAGTTCCAACACTAGCAATTATAATTGGTGAAGGTGGATCTGGTGGAGCTATAGCTCTTGCCTCTTCAAATAAAGTAATAATGTTAGAGAATGCAATTTATTCAGTTATCTCTCCTGAGGGATGCGCAACTATTTTATGGAGGGATCCAAAAAAAATGCTTGATGCGGCTAGAGCTATGAAATTATCAGCTAGCAACTTATTAGAATTAAACATTATTGATGAAATAATTAAAGAACCCTTGGGTGGCGCTCATAGAGATAGAAATTTTATTTTAAATGAAATCAAATTATCTATTACGAAAAATTTAGAAAATTTTAAAGAAATGTCTCCAGAAGATATTTTGAGTCAAAGAAAAAATAAATTTTTAAAAATTGGAAGAAATAAAGGGTTTACTAGTAATCCAGAAAATTTAAGTGCGACAGTTGCTAAAACAAAAAATTTAGATTTATTTATTAAATCTAAAAAGAATATTATTCTTATGTTAAGTGCTATTTTTATTTTTATTTTTTGTATGATTTATTTTTTATAAGGCCCCACAACAATGTTTGTATTTCTTTCCAGAGCCACAAAAGCAAGGTTCATTTCTTCTCATTTTTTTTTCAGGGTGTTTAGAAAAATTTTTCTCATTGATTATTTTCTCTTCTTTTTGTTTTGTTTCAATAATTTTTAGATTCATTAAGATAGTTATATAGTCTAATTTTAGTTTATTTAATAAACTTGAAAATAATTCAAAAGCTTCTTTTTTGTACTCAATCAGGGGATCTCTTTGACCGTATGATCTAAGCCCAATAACCTGTCTTAATTGTTCTAAATATTGAATATGAGATTTCCAATTTAAATCTATCGATTGTAGTAAAATTCTTTTTTCTACATCTTTTGATTGATTTTCTCCCAATATCTTTATTCTATCTTCTCTTGCATCTTCAAATTTTTTATAAATATTTTTTTTAAAATCATTATCGTTTAGTTTCATTAAACTATCCAGTTCACTTTCATCAAAGTTTTTACCTAAAAGTGCTCTCAAACTAATATTAAACTCATTATTTTTAGGATTTGACAGTTTATTCAATTTTAATTTTATTAAATCGTCAATTTTTTCATTGAAAAATTCTCTTGAATAATCAAAAATATTTTTACTATTCATTGCATTTTTTCTTTGTAAAAAAATAACATGTCTCTGATCATTTAGAACATTATCAAATTTAATTAATGTTTTTCTTATATCAAAATTTCTAGCCTCTACCTTTTGCTGTGCTCTTTCTAGCGCTTTATTAATCCAAGGATGATCAATACTTTCACCATCCTTCAAACCAAGTTTCTCAAGCATATTATTCATAGAGTCTGATCCAAAAATTCTCATTAAATCGTCCTCTAAACTTACATAAAATATTGAGCTTCCTTGATCACCTTGTCTTCCAGACCTTCCTCTAGCTTGATTATCAACCCTTCTAGACTCCATTCTTTCTGTACCAATTACAAATAATCCACCTAAAGCTTTAATATTTTCTTTACTTTTTATTATAGTTTCGTCTTGAATAGATCTTTTTTTACCTCCTAGCTGAATATCAACTCCTCGTCCAGAAATACTTGTAGTAATAATTACAGAACCCTCCTTACCTGCGTTTGCAATTATCTCAGCTTCGTTCTCGTGATTTTTTGCATTTAAAACTATATGATCAATTTTTTCTTTATTTAATAACTTTGAATAAATCTCAGATTTATTTACACTTGAGGTGAAAATCAATAAAGGTTGACCAGTTGAATGACATTCCTTAATTTTTTTTATTATTGCATTATTTTTTTCTTTCTCAGTTCTAAAAATTTGATCATTATAATCTTTTCTAATCATTTTTTTATTTGTTGGAATAACAACAACAGGTAAATTATAAATCTCAAAAAATTCTTCAGCTTCAGTTGCTGCTGTCCCTGTGCATCCAGAAATTTTTTTATAAAGTTTAAAATAATTTTGATATGTTATTGATGCCAAAGTTTGATTTTCAGCTTGTATTTCAATTTTCTCTTTTGCTTCAAGAGCTTGATGAAGTCCGTCTCCAAATCTTCTACCTTCCAAAATTCTGCCTGTTAGTTCATCAACAATCTTTAAACTTTCATCTTTAACAATATAATCTTTACCTTTTTCAAAAAGGTAATTAGCTCTAAGCGCTTGGTTTACATGATGAACCAGGGATAAATTTTCAGGATCATAAAAATTATTATTCTTCAGTATGCCAGCTTGAGAAAGTAAATTTTCTATATTATTAATTCCATCATTTGTAAGAAGAATATTTTTATCTTTTTCATCTATTTCATAATCATTTTTTTTTAAAAATTTTATTAGTTTGTCAATTGCCAAATATTGTTTTGTTTTATTCTCTGATGCACCTGAAATAATTAAAGGAGTTCTGGCTTCATCAATTAAACATGAGTCTATTTCGTCAACTATTGCATAATGATGTTCTCTTTGAACCATCTCTTCTTTAGTAAATTTCATATTATCTCTTAGATAATCAAAACCAAGTTCACTATTTGTTGCGTAGGTAATATCACAATTATAATTTTTCTTTCTTTGCTCATCATCTTGATCATTATTAATATATCCTGATGAGAGACCTAAAAAACTATAGATCAAACCCATATCCTGAGAGTCTCTTTTTGCTAAATAATCATTTACAGTAACAATATGAACTCCACTCTCATTTAAGGCATTCAAGTATGCAGCTAAAGCAATCGTTAATGTTTTTCCTTCACCAGTTCTCATTTCTGCAATTTTAGATTCATGTAAAACTACACCGCCAATTATTTGAGAGTCAAAATGACGTTCATTTCTAGTTCGCTTTGAGGCCTCTCTTACAAGTGCAAATGCATCTGGTAATATTTCATCTAATTTCTTTCCATTTTTAATTTGTTCTTTCAGCATAAGCGTTCTTTTAGGAAAATCTTCATCTTTTAGGTTTTTTATACTTTCCTCAATTTGGTTAACCTTGTTTACAATTTCATTTATTCTATCTAACTGTTTTTGATTGTCAGATCTGATGAATTTCGAAATAAAGCTGAAAGGATTAAGCATATGTTTTTGATTTATTATTTACTTATAAGGTTTAATATAATCATTAAATAACTATTTTAAATACTATGGGAATTAATTTAAAGAATTTTTTATCTTCAAAATCAAAAAGTCTTAAAATGATCCAGTTCCAAGACTTAGATCATATAGATGGAATTTCAATTTCTACTATAAGCGCAAATTTATATAACAATAAAAGAGATGATTTGGTAATGTTTTATTTTAGAAAAGGTGCAAACTTTGCCTCTGTTTATACACAGTCGAAAATCGTATCAGAAAATATTAAGTGGAATTTAAACCACAAAACAAAAAAAATTTTTTCATTAATTATTAATACAAGAAATGCAAATGCATTTACTGGTGAACAAGGTTACAAAGGTATGGAGAATATAGCGGAACTTATTTCTCAAAAATTAAATGAAAAACAGAGAGAGGATGAAGATTTACCTGAAAAAATAAAAGTTAAAAATATAATTTTTGGGTGCACAGGTACTATTGGAGAAAAATTCCCAGAAGAAAAAATTAAGATAAAAATTCCTGATTTAATAAAAAAAATAAAATACACACAAAATAAATATATTTGGATGAAAGCTGCATTGGGTATAATGACTACAGACACCACTCCCAAAATGGCAATGGAGTATTGCCAAATCGGTAATGCTTCAATTAAAATTTATGGTATAGCAAAAGGTTCAGGAATGATTCAACCAAATATGGCAACTACTCTCTGTTATATTTTTACTGATGCAGATATTCCAAACGAGATATTAAAAAAATTATTAAAAAAGAATATAGAAAATACTTTCAATGCAATTAGTTGTGATGGAGACACTAGTACTAATGACATGATTTCTATTTTTTCAACAGGTAAAGTAAATCATGGAAAAATTAAAAGTGTTTCAGATAAAAAAATTAAAAATTTTGATGAGTCTTTAAATAAAGTTTTATTAAATTTAGCTAAAAGAGTTGTAGCTGATGGTGAGGGAGCATCTAAGTTTATTACTATAAAAATAAAAAATTCTAAATCAGATCCAGAAGCAAAAAAAATTGCATTTTCAATAGCTAATTCCCCGTTGGTTAAAACAGCTATAGCTGGTGAAGATCCAAACTGGGGAAGAATTGTAATGGCTATAGGGAAATCAGGATCAACTATTAATCTAAAAAAATTATCCATTAAATTTGGAGAAATTAATGTAGTTTATAAAGGTAAAATTTATCAAAATTATAATGAACACGAAGCATTGGAATATATGAAAAGTTCTAATATTGAAATTTCAGTTGATGTAGCGAGTGGTTCAAAAAATTTTATTGCATATACTATGGACTTGACAAAAGAGTATATTAAAATCAATGCTGATTATAGAAGTTAACTAATTGAATTATCTGATGGAGTGATTAAATAAATAATATGATAAAATATAAACTTTTATGTAAAGGATGTGAATTAACTTTTGACAGCTGGTTTGCGTCTTCAAAAGAGTATGAAAAATTAAAGAGAAAGAATCTTTTAAATTGTCATAATTGTAACTCATTAGAAGTAGAAAAAAGTTTAATGGCACCTAAATTAATAAGTAAAACTTCAAATTTAGATAGAGCAAAAAAATTACATAAGTTTAATCACATTAAAAAAACAATTAAAGAATACCAAAATTTTATAAAAAACAACTTTGATTATGTTGGAGAAAATTTTGCTTATGAAGCAAGATCTATTCACTATAATAAAGAAAAGAAAAAAAGAAGTATATATGGCAAAGCCTCAAAAAAAGATTTAAAAGATTTGAAAGATGAAGGAATAGTTACCCAAATGATACCTTGGATAGAGGATAAAAATAACTAAACTTTTACAAATTTAGATATATAATTAATTGATTTGTCCTTACTTATTTTCCATTCATCTTTAATTAAATTAAATTTCATTCCATCTATTTTATCCAATTTAAGGTTATTTTTTTTTAAAATTTTTATTAATTCCTCTGGCCGGATAAATTTTTCCCACTCATGTGTTCCAATAGGCAGCCATCTTAATATGTATTCAGCACCCACAATAGCAAAAATATATGACTTTAGTGTTTTGTTAAGAGTTGCAACAAACATTATACCTTTTTTATTTAAAAGTTTTGCACAAGAGCTTAAAAAAAAATCAACATCTTCAACATGTTCAATAATTTCCATATTTAAAATTACATCAAATTTTATATTAGATTTAAGGTTTTCTGGTGATGAACATATATAATTTATTTTAAGATCATTTTTTTTTGCATGTAGTTTTGCAATCTGAATATTTTTACTTGAAGCATCTATTCCTGTTACATCTGCACCCAATCTACACATGGGCTCTGAAAGTAAGCCCCCACCACACCCTATATCTAAAATTCTAATTTTATTTAATGGTTTTATATTATTTTTAAGATTTAACGTTTTAATTATGTTTTTTTTGATATATGCAATTCTAATTGGATTAAATTTATGCAAGGGTTTAAATTTTCCCTCAGGATTCCACCATTCTTCAGCTATTCTAGAAAATTTTTCTATTTCTTTTTTATTTATTGTGTTATTTTTCATTAGTAAATTTACTTTATATTCAAGATGTATTTTATCAATATATTTTAACTTTTAAGATAACTATTTATCATGAAAATTGTAGTATTAAAATTTGGTGGAACTTCTGTAGGATCGATTAATAAGATTAAAAAGGTTGCTGAAATAATCAAAAACTATAGAAAAAAAAATTATAAAGTAATCGTGGTCTCATCAGCCATGAGTGGTGTGACAAATGAGTTAATAAAAAAATCTAAAGAAATAAGCAAAAATTTTTCTGACGAAGAGTATGATGCTCTTGTTTCCACTGGAGAACAGACTGCATGCTCTTTAATAGCCGGAAGACTGATACATAAAGGTATTAAATCTCGATCTTGGTTGTCATGGCAAATACCTATATTAACTCGAGGGCTTCACAAAAATTCAAGAATAAATAGTATCAATAAAAAGAAAATTATTAAATATCTTAAAGAAGGTGGAATACCTATAATAGCTGGATTTCAAGGGATTAATGATAAAGGAAGAATTACAACAATTGGGAGAGGAGGCTCAGATGCGAGTGCTATTTTGCTTGCAAAATTTTTTAATGCAAAACAATGCATAATATATACAGATGTTGAAGGAGTTTATACAACTGACCCAAATAAATTAAAAAAAGCAAAAAAAATTAAAGTTATTTCATATGAGGAAATGTTAGAAATGGCATCATTGGGTGCAAAAGTAATGCAACCAGTATCAATTCAAGACGCGCGATTAAATAGAATTGATATTGAAGTTAGATCTTCTTTTGTAAATAAATCTGGCACTTTAATAACAAAAAAATCAAATATCAAAAATAATAAAATTATAACTGGAATTTCATCCACTATTAATGATGCCAAAGTAACTCTGATTGGTGTTAAAGATAAACCTGGAGTTGCAGCATCTATTTTTCAACCATTGTCAAAAAATTCTATAAATGTTGATATGGTAGTTCAAAATATTTCAGCGAATGGTAAAGAAACAGATTTAACATTTACAATTAAAAGTGAAGAACTTAATAAAACAAAAAAAATAATTGAAACAAATAAGAATATTAATTTTAGAAAATTATTATTCAAAAAAGGAGTTTCAAAAATTTCTATAATTGGAGTAGGTATGGTAACTACTCCAGGCGTAACATATAGAATGTTTAAAGTTTTAGCTAATAAAAAGATCAACATTCAAGTAATTTCAACGTCTGAAATTAAAATTTCAGTCATAATAGATAAAAACAATACCAAAAAAGCTTTAACTGCATTACATAAAGAGTTTAAATTAGATAAATAAAAAATGAGCATAAGGCCTTTCAGAGATATCAAGAGAAAAAAAACAAAAGTTATAAATGTAGGAAATGTAAAGGTTGGTGGTAGCAACCCAATTTCGGTTCAGTCTATGACCAATACTCTAACGACTGACATAAAAGCTACGATTAAACAAATAAACGATATTCAAAATGAAGGAGCAGACTTGGTAAGAGTATCTTGTCCAGATGAAGCTTCAACTAAAGCTTTAAAAGAGATAATTAAGAATATAGATATACCTATAATTGCTGATATTCATTTTCATTTTAAACGTGCGATAGAGGCAGCAGAAAATGGTGCTAGCTGTTTAAGAATAAATCCAGGAAATATTGGTGATAAGAAAAAAATCTATGAAGTCTTGCGAGCTGCAAAAAACAATGATTGTTCAATAAGAATTGGTGTTAACGCAGGTTCTTTAGAAAAAGATATTTTAGAGAAGTTTAAAGAGCCCTGCCCCGAGGCTTTAGTTGAAAGTGCATTAAGAAACATAAAAATATTAGAGGATCAAAATTTTTTTAATTTTAAAATAAGTGTAAAATCCTCAGATGTATTTTTGTCAATTGAGGCTTACAGACAACTTTCAAAAGTTACAGAATATCCACTTCATCTTGGGATAACTGAAGCAGGTAGCTTTATATCTGGTAGTGTTAAATCATCAATAGGATTAGGATCATTACTTCTAGATGGAATTGGAGACACTATTAGAATTTCTTTATCTGATAACCCTGTCAAGGAAGTAAAAATTGGAAATGAAATATTAAAATCGCTAAATTTACGTAATAGAGGTGTTAATATAATCTCTTGCCCATCATGCGCTAGACAAGGTTTCCAAGTAATTGATACAGTTAAAATTCTAGAAGAAAAACTTTCTCATATTAAAACCCCAATTACTTTATCAATAATAGGCTGTGTCGTTAACGGACCAGGGGAGGCTGCGATGACTGATATAGGTATTACTGGAGGAAAAAAAGGTAACAACATGCTTTATTTATCTGGGGTACAGACTGAAAAAGTCCTGACTAAGGACATGATAACAAAAGTGGTGAATGAAGTTGAAAAAAAAGTATCAGAATTAGAAGATAAATAAAATGATACCTCACAAGAAAATTGAAGAATTAATTAACAAGCATTCTTATTTAGAGAAAGATTTATCTTCAGGAACAATAGAAAAAAAACTTTTTGCTGAAAAATCTAAGGAATATTCAGATCTAAACGAAATAATTGAAGTTGCAAAAAAATATATAGAATTTGAAACGGGTAAAAATGAGTTAGAAAAAATCTTAAATGAACAAAATTCTGATGATGAATTAAAAAATATGGCAGAGATTGAATTAAATGATTTAAAAAAAGAACATGAAAAAAATGAAAAAAAATTAAAGTTATTTCTTTTACCGAAAGATGAAGCAGATAAAAAAAATGCAATCATTGAAATTAGGGCTGGAACTGGAGGACTAGAAGCAAGTTTATTTGCTTCTGATCTATTTAAAATGTATGAAAAAATAAGTCATAAAAAAAAATGGTCTTTAGAATTAATTTCTATTTCAAGAAGTGAAGCAGGTGGATTAAAGGAAGTGATAGCATCAATCAAAGGAAATAATATTTATTCTACATTAAAGTATGAAAGTGGAGTACATAGAGTTCAAAGAGTACCAGATACCGAAACTCAAGGAAGAGTTCATACGTCTGCAGCAACTGTTGCAGTTCTCCCTGAAGCAGAAGAAGTAGATTTAAAAATTAATGACTCTGATTTAAGAATAGACGTATTTAGGTCAGGAGGACCTGGAGGTCAATCTGTTAATACTACTGATAGTGCAGTTAGAATTACACATATACCTACTGGACTTTCTGTTTCTCAACAAGATGAAAAATCTCAGCACAAAAATAAATCAAAAGGGATGAAAATTTTAAGATCAAGACTTTATGAGCTTGAAAGATCTAGAATTGATCAAGAAAGATCTAAAGATAGAAAAAGTAAAATTGGAACAGGTGATAGATCAGAGAGAATAAGAACATATAACTTTCCACAAGGACGAGTAACTGATCATAGAATTAATTTAACTCTTCATAAATTAGAGGAGTTTTTAGAGGGAGAAGCTTTTGATGAAATGGTTGAGTCATTAACTTTACAAGCCCAAGAGGAAAGCCTCCAAAATTTGGATTAAAATGAGAATTGATACTGCTATAAATAAAGCTTTTTTAAAATTAAAAAACAATAAAATAAAATCACCTTTATTAGATTCTGAATTATTAATGTCAAAAGTAATTAATAAAGATAGAAAATTAGTTTTATTAAATTTAGATCAGGAGATGAAAAAAGAAAGTTATGTTTCTTTTATTAAATTAATAAAAGAAAGGTCAAAAGGAAAGCCAATAGCTCATTTAACAGGCAAAAAATCATTTTGGAAATATGATTTTGATGTAAATGAAAATGTTTTAATTCCAAGACCTGATACAGAGATAATAATAGAACAGGTTTTAAGGCTTTATAAGAATAAAACTAAAATAAATTTTCTTGATATAGGGGTTGGTTCTGGATGTATTATCTTATCTATTTTAAAAGAAAAAAAAAATTTTTTAGGAACAGGCGTTGATATTAGTAAAGAATGCCTAAAAATATGTAAAATTAATGCAAATAAACTAGGATTGAATAATCGATTAAAGTTATTTAAATCAAATGTTGACAATTTCTCTTATGGCAAATATGATTTAATTATATCTAATCCTCCTTATATTAAAAAGTTAGATTTGAAGAATTTGGACAAAGATGTTAAAAATTTTGAACCCAAATTGGCTCTAGATGGTGGATTGGACGGAATATCAGAAATCAGAAAGGTAATTGTTAGATCTTCTGAACTGATAAAAAAAAGGGGCAATTTAATATTAGAAATTGATTTTGATCAAAAAAAAGTTGTAAAAAAATTATTAATAAAAGAAGGATTTTATATTAATAGAGTAGTAAAAGATTTAGCAAAAAAAGACAGATGTATAATTAGTACAAAAATTTAAAAATAAATAAATGGTTACTTTTAGAAATAATAATAACGGCAGAAGAAACAATTATCGAAGAAATGATAGGGGTTTCAAGCCTAATGGTGATAGGTCAAAGTATGGTTCAAATTTTTCAAACAATGATAGTTTTCAAAGAAAAGTCCCTGGAAGAAATAATCACAATGCTTCTAAATTAATAGAAAAATACAATAATCTAGCAAGAGAAGCTTTGTCAGGTGGTGATAAAATTTTATCAGAAAATTATTTTCAACATGCAGATCATTTTACCAGAATTTTAAGTGAACAAGAAAGTTTTAGAAGGTCTAAAATTTCAGAGGTTTCAACTGATAATAAAGTCAGTCAGTTAAAGAATGAGGAACAAGAAGACAATATAAAAAAATAACTTTGTTAAAGTTAATTTATTCCAACAATTTTTTCAGACTTTAAAACATCCAATTTAATTTTACTAGTTTCAAAAATTTTTCTTACTTTTCCTTTTAATATTTTTCCTGAAGGAAGTTTTAAAGTTTGAGAATTAACTTTTTTTCCATTTATTAATACCTCATAGTGTAAATGTGGACCTGTAGATTTTCCAGTGGAACCAACAAATCCAATTGTTTGACCTTGTTTCACACGTACACCACTTCTAATTCCATTGGCAAATTTTGACATGTGTGCGTAAATAGTTTGGTAAGTTGAATTATGTTTTATTACAACACAATTACCACCTCCTCCACACCACCCAGCCTTTTTAATTACTCCATTACCAGAGGCCATAATTGGTGTTCCCATTGGGGCAGCAAAATCAGTACCACGATGCATTTTATTAAATCCATCAATTGGATGTTTTCGCATTCCAAATGGAGAAGAAAGTCTTGCACCGTTGATTGGAGTTTTCATTAATGCTTTTTTAATACTTTTTCCATTCTTATCATAATGCCCAATACTCCCTTTTTTATCAAAATAATAAAGAGAATTATCTTCCCCACTTAAAACTAAATTTGCATAAATTATATTTCCTGACTCTACTACCTTTTCATTTTCATCTTTAAAAACCTCATACATAATTTGAAACCTATCTTGTTTTCTCACATCTCTTTGAAAATCTACCTGAAAACCATAAATTCTTGCAAATTCTAAAATTATATTAGCTGGAATTTTTTTACTTGAAGCTGCTTTATAAAGACTTTGTAATATAATATTTTCTTTATATACAATATCTTTATTTAGTTTTATTAGTAAAATCTCTCTATCAAAATCTTTATTCTCAAAATCTCTAGTTAAAAGAATTTTTTCTTTATTAGATATTCGAAATGTAAAGTTTTTAATTAAATTACTTGATTGGTCAATTGTGAAAAGAATTCTATGATTTGTACTTAATTTATTTAGGTCAACTTTTTCAGATAGTTTATTTTTTATACTTGTAATTTCATTCTTTTTGATAGAATATTTGTCTAAAATATTATCAAAAGTTTCTCCAATTTTAACTTGATGACTTACTTTCTTAAACTTTGGTTCTAAATTATTAAATGAATAATTGATTGTTTTTTTAAAATAAACATTATTGATTATACTTATATAATTATTTTTAATCTTTTTTTTGGTATTATTGTAATAAGTAGTTGAAACTATTGTTATTAATATTAGAAGAACTAAGGCAAAAATTTCACCTTCTTTTCGGATTTTATTTTTAATTTTATTGAACATTTAAAAAATTTTAGATTTACAATTAATAGTTTAGCATTTCTTTAAAATCAAAAAAAACCCTTAAAAATATGATGTTTTATTAAGTTTTTTTAATCTTAAACGCTTGCTTTCCTTTAATTTTAGCCTATAAGCATCAAACTTTCTCTAATAATTATTGTTAAAACAATAAATTAATGAGGATTATTGAGCTTTTTTACTCAATTAGCTATGTAAAAAGTAAAAATTTAAGAAGAGAAGTGTGGACGGTTAAGGTTACCAAAATTTGTCGTACACACTTCAACATTATATAAA
>MDTB01034893.1_pt1 | contig 13963 bp, 9 predicted proteins | sample 811161 | NCBI WGS metagenome assembly MDTB01 (sample SAMN05326650, study PRJNA326480) | marine metagenome | isolation source: seawater | place: Mediterranean Sea | collected 2009
AATTCCAAGTATATATGCTGATCCAACTATTAAGAATCTTAAAAATAGTATTGATGGCTATGATGAGCTTAACGATACTGAGACTAAAACTTTCTCATCCTGGTTTAGTAAATTTATACAAAAATCGGATAATTGTGCATACAGCTCTTCTGCTTGTAGTCAATCTCTTTATAATCGCTATTTACGCCTTGCCTTGGGTGCAGTGCTGTTACTGGCTTTAACAGTCTGTGCACTTTATTTGATGAACACAAATCCACATCTACATATACAGACTTTAAGCACGGCCGCATCTGTTGCTATTTTGTCTGTGTTCTTTATATATAATAATTGCTTACATACTCTTAAGTCTCTGCCAAAACTTGGTACTAAACATGAGGACTACCTGCATTCGGATGCATTACAACAACCAAAGAGAAGTTTTTGGCGTCAACTTTTTCCAAAATATACAAATAATTACAGCCAAGTAAGCCATCATAGCCCTGAAAGATAGATATCTACTATTGACATAATCAACTGTACGTTTTAAGTTGATAATATACTTAGCAGGAGATGATCATGGTGCAGCAAATTCTTGCAATTGGCATAATAGATATGGTGATTATGGGTCTTAAGTTAATGACTGCTAATATGATATGCAATACGATATTCGCATCGGTATTTTTTCTGCTTATACAGGCTTCATCTCAGCTATATTAGTTTATTGCTTATTTTCAGGCTCAATACTAAATATTAACTTATTATTTTCTACTGCCACTGTAATAGTACTGTTTGGTGTTGCCTGTGCAGACAGTAATATTTTTGCCAGCTCATTCTCAACGTAACGTTTAATTGCTCTTTTAAGTGGTCGCGCTCCATAAGCAGGATCATAACCTTTCTCTAAAAGCCACTCTTTAGCTTGCTTTGATATCTTGCAATTCAGCTGCTGCGCTTCTAGTCTTTGCATAAGATCATGCAACCTTAAATCTAATATACTCAGTAACTGCTCTTTTTCTAGGCTTGCAAAAACAATAAAGTCATCGACACGGTTAATAAACTCTGGCCTAAAATGCTTACGCACTTCATCCATCACACTGGCATGTATTATTTCACTATCCTCTCCTTGTAAATCCTGTATTTGTTGTGAGCCTAGATTAGAAGTCATGACTAGTATACTTTGTCTAAAATCGACTGTTCTTCCTTGGCTATCTGTTAGACGGCCATCTTCAAGAACTTGTAGTAATAAATTGAAGACATCTGGGTGCGCTTTTTCTACCTCATCGAGCAATATAACACTATAAGGTTTTCGCCTCACCTGCTCAGTGAGATAGCCTCCTTCTTCATAACCTACATAACCTGGAGGCGCACCAATCAATCTGGCTACTGCATGTTTTTCCATATATTCTGACATATCTAGGCGAATCATATTATGCTCGTCATTAAATAGCACTTTGGCTAGAGTTCGACATAGCTCAGTTTTACCAACTCCAGTTGGTCCTAAAAATAAAAACGAACCTACAGGCCTTTGTGGATCTGCAAGACCAGATCTAGAACGCTGTACAGCCTCTGCTACCAACTGACATGCTCTATCTTGACCAATAACCGACCGCTGTAGTAGATCTTTTAGTTTCAGCAACTGTGCCCGTTCGCTACTGAGCATCTTTTCAACAGGTATGCCAGTCCATTTCGCTACGACGCTTGCAATTTCTTCTTCTGTGACTTGGCTTTTTAACAATCTAGCTTGTTCTTTTTTCTCATCCTGCTCTTCGCTATTAAGTTTTACAATCTTTTTTTCAAGATCTGGTATTTTTCCATATTGTAGTTCTGACATCTTTGAAAAATCTCCAGCTCTTCTTGCCGCTTCATATTCTACTCTAGCATTATCAAGTTCTGCTTTAATGGATTGTACGCCCTGAATACTTGCTTTTTCAGCTTGCCATATATCTTCTAAATCCTGATAGGCCTTTTGCGTAGCGCTGATCTGTTGCTCTAATATCTCTAAACGCTTTTGTGTAGCTTGGTCATCTTCTTTTTTTAATGCTGTTTGCTCCATTTTCATCTGCATTAACTTTCTATGTAAATCATCCATTTCTTCAGGCATAGAATCCATCTCAGTACGAATCCTACTTGCTGCTTCATCAATTAAATCAATAGCTTTATCAGGAAGCTGTCTATCTTGTATGTAACGCATGGATAATTGTGTTGCGGCAATTATCGCTGAATCTGTAATTGTAACAGCATGGTGTAACTCATAACGCTCCTTAAGACCTCGTAGTATCGCTATAGTATCTAATTCACTTGGCTGGTCGACTAGAATTTTTTGAAATCTTCTCTCTAAGGCTGCATCTTTTTCAATATACTTTCTATACTCATCTAATGTTGTTGCTCCAATGCAGTGTAATTCACCTCTAGCCAATGCTGGTTTTAGCATATTGCCTGCATCCATAGCACCATCTGCCTTACCTGCACCAACTAAGGTATGCATCTCATCAATAAATAAAATAACTTGACCATTTTCTTTTTTAATATCTTTTAATACTGCTTTTAGCCTTTCTTCAAAATCACCTCTGTAACGAGCACCTGCAAGTAGAGCAGCTAAATCTAATGCTCGTAGAGATTTGCCTTTTAACCCTTCCGGTACTTCATTATTTATAATACGCTGTGCTAAACCTTCAGCAATGGCTGTTTTTCCAACGCCAGGTGCACCTATTAGCACAGGATTATTCTTGGTTCTTCTTGCAAGCACTTGAATAGTTCTTCTTATTTCACTATCTCTTCCAATAACAGGATCTAGTTTGCCTTTTTCTGCCTCAGCGGTTAAGTCAAACGTATACATCTCAAGCGCTGACTCACTTGCATCGTCTCTTGCTGAGTCTATATTTTTACCCTTTCTAGTTTTATCAATTGCCTGTGTTAATGTTGTTAAAGTCACACCTGCCGTTTTTAAAGCACCAGCAGGCTCTTGGCTGCCTTCTACTATAGCCTGTATAAAGAGATCACTTGAAATATATGCGTCACCTCTTTTTTGTGATAGCTGGTCTGCACGGTTTAAATTTTTTTGCAGGCTACGGGATATATTTATTTCGCCATCGCTTTGCTTCATGGTCGCCATGTTTTGCATCAGCTGATTTAACCCTAACTCAACTGTATTGATGTTAGCACCTGCTTGTATTAGTAACGGCTTGGTACTACCATCAGACTGCTTTAATAGTGTTATAAGTACGTGTACAGGTTCAATAGCGGTATGCTCTTTACCAAGAGCTAACGACTGCGCATCGACAATTGCTTTTCTAAACTGTGTAGTTAATTTTTCAATATTCACCCTTACTCCCGTGTTCTATTCAACTATGATTTTGTTGTTAAATGAAAAATTTCAAGTGTATTATATTAATTTCTTCTTAATTATTTATGTTATACAACTTTCATACCCATGATTTTGTATTTATTATTACTGACCTACTGCTAGTTTTGTTTTCGTTGCTATATTTATACGTGTACCGCTTAGCAGTAAGCCTGCACAACCTAAACATATACAAAGGTCAGCCAAATTAAATATGGTTGGCCATTGCCACCCATGATATGATAAATGAATGTAATCAATTACTGCACTATAATAGAGCCTATCAATTAGGTTACTGCCTCCGCCTGATATTAATAGTGCTGTTGATAATTGCTGTGTTGTGTTTTTGTATACTTGCTGGTTTGTACCCAGCGCGTACACGAGAGCCATATTGATACATGCTGCCAATAAAGTAATACTTTTCACTACATTTTGCCCCATATTAGCTAACAGGCTAAAAGCTACTCCGCTATTGTATGTCATTACAATATAAATGCCTGGTACCAAGTTAATACTTGCGTTAGGTGAGAGCTGACTCACAACCCATGCTTTAATGAGCTGGTCAACTAACACTAAAAATATTATTAGCGGAAGCCATATTACATAGTTTGTGAGGTTTATACGCGGCATAGTATAATCATGTTTGCTATTTGTATTCTATATTAAATTAATCTGGTCTACAACAGCGCCCTATGTTATATTTTTTTCCAATTTAAATATTTAGGTGAAATATTGTTAGACACTGTAACAAAAGCACAAAGTACTTGGGTGGAATTTATATTATCTGTTGGTGGCGCGTACAGGAACGGCGAAGATTATCGCTTACTTGCTAGCGATTATATTGACCAACTGTATGCTTTTGATAATACTGAGAATGCGGTTATCTTCAAGCCTACTTTCGCAAAAGAACCTTCTTTTAGAACGACTAAATCCACCGCGCTTGATTACTTTATTGGACGAGAGGATAGTAATGATCAGGCTTTTGCACTACAACCTTGGTCTTCTATTGTTTTTGATAATCAACATACGTGTATTCATGCAGAGATATCACTTGTAGCTGGACAATACCATTTTTATCATCCTAGCGTGGCGGCGGTTCATGCTGATTATACTTTTGGTTATATCAACAGCTCTTCTGGATTAAAGATAGTGCTGCAGCATTCTTCCGTGGTTGTTGTTTAGAGCTTATCTAAAATATCTTCTTATAGCTAATATAGTGCATCAATATATTGACGTACTCTCTAGCATACTTAATCAATTATATCATGCTTTAGGCCCGCAAGTTGCTTTACTCAAGCGCTTATAATGTGATATTATTGTTTTTTTATTATATTTTTCATAACATTTGAGATAGCTATGGTAGATAATATTGATCACACAGATGCAGATAACGACCAGTTTGTTTCCATGGAGCATGAGGTGCTTGAGTTTTGGCGCAGCCATGATGTTTTTAGAAAAGTACAGCAGCAGCACAGTAGTGATCCTTGTTATTGGTATTACGATGGCCCTCCTTTTGCTACAGGCCTACCTCATCATGGCCATCTACTTGCCTCAACTGTTAAAGATATAATCCCCCGTTATTTTGAAATGAAAGGCCATAAAGTTCCAAGGTATTTTGGCTGGGACTGCCACGGGGTTCCCATTGAACACGCAATAGATAAAGACCTTGGCCTCAGTACCCAGGAAGCGGTACAAAAGCTTGGGCTTGCTGGATATAATAATGCCTGTAGAGGTATTGTTGATCGCTACAGTCAGCAATGGGAGTCGACTATAACACGTATTGGTCGCTGGGTTGACTTTGATGATTGCTATAAAACTATGGATACCGATTACATGGAGTCTGTATGGTGGGCTGTGGCTAAACTATGGGATAAAGGTCTTATTTATCAGGGTGTGAAAGTCATGCCCTATTCAACAGCTCTTAATACTAGCTTATCTAACTTTGAGGCAAGCTCTAACTATCAATCTGTACAAAACCCTGCTGTTACCGTACTTATTCATGTGCCTAAGCTGGATGCCTACTTGGCAATTTGGACCACCACTCCTTGGACATTACCTGCTAATTTAGCAGTGTGTGTTGGGCCTTATACTTATATAAAAGTCTATGATAACGATAAAGATAAATATATCATTATTGCTGAGGATTGTTTTGCAAGATTTTCGAAAGATAATAATCTGAGTATTGTCGAGCAGATAGATGCTGCTGCCTTGGTTGGCCAAAGCTACACGCCACTATTTGACTATTTTAGCGACCATTCTAGTAAAAACAGCTTTACTATTTTACTTGATGATTACGTCACTACTGCAGATGGCACAGGTGTTGTACATATGGCGCCAGCACATGGAGAAGATGATTTTCGTGTCTGCACAAAAAATGACATATCACCTGTCTGTCCTCTTGATCTGGATGGTAAATTTACTGAAGCAGCACCAGACTTTACAGGTCAATACTTAAAGGATGCTGATAAAGCTATCATTTCAAATCTGAAGCAACGTGAGCATATTTATAAACAAGATGTCATCGTTCATAATTATCCTTTCTGTCCAAGATCAGATACACCCCTTATTTATTTAACCCAGCCTTCTTGGTTTGTGCGCGTTACTGAAGTTAAAGATACTCTGCTTGCTCATAATAATACCATTAACTGGTTACCTGAGCATATAAAACACGGGCGTTTTGGTAAATGGTTAGAGAATGCTAAAGATTGGGCTATTTCGAGAAATCGCTATTGGGGCACTCCTATTCCAATCTGGATTAATGATAGCACTGATAAGCGCATCTGTATTGACTCTATTGCTAGTTTAGAAAAACTATGTGGTCAGAAAATATCAGACTTACACCGTGAGCATATAGATAATATTACTTTCAGTATTGCCGGTGAGCCCGGTGTTTATAAACGTATTCCTGAAGTACTAGATTGCTGGTTTGAATCAGGCTCTATGCCATTTGCGCAAATGCATTATCCATTCGAAAACAAAGAGTCTTTTGAAGCAGTTTTCCCGGCTGATTTTATCTCTGAAGGTATTGATCAAACCAGAGGATGGTTCTATACGCTTACTATTTTATCGGCTTGTCTTTTCGATAGACCTGCATTTAAAAATGCAACAGTTAACGGTATTATCGTTGCGCAAGATGGTAAAAAAATGTCTAAGCGCCTTAAAAACTATACGCCTCCCGATATACTACTGGAAAAACATGGCGCAGATGCTTTAAGACTTTATCTTATCCATTCTAATTTAGTTCGAGCTGAGGAAATGCGCTTTTGTGATGATGGCGTTATCGATATGCGTAGAAGAATACTGCTGCCTTGGTTTAACGCTTATAAGTTTTTTTCTACTTATAGTGGTATAGACGGCTGGCAACCAGGTGAGCAAATGCCAGTATATGAGAATGTACTTGATCAGTGGATTACCTCCCGCCTACACACACTGGTAAGCCAAGTTAATTCACAGATGCAAGCTTACGCATTACATGGCATTGTACATTCCATCTGTCACTTTTTAGATGACTTAACTAATACTTATATTCGCCTTAATCGATGCCGCTTCTGGGCCGAAGGTATGGAAAAAGATAAGCAGCTTGCTTATCAGTGTTTATTTGAAATCCTACTAACATTTGGCAAACTCATGGCCCCCTTCACGCCATTCTTAAGCGAGAGTATACATCAAAAAATGCGCTCTAATCTGTTGAAGAACAATAATACACACCCTCTATCTGTACATATGTACAGCTATCCTGAATCAAGCAGTAAGTCACAGCAACTAGAACTTGAGTCTGCAGTCAAAGTTATGCAGTCTGTTCTTATACTTGCTCGCTGTCAACGTAATGATAACAAAATAAAAATCAAGATACCTCTAAGGTCTCTTACTATTATTCATAGCGATACCACTTTGCTTAGCTCCTTAAAGCCTCTGGCTGCCACCATCCAAAGAGAACTTAATGTAAAGGAAATACTCTATGATACTGATGACACTAAATATATAAAAATCCATGCCAAACTGAACGCACCAAAGCTTGGTAAAAAACTTGGTAAAGACTTTCCAAAATATCAGCAACTCGTTCAGCAATTATCAACCGCCGCATTAAAAGACTTTGAATCAAAAGGCTCTTTGACGCTTGATAGCATAACTTTTAGAACTGATGATATCCTAATTTTCAGAGATGCACTTGAGGATAGCTGCGCATCTTCCAATCAAGATATTACCATCGCGCTTGACCTAAATTTAGATGAGCAGCTCATTGCTGAAGGCGTAGCTAGAGAAATGATAAACAGAATACAAAAATTAAGAAAAAGCCTAGACTTTGAAGTGGATAATCGTATTAAAGTTTGTATTGATTGCGAACAAACACTACAACATATCCTCACACCTCATATTGCTTTGATACAAAGAGAAACACTAACAAAAGACTTGGTTTTTTGTCAGCTGGTAGATGAGAATATTATTAATATCGATACCCATAAAGCGCAGATACATCTAGAAGTTATTACAGAATAAAGATCTCATTGCAATTGGAAACGTGCTGTGCTAGCATTTCAGTAGCTTATATAGAGGGTTAGAGCATGAAACAAAGTAAACCTGCTGGTTCTGAAGATACTAAAAAACTTAACACAACGGTTGCGTCCATATTCACTTATCAAGAGACCAATGATAAGACAAATAAAGCTAGTATACTTGCTAGGGCTAAAGGTACATTCGGTGCCTTATATCAGTACTCAGTAGATTCCTCATGTTATGTTCTTGCTGCGATAACCGGTGTAGCATTTGGTATTGGCGGTGTATATGATGCACACAAAGCTATATCTGGCAAAGGCCCTTTAAATCTTGTACACAAATTTTTTACAAGCTACTTTTTGGCACCAAGTCTTGCTGCTGGTTTTTTAGCATGGTGTAGTGCTTATGTCAGCCCTATGCTCGGCGCTGTTAAGCGTTCACGTTTGAAAGATAAAAAGCCTGAATCTTTCAAATTATATGAAGAAATCAAAGACCTTGAAGCCGAACTTAAATGGCTACAGCTAAGTAAGGAAGAGTACGTAAAAGCTATTAAACACTATTTGAATGATAGGTTATTTATAGTGCGTAATTTTTCTGCGCAGTCTGTGGAAAGATTGATTAGGTCTCTTGATACGGCTGTAAACAATCGCGGTTCTGTTAAACCAGTTGAACCTAGCGATGATACATTTGTAATAAAATATGAGCGAGAAGATGATTATTCGTTCACCCAAGCACTTCTTGATAAGCTATCTGAGTATGATATCAATAGTAGTGATGAAATAAATTTATATGAGCTTACTACTAATAGCGATCAAAAAGACACTTACAAACCTGACGTTATTGATGAAAAAAGTAAAAATGTCGTTCATCATACAACAACTCATATGTCCGGTGAAGAAGCTATGTTTTTACCTGATGTTGAGAAGTTAAAAAATTTTCGTACTGTTTATCAGTTAATGCTTGATAAACGTAACAGCTATGAAAATTCCTTGTCTTCAACCAGCCTTGGTGCTTCACCGAGTGACAGTGCAAAATGTGTTGTGGATTTACGATTATCTAAGTTAATACAAGCAGAAGCAGATGATTGGGTGACAAGTAATTATGATTATCTCTACAAGTGTTACGAGCAAGATAACCAAGCTGATGATGTAACCATTTCTTCACTTTCAGCTGAGCGTATAGCTTTCTTTGAAGAGTTCCCTGAGCTTGAGACTTATTCAGGCAAAAACTTTATCAATACTATTAGTCGTCATCTAGGTGCCTTTAATGCCTTATTCGTTAACTCGATTGGTATTGCCATGGGCTTTCTTGTATCAGTAAATATGTTTTGTCTTCCCGTTGGAGGCGTTTATGCTGCAGCTGCTAGCCCATGGCTATTCGCTGTGCTGCTACTGGGCTCTGCTTCTGGTGTTGCTTGTGCCTGGTGTCTCACTAAAGAAAGCTTGGTTAAAACTGTTAAAAACTTGTTTACCTATATTACCGACAATAGGTTTTATAATAGTAAATTAAGAGCCGTTTGCAAGTTACAACAAGACGTTGCTAAGCGCCATTATGGTGATCAAATGTGGGCTTGGCTGTGCTCACCTCGCGAACCAATTATAGCTATTACTCGCGACATTATGATTGTTGGTTTTTCTATAGGTAGCTCGCTGTTTAATTATGTATCAGGCGTAAAAGGCGCTCTCATAATAGCTGCACTGATTAAATATTTCAGAGCCCCAGGTAGTATGTTAATGCCATTGCTGAATTTAAATGCTATTATTGCGACGGATGCTGTTACAACACCTCCTCTGTTTGCGCGTGTTGCCGGTTGTATTTCAGCAGGCATAACTTTTATTACTACCGGCGCACTACTCAAATGTGTTGCTAGTGAGCCAAAGCATCAAAGTGAAACGGTAAATAACAGCATACTAAATAATGTATTGTATGGTACTTTATTTGGTCTCGCTGTATTAGGCCAAGTATACATGCAATCTATTACAACTTTTTGGCCACACGGACTAGCCTCACTGCTAACAAGCCTTGGCGTTAGTTCAGCAATGTTGGCACCACTTACTTATACGTTAGCTGCTACTATCATGCCTGGCTTAGTAATCTGCGCTAAACTACTTTCTGATACGTGCCATGATGCTTTAAAACCATTACTTAGTGCTAAAACTAAAGTAGCTTCAGCTAAAAAGTCATCGGCTAGTGGTGCTAAACCTGCCTCAAGCGGCATGTTTTCCTTTCCAAGTTTTCGATCAATTTTCACTAGTAATACCAAAACACCTGCAAACGCTACATCTCTTGGTATGTCTAAAAAGTAGATTTTTTGTAATTACCTGGTAACTACACAATTTATATTAAAGAGCTTAGATTATCTAAGCTCTTTTTTTATCGATTTATTCTTGAACATGCTTGCTAAATAGATATCTTATTGCACTAAGCCGGGCTTTAGATTAACATAGTACTAAGCCTATTTCAGCCACTCCATGGACCAATCAAGAGTACAATCAGTATTTGATTCTGCAGCCTCGCAGTATGATTTAATGAATAATCTTATGTCATTTGGTATGCATTATCACTGGAAGGCAACTTGTGTTGATTATTGCACTGTGTATCCAGGCGATAGGGTTTTAGATTTAGCTGCTGGCACTGGCGATATCACCTACTATCTTAAAAAAAAGCATCATAACCAAATTCATATAATCGCTGCTGATCCTAATATTCCTATGCTATCGCGTGGGAGGGACACCTTACTAGATTATGGTATGCATGAGAATATTGAGTACTGTCATTGCTATGCTGAAGCACTACCTTTTGCTAAAAAATTTTTTAATTTGGTTGTATGTGCCTTTGGCTTTAGAAACTTCAGTGATAAGCAAGCTGCACTAGCACAAATATATAATGTTCTTAAGCCTGGTGGGCAAATCCTTATTTTAGAGTTCTCAAAAGCACGGTCTTCTGTTATGCAATCTGCCTATCAGCTGCATAGTCAATATACTATACCAGCATTTTGTTCAGCTTCTGGTGCTAATTATAAAGATTATGAATATCTGATCGACTCTATAGCTAAACATCCAGATCAGCAACAAGTTACTGACATGATTACAACGGCTGGCTTTACTAATTGCCATGTTATTAATATGCTCTCTGGTATTGTCTCTATACATAAAGCGATTCGGCCCTTATGAGTTTACTAATATCTAATTTACAGTCTTTACTTGATGCTACCTACCCTAACCATTTTTATTGCGACGAAGACTATACTGCCCTTTATGACAGGCCCATTAGAATCCGTGCTAGTGATCTCGCAATTGATCTTGTTATAACCATAACTAATGATAGAATATTCTTGGAGACTTTCTCTGAGCAATTACCTCAGCTAAGTATCAGTGCTCCTATCTTAGAATTACTCAAAAGCTTACTGGATAAGAAATATCATAGTGACTCTATTAATCTTCAAGGCGCTAGTGAACTGGCAATGCTGCTACGCAGCTTTATACTTGCACTACATGTTGATTGGGAAAGCCTTGCTGCATCTGTATTTGGTCCTGGCCTGGCTTTTGCTATTAGCTCCCAGCTTGGTTATATCAATCACTGGAGTAAAGAGTGCTTGACACAAACTCTTAGCTCTTCTGGTAGGTATATTCAAGAGGAAATACAACTTTGCCCTACTGAACAAGAACTACAGTACTTCTATGATGGTGTTGATGATCTAAGTGATATGTTATCTCGTCTTAATGCCCGTGTTGATTTACTAGGGGTAGATTAATGCTTGTTAGTTTGTTCAGATTTTTCTATTTACTACGCCTTATAATTGTCTATAAAATTGATAGAATCAGTCTTCCTTATTATAAGTGCTTGTCATTTTGGTTCGCATGGCTTGCTCCGTTATCTTATTTTTATCATGGTAATAAACCTAGAGCTCAGCTTCTACTGGAGGCCGTTATTCGTATGGGTCCAACATTTGTTAAATTTGCCCAGATTATCTCAACCCGTGTTGATTTGCTTCCTGAGGATATCGCAACTGCATTAGCAACACTTCAAGATAAGGTGCCTCCTTGCGATAAAAAAGATGTGCAAGCTGCTCTTGATAGCCTCCATGGTAAGTTAGATGATATATTTGAGGATTTTAATTGGCAACCTATTGGATCCGCTTCCATAGCGCAAGTGCATGCTGCAACATTGCACAATAAGCATCATGTCGCTGTTAAAATATTGCGACCAGCTATTGCGCAAAATATTAGATCAGATATTAATTTACTCAAGCTTATAGGCTATTTTGTAGACAAACTTCACCCTAATCGTGCTTATCTGAGAATTTTCGATATTATTGAAGAGTTTGAAAACACCTGTACATTTGAGTGCGATTTACGTAATGAGGCTGGTAATTATCATTATATGCGGCATTTGTTCAGTAAAAGCTCAAAACTATATGTCCCAAAGATATATTGGGAATACTCTACTAGAGAGGTTTTAGTCATAGAATATGTTGATGGTATACCTATCGCTGATAGCAAACAGCTAAAAGCTAAAAATGTTGATATGCGAGCGCTGGCGACCACGACTGTGGAACTTTTTTTTACACAAGTTTTTGAACATAATTTTTTTCATGCAGACCTACATCCTGGTAATTTGTTTGTGCTTGCCTCACAGCCTGAAAAACCACGCTATGCAGCTGTTGATTATGGTATTGTCGGCAGTTTATCGCCTTCTGATCAACAGTATTTAGCTGAGAATATTTTTGCTTTTATTCGGCGAGATTATGCTATGGTTGTTGATCTACATATACAATCAGGCTGGGTAGTAGCCTCTACAAATCGTAATATTATGATCAGTAAAATACGCGCTATAGGCGAATCTATACATGATAGGCCACTTGACCAGATTAACTGTGCGCAACTGCTTATCCAACTGCTTTACGTTGCTCGTGAACATGGCATGATTGTACAGCCACAGCTACTACTACTACAGAAAACTTTAATGCATGTTGAGGCACTAGCAAGAAGACTTTATCCTCAGCTTAATATGTGGACTATTGTTAGTCCTTATATGCAACAATGGGTTATGCGCAGAAAAAGCCTAAGTAACAATCTCTATACTGCACTTCGTGTATTACCTGAGCTGATTGAGAAATATCATTTACAGCTTAATACGCCCCCTGTATTAGCTGAAAAGCAAAGCCAGGGTTATAGAGTTAGTACATGGCTAGGTTTTGCACTAATTGGCGCTGTAATTGCTATAATTGTGACACAGGCTACGGCTTTCACTGTATAAAAACTATATTTATTACCAATAACATTAAGGATTTATGAATTATTATGTTTTTAAGTGTTGTCAAATCTTGCATGTTGCACAATATTGGGGTTAAATTAATGTAATGGTAGGGTTTGAATGAATTCTACTTCCAATCATTGAATACCAGGAGGTAATTATGAGTCAAGGGTACTCTTCTTTTTCGAATAGAGCATTTATGCTTGTTATTTTAGCGCTGTCTACAGTATCTGCTTATGCAGCTATTGGTGACATGGCTGGCTTGTTAAATGACCAGTTAAACAGTGTTGCTAACCTTATTGGTAGTATTGGTTATGTTGCCGGTATGGGCTTTGGTGTAGCTTCGGTATTCAAATTCAAGCAGCATAGAGATAGCCCAACACAGGTTCCAATCGGAACCCCATTTGCCATGTTAGCTGTTGCGGTGGCTCTAGTATATTTACCTTCACTGATTACTGAAGCTGGTTCTTCTGCCTTTAGTGATGGTGCTATAGGCGGAGCTCAGGGTAGTGGTTATCAAGATCTTGGTTCTGATTAGTTAGTGATTTAAACATTGACTAAATCAAATGTATTATCTGTTTGTGGCACTATTTATAGTGCCACAACTGCTTTTAGCTGATTCATTTTCTCTTAGTCTTACCCAAGCTGTATACAGTAGTGATGCTAAACATCTTAAATACGTATCTATTGGGGCACCTAAGCAAGGCTCACTACGCCTTGCTTCTAATGTTAGGTATAATAGTTTTAACCCCTATCTTCTAAAAGGGATTTCCGCTGCGGGTCTAGATAATAGTTTGGAAACATTAGCTGTTGGCTTAAATGATGATCCTTATACCGTATATGGCTTACTAGCAAAATCATTTGACTACTATCCTGAAAGAAATACACTTGTTGTGT
>MDTB01120967.1_pt1 | contig 13962 bp, 13 predicted proteins | sample 811161 | NCBI WGS metagenome assembly MDTB01 (sample SAMN05326650, study PRJNA326480) | marine metagenome | isolation source: seawater | place: Mediterranean Sea | collected 2009
TTATCTTAATTTAGTCACAAATCAGTTTATAAGTGCTCTTATACTTTTATAATCAAATTTTTTACAATTATGAATAAAAAAATTTTAATAACAGGAGCCGCAGGATTTATTGGCTTTCATGTATCTAAGCTATTTTTGGAAAAGGGTCATCATGTATATGGAGTTGATAGCCTGAATCGATATTACGATGTAAAATTAAAGAAGGCTAGAAACGAAATATTATTTAATTACAATAAATATAGATTTAAAAAAATAAATATTAATTCTCCAAAAAAAATTTCATCTCTTTTCAAAAAAAATAAATTCGATTTAGTTATTCACTTAGCTGCACAAGCTGGGGTAAGATACAGCTTAAAAAACCCAAGGGCATATATTGATAGTAATATAAAAGGTTTTTTTAATATAATTGATAATATTAAAAAAAATAATGTAAAAAATTTTATTTATGCGAGTTCAAGTAGCATTTATGGAAATAGTGATAAACCAACTTTTAAAGAAAGTGACAACGCAACTTCCCCTATCCAGTTGTATGCGGCTACAAAAAGATCAAACGAATTAATAGCTCATGCGTATAGCTCCCTTTATAAAATAAATACAATTGGACTAAGGTTTTTCACTGTTTATGGGCCTTGGGGGAGACCAGATATGTCTCTATTTTTATTCACAAAAAAAATTCTAGGCAATAAAAAAATTGATGTTTTTAATTACGGAAAACATTTCAGAGATTTTACTTTTATTGATGATATCGTTAAGGGAATTTATTTGTGTGCAATTAAGGGATTTTCTAATAAAAAAAAAGGTTATTTCAAAATATTTAATATTGCTTCCGGTAGGCCAATAAAACTTACAAAATTTATCGAAATCATTGAAAAAAAACTAAAGTTAAAAGCAAATAAAAATTTTTTAAAACTTCAAAAGGGCGATGTTGTAAAAACGTACGGCTCAATTAAAAAAATTAGCTCAGAATTAGGTTACAACCCTAAAACATCAATAAACGAGGGCGTTTCCAAATTTGTTGATTGGTATATAAAATTTTATAAAGTCGATAAAAAAAAAAATGCAAATTAATTTACTAGAAAAAAAAATTCTTCAAAAGAAATTTACTTTAGGCGTTATAGGATTAGGCTATGTTGGTTTGCCAATAGCAAATCGTTTCATAAAAAAAGGCATTAAAGTTTTTGCATTAGAACAAGATCTTAAAAAGGTGAACAAACTTAAGAAAGGTTCCAATTATATAAATAATATATCTTTAAAAAATTTTAGTTATTTTAAAAAAAATAAAAGAAATATTAGCAATAAATATTCAATTTTGAAAAATTGTGATGTTATACTTATTTGTTTGCCCACTCCTTTGAAGAACAAAAAGCCTGATATGAGTTTCATTTATAATTGCGGAAAAAGACTTAAAAAAATATTAAAAATGCACCAACTAATTATTCTTGAGAGTACCGTATTTCCTGGGGCAACAATTAATTTCTCAAAAAAGTTTTTGAGTAAAGGACATACTTTAGGCAAAAATATTTATCTCGGTTATTCACCAGAGAGAGAGAACCCAGGAGATAAAACATTTTCTTATAAAAGAACACCAAAAATAATTAGTGGTTATTCCCTAAAGTGTTTAAAATTAACAGAAAAAGTTTACAGCCATATAGTTAAAAAAACTGTTAAAGCAAAAAGCCTTGCTAGTGCAGAAACATCAAAATTATTAGAGAATTTATATCGATCTGTAAACATCGGTTTAGTTAATGAGTTAAAAATTATCTGTGACAGATTAAAAATAGATGTTTTCGAAGTTATTAGACTAGCATCTACAAAAAACTTTGGTTTTCAAAAGTTTGTACCTGGCCCAGGATTGGGAGGTCATTGCATACCTATTGATCCATTTTATTTGTCTTGGGCATCGAAACGTAAAGGGTATGATCCTAAGTTTATAAGATTAGCAGGAGAAATTAATTCTTTTATGCCTAGCTGGGTTGTTAAACAAATGTTAAAAAATATTAAAATTAAAAATCCTATAATCCTTCTCCTTGGCGTTTCTTATAAAAAAAATGTGGATGATGATAGAGAGTCACCCGCCTTCGAGATAATGAGACTGCTTGAAAAAAAAAAAATCAAATTTCAATACAACGACCCTTTTTTTCCAGTATTACGTAGAGGAAGGAATTTTAATTTTTCAAAGAAATCCATTTTCTTAAATGCAAAAAATCTAAAAAAATTTGATGCAACTCTTGTGGTTACAGACCACGATTTATATGACTATAAATTTATCTACAAAAATTCAAAACAGATTTTTGATGCAAGAGGTGTATACAAAAATTTAAATTTACCAAAGATATTTTACTGCTAACAAAAAAAAAGTTGATATCAACCAGAATTAATCTAAAGCATTAATCAACTATTTCTTTATAACCCTCGATTGTCTTTTGTGCGATTGAAGAAAGATCAAATTTTTCTATTGATATAACTGTATTTTTTTTATGTTTTTCGTAAATAATTATGTTTTTATTGTAATAATTAACTGCATTTACAATTTTTTCTGGAGATAATTCTTTAATTATAATACCATTATATTGATCTTTTATAAGTTCATTTCCACCTTTTGTGTCAAAAGTTATTACTGGCAAACCAGATCCAAGTGCCTCCATAATCGTCATGCCAAAAGATTCGATCCGTGCTAAGTTCATATAAATATGGTTACTCTTATAAAGTCTAATTAAGTCATTATGGGGAAAAAATTCATCATCTAGATTTTTTATGTCGTTTAAATATTCAAAATTTTTTTCGAATTTTTCCATATCATCAATCATTCCTATTTGTTTTGAGTCATGGCCAACAATGGTCCATTGAAAGTTAATTTTTCTCTCAGTCAACAATTTTGCAATTAAAGGTATTAAATCAAATCCTTTTTTTTCTTTTGCAAATCTCGCCACAGTTATCAAAAAAATTTTTTTATTTATATTATTTTTTGAATCTTCAAATTGTAAAAATTTAGCTCTTTCTATCCCATTTGGAACCATTTTGATTTTGTTTTCATTAACACCCATTTTTAGAAGGTCATTTTTTATATTTTGCGAAATTGAAAAAAATTTATCTATTCTTGGCATAACACTTAAAAAATTTTTCTCATAAGTTTTATTTAACCTATAACCATAATTAATATTTTCATCAATTTGAATATCTATACCATGAACCGTAGCAACAACTTTTTGATTTAAATCTTTTAATATTTTTAAAATATATAGAGTTTTAAAATTAAGAAGATGAAAATGAAAAATATCGTAACTATTTTTTTTGATAATCTTTTTAAAATACAATTTAAAAAAAAAGGAAAAATTTATTTTTAAAACTTTTTCTAAGTAAAAAAAAAAACTTAAGATAAATTTGTTAATTACAAAAGTATTATAAAGATTGTTCTTTTTAATATTTGTTTGGTTTAATAATATAACATCAACCTTGTGGCCCATTTGCACCAATTTATTTGCCAAGTTGTGAGTTTGTACTTGAGCACCACCTACTTGAGGGAAAAAAACACCTGGTATTAATGCAATTTTCATTTTTTTATTAATAAATTTAATAACTTGTTTATTGTATGAGCAATCGTTAGAAAAAAAACAAAAAAAACATTCTGATTATTATTTAACCTGATCCTTGTTTCTTCATATAACCTCTCAAAAAAACCTACTTTACTTGAAATACCTTTTGTATCAAACTTAGATAATACCTCATTTGTTTTTGTGCAGGTTCCATTTAATTTATATTTTACTATCATTCTGTATATTAAATCTCTATCCGAGGAATATTTAAATTTTAAACTATAAAATCCAATTTTTTTTTGCGCTTTTCTGGTTATAAAAAGACCACCAGAGTGAGCTGGATATATGTTAAATTTCCATTTAATTTTGTTTGGCCAGAATCCAGACAAAATTCTATCCTTTTTTACAGTTCCGAATAAAAAATCAATATTTTTATTTTCAAAGTATTTTTTTACGATCTTTAGAGCATTTTTGTAGTAGATATCATCTGCATTTAAAATTCCTATTATTCGCCCTTTAGATTTTTTTATACCAATATTTATGGCATCATATATTCCCTTATCTTTCTTAGATTGCCAATAGGATATATTTTTTGAATTTTTTTTTATTATTTCAGTTGTTTTATCAGTTGATCCTCCATCAATTACTATATGTTCAAAATTTCTATAAGTTTGATTCTTTAATGAATTAAAATTATTGATGATTTTTGGTTGATTTAAAGAAACAGTAATTATTGAAAACAAAATTTTTTTATTTTTTTTTTTCATAATTTATTATTAAAGATTATTAATTAAACTTTTATATTTTGAACAGTTTGAAATTAAAAACTTTTTTAAATTTTTATGGGATTTTCTTAGCTGATAATTCATATTTTTTTTATTTAATATGAAAAATCTTAACTTTTTAATTAAATCTTCTTTATCATTAACTTTAAAAATAGATTTAGTATGATTTGCTAATATGTCTTTTGCACCACTACAATCACTACTCAACACTGGTAAATTTATATTAAGAGAATCTAATAATATATTTGGCGAACCTTCGTATAAGGAAGGCAAAACAAATAAGTCATTTGTTGCTAAAGATTTTTCAATTTGATTACTCCAACTTTTTAACTTTATATACTTATAATTTTTAATATAATTTCTTAAATAAGTTTCCAAAGGACCAGAACCAATAATTGTTAATTTCAAGTTATGTCCGTTATTCACAAGAAAAATAATAGCGTCGATTAAAATTTTAAAGTTTTTTTGTTTAGTCAACCTACCGGCAGATACAACTTTAAAAATTTTATTAAATTTTTTACTTTTAAACTTTTTAGCATTAGTTAAATACGGGTTATAAATTAGATTAATTTTATTTTTGTCCCAAATAATTTTTTCCAATGACGAACACGATTTTTTCGATAATGCTATCACTTTATCGGCAAATTGATAAAATATAATTTTAAAAAATAAAACTATATAAGCATTAATTCTACTATCGGCATATTTAGTTGCACCAAAAATTTCCTCAGAATTCCTGACTATTATTTTATTATTAGTAATTATACTGATTGGTATCGAAAATAAATGATTTTGCATAGATAAAATAGCAATCTTTTTTTTATGACTTTTTAAAAAAAAAAACATTTTGATACTTAAAACTAAAGAAAAATAAACTCTTAAAAATTTTTTGAAAAAAAAGTTTGAGTCCTTGATATCTATAATTTTGATAGATCTGAGATCATTGAATTTATTTCTCTCAACGTTTTGTGAAAAAAGAAAAATTTCGAAATTTTTTTTAGTTAAGTAGTTAATTAGATTTATCAAAATTTTTGTAGCTCCACCTTTTTCATAAGATGGATAATAAATTACTAATTTATTTTTTTCTGCCATTTTTGATCTTAAAGACAATATTAGAATAATTAAAATAATTATTCTCTGGTTTAATTGGATCTATCTTATAAATCTCATTAAAAAATGGCATTATTTTGAAAACTTCATAATTTGGTAATATCTTTGAAAATTGGTAAAGATTCACATTCTTTATTAAATGGTGCCAATTGTATTCAATTTGAATATATTCTGGTCTAAATTTGTTTATAAATTTTTTTGAACCTTTTAAAACTTCATATTCATGACCTTCCACATCAATTTTTATCAATTTAGTTTTTTTTGTGAAGATTTTTTTGTTTTTTTTGTAAAAATTATCTAAACTGTTTCGTTTACACAGGGCTTTTTTTTTGTTGTCTTTTAATAAAGCTATCCTGTTTACCTCATAATCTAAATTGGCCCAATGATGATTCTTTCTTGAATAAAAAATTTTAGCTTTACCAGTTTTGTTACTTAATGCTAAATTAAAACAGAAAAATCTATTTTTATAAATTTTTTGCAGTTTTTTTAATTCAAAAAATGTGTACTTAAGTGGCTCAAAGGATATGACATTATAATTTGAATTATCTAAAATATACTTTGAATATTTGCCAATATTTGCTCCAATATCTATTACACAACCGTTTCCCTCAGAAATAACTTTGTTTAAAAATTTTTTTTCACCAGTTTTATTTAAATTTTTATAATTGTTATAACCTATAAATTTTAGAAAAATTTTAATAATTATTACATTTAATTTGTAAAATATTTTTCTTCCAAATATTACATTTAAGGGATCAAGTATTATATTTTCGAAAATTTTTTTTATCATATCTTTTTCAAAATTTTTGCAAATTCGTTGTGCAAATTATTAAATTTATATTTATTTAAACTAGAATGAGCCAATCTGGCTTTTTTTAAAAATTTTTTGTTATTTTTATGAAATTCCCTGATTTTATTAGCTAGATCATCCTCATTACCAGTTTCAAATAAAGTCCCAAATTTACCGTTTGAAAGTATTTCATTAATGCCACCATATGATCTTGAGGCAATAACCGGTATACCACAATTTATTGCCTGTATTACAGAATTGGGAAAGCCTTCATAAACTGAAGTATTGATAAATAAATCAGATTTTAACAAAAATTTTTCCACATTACTAACATTCCCTTTAAAAAAAATTTTTTTTTGTAATCCAAGATCTTGAACTACGTTCTGGGATTTATTCATATTCTCACCGTTTCCTAAAACATTAACGTGTAAATCGAAATTTTTGATTTTATTGATAGCTTTAATAAGTGTCAAAAATGATTTTTCACTAGAAAATCTTCCTATCCAAATAATTTTTACTTTTCTCGTAAATTTTTTGTTTCGAAATTTTTTAATTTTTTTAATACTTTGTGAATAAATTGTAAGTGTTTTTATTTTAAGCTCAGATCTTAATTTAGCAGAAGTATTTTTATTGTTTGTAACTATTAAATCAGCCTTTTTGTAAAGAAATTTAATTATTAATTTGATTAATTTATTTTTAATATATCTCGCAAAACTGTTAAAATGAAAATTAAGTTCTTCATAAGGTGTTCTTTCAAACAAAACGATTTTTAAATTATTAATTGATCTCAAAAATAAAAGGCTTAAAGCATTCGCATAATTTATATTGGAAATAAATATTATATCTTTAAACTTTGCCTCGGATATAATAATTTTTTTTATCTCTGACATAGCATTAAAAGCACCACTAAAATTAAGCTCATCAACCTCGATTCCTTTTTTTTCTAATTCTCTTTTGTATGCACATTTTCCTAAACATATTATTTTACATTGAAATCCGTTTTTCTTTAAATCAATAGACAGCTTTTTAGTAGCTTCACCGGCTCCACCAAGTGAAAAATTAGCTAGAAAAAAAATAAGTTTTTTATGATGCAATTTTAAATAAATTTATATAATCATTAATTAATATACAAAAATATCAATAATGAAAGTTTTTATTTGGAGTCCATTAATTTCTGAAGTAGGAACAACTTATACAATTATAAATACCACTGCTGCTTTCTACAAATTTTCTAATTCTAAAATAGAAAATTTTGTTATCAATGTAGCTCAGGAATGGACCAAATATAAAAAAATTTTAAATTCTTATAATACTAAATTGATAGATTTAAATACAAAACTAGATTTCAAAAAACTACCAAAAAATTCCTTTTTTAAAAGTAGATTAACTTATTTAATAATATTTTTTTTTTCAATTTTCAAACTTCACAAACTCTTAAAAGAGGAACAACCAGATTATTTAATGATACACATTTTGACACCCATTCCTCTTTTGCTTCTTTTTTTCTTCAAATATAATACAAAATTTATACTTAGAATATCAGGCTATCCGCATTTAGGTCTATTTCGAAGTTTGTTGTGGAAATTAGTTAATAAGAAAATTTATAAAGTTTTAAGTCCTTCTGAAAAGACAAAAGAGTTATTGATAAATAAAAAAATATTTTTAAATGAAAAAATTCAAACAATATTTGAACCTATTATTAATCTAGAATTAATAAAAAAAAAGAAGGAAAGTTCACCTGACGATCTTTTTAAAAGATCTGGTGATTATGTGATTTCGATCGGGAGGCTAACAAGACAAAAAAATTTTAAATTTTTAATTAATTCTTTCGATGAAATTTTAAAAAAGATTCCCAATTTGAAGCTTATAATTTGTGGAATAGGAGAAGAGGAAAATTCATTAAGATTGTTGATTAAGCAAAAGGGAAGAGAAAAAAATATAATTTTAGCTGGATATGTTGAAAACATATATCATGCTATTAAAAATTCCAAGTTCTTTGTACTTACATCTGAGTGGGAAGATCCAGGTTTTGTAATTGTGGAGGCAATGTTTTCCAACAAAATTGTAATGTCGAGTAATTGTGGAAGTGGTCCTATAGAAATAATTTCTCACAAAGATAACGGATATTTGTTTGAAAAAAATGATCCAGAAGATTTCATAAAAAATTTTATAGAAATTAACAATTTGATTGAAAATAACAGTCAAAATTTAACAAAAATGAAAATTAGGGCGAAACAAAAAACTTTGAATTACTCTTTATTTAGACACTATTCAATATTAAATAAGATATTTAATTAAATTTGCTATGTTAAAAAAAAAGAATATCTTAATTACCGGTGTTGGGAAAGGCATAGGATATGAGTTGGTTAAGCAGTGCTTAAACAATGGATCCTATGTTTATGGTTTGACTAGATCTAAAAGTGATTTAAAGAAATTTAAAAATCTTAAAAATTGCAAAATTTACATCGGGGATGTGATTAATAAAAACTTAATTAATAGAATTTTAAGTCAATCGATTAAAGATAAAAGGCTTATTAGTGGTTTTGTAAATAATGCTGGTATAAGACAAAGAAAAGAATTTAACAATATTTCAAAAATTGACTTATTAAATGTTTTAAATACTAATTTTGTATCGGTATTTGTTAATATGCAATTGTTTAGCAAGTATTTAATAAAAAAAAAAAATATCAGGGTCTATTGTAAATATTGGATCAATAGTAGGTAAAAATGGTTTTAGTGAATTATCAGGATACGCATCGTCTAAAACTGCTTTATCTGGTTTGAATAAATCGTTTGCAGTCGAAATGGCAAAACATAACATTCGATCAAACATAATTTCTCCAGGTTTCATCGAAACTTCGTATGCAAAAAATTTTAAAAAAAATACAAAATTATATAACTGGACTATTTCTAGAATTCCTCAAAAAAGATGGGGTCAAGCCAGTGAAGTCTGTAATTTAATTTGCTTTTTACTTTCGGAAAAATCTAGCTATATCACAGGCAGTGAATATAATATTGATGGAGGTTGGCTTGCAAACTAAAAAGTTGAAAGTAATTGGATTAATTCCTACAAGATTAGGTTCTACAAGATTACCAGCAAAAGCTTTATTGCCAATTGGCAATCTTCCACTTATTATACATACTTATCGAAGAGCAAAATTGTCAAAATTGCTGGACGATGTTATTATTTGTTGTGATAATCAGCAGACTTTAAAAGTTGCAAAAAAGTTCAAAGCTAAATGTGTATTAACTTCTGTACACCATAAAAATGGAGGAGAGAGGATAGCAGAATATGTTCAAAGACAAAAAATAAAAAATGACTTAATTTTAGACATTCAAGGGGACGAACCACTAATCAGCCCTTACCATATTGATGATCTAATAAAATATCACAAAAATAATTTTGATGCAGATATAATTCTACCGACTCTAAAGGTCAAATCTCCTGGCAATCAAAATATAATTAAAGTTGTCACAAATAAAAAAAAAGAAGTAATGTATTTATCTAGATCTACAATACCTTTTGATTTCAAGAATACTAATAAATATTTTAAAAAGCACCTCTCAATTATTTCCTTTAAACCAAATGCACTAATTAAATTTTCTCAAACAAAAGAGACATCATTGGAAAAAATTGAGGGAGTTGAATTACTTAGAGCTTTGGAGATTGGTCTTAAGATAAAGTCTTTAGAGTTAAAAGGCGATAGTTTTTCAGTAGATGAATATGAGGATTACCTAAGAGCAAAAGATGCAATGAAGAAAGATCTTTTTTACAAAAAATATAAATAATGCAATCTAAAACTCTTCAGTACAAAATTAATGGTGAAATAAGTAAAGTTCACATATGCAAAAGAATTGAAAATAAAATAAAAAATGACATTTCCTCTTTAAAGTCAGATAAAAAAATACTTTTTATTTATGATCAGAATATAAATAAAGAAATTATAAACAATCTTTTTAACCATATAAAAGTTGATGGCTGTGAAGTTTTCAAAATAAACGTCAAAGGCAATAAATCAAACAAAAGTATATTTAAATTACTGAAAATCTTAGATTTTCTTATAAAAAAAAATTTTACAAAAAGGTCAATTATTATTTCTTGTGGTGGTGGAGTTGTGGGTGATATGTTTGGTTTACTTAGTTCACTTTACTTAAGGGGTATGTTTTATTTTCATATACCCTCGACTATGACCTCAATTGTAGATAGCTGTATTGGTGGAAAAACATCAGTTAATTACAAAGGAATTATTAATTGTATTGGAAATTATTATCATCCAAAAAGGGTATATATATCTGAGGAAATTATAAAAGATATACCTGATCGAGAGTATATTGCTGGGTTTGCAGAGATTTTAAAATGCGGTCTTATAAAAAAAAACAATATTCTTAAGATCCTTGAAAAAAATCACCTCAAACTAAAAAATAGAAATTTTAAACTTTTAAAAAATCTTATCTATTTAACACTTAAAACTAAAATTAATTATTTTGCAAACGATGTTTATGAGAACAAAGGCAGGCTCAATCTTAATTTTGGACATACATTTGCTCATGCAATAGAAATGGCTACTGAAAATATATTTAAAAAGGAAATCCTGCGACACGGTGAGGCTGTGGGCCTTGGAATGATATGTGAAATCCTCTTGACCAAAATTAATAAAGGTAAAAATAATTCAATTATCAAAAAAGTTGAAAAAGTTTTAACTTTGTATGATTTACCGATATTATTAAAAACACCAAAGTTGAAACAAAAAAATAAACTTCAAAATGATATCTATAAATATATATTTTTTGATAAAAAAAAGATTAATAAAAATCCTAGATTTATTAGTTTAGCGAGCATAGGTAATCCAGTCATTAAAGAAATAAGTGATTACAATTCATTGAATGAAGTAATTTATAAAATCATTGAATAAATGAAATTTAATAAACAATTAGTAATAATTGATACAGATAAAGATATAAAAAAAAAAATTGTCAATTCTGACATTATTTTTTGGAAAAATAATGACTCTATTGACAAAAATAATAATGAAATAGAAATTAATCTTAAAAACAACTTATTTTTAAAAGCTCAAAAAAAAATCCTGACCAAAGAATTAAGAAAGTATTACGAAAAATTAAGTAAAAAATTTTCAACTAAAAATTTATATCATTTAGAGATTTTCAATATAAGAAACGATAAGATCCGAATATACGATAAGTTTATTTTTTTTTCTTTAATTAAAAAAATTATTAATAAAAAAACTATGAAAAAATAATGATTTTTAGTGATGATGAAAATTATACAAATTTTTATAAGTCTTTAAAAAAAGAAAGCAAAGAGTCCATAGAAATAATCTTTTTGGGAACAAAAAGAAAAAAAATAAATTATAAAATAAGTGCTTTTCTTTTTGTATTAAAAGCAATTTTACTTACAGTTTATGTAAAAATTTCCTTCAAAAACAAGCTTAAAAATTCATATAAAAATTGTTGTTTATCATTATATCCGAATTTTTATAAGAATACTTCCGAGAATTTTTTTAAACAAAAATATTTAAAACTAAATTTTGTTATTGCGGATGAAGTACTTGCCGGCGGTAATTTTGCACAAAAAATTTCTATTATAAAAAAACTACAAAATGTTAATGATTTAGTTATTGTTGAAAAATTTATTTCATTAAGAGATCTAATAAGCAAATTTTTGAGAATTTATTCATTAAATAATGAAATTAAATGTATTGATAAAGAAAAAATATTTTATAATAAAATTGACATTTCAGATGTGATTAATGATTACGCAAAAATAAGTTTATACAATGCATTTAAATTTGAGATATATGAAAATTCACTTTTTAAGCCTTTCCTTAAATATGGTGTCAAAAAATTTCATTATTATATGTTTGAATATAATTTTGGCTTTTTTTTATCAACCTATCTTAAAAAAAAATTCAGAAAAATGGATTTAATCGGTTATCAGCATGGAATTTTTTCTGAACAAATAATGTGGATGTATCTATATCAAAATTCTAAAATAAAAAAAATACTTTCCCCAAATAAAATAGTTGCAAAGTATAAGTCTAGCATCCTAGCTTATAAAAAATTTTTTTCCTCAAAAATCAAATTCAAAAAAGATGAAGACAAGATTATTTTAGAATACGATTTTAAAAAAAATATCTCAAAAAAAAAAGATATTTTAGTATTTTTAGGTCTACACGACGAAAAAGAGATGATAGATCAATTACAAAGAATTTTTCATTATAATAAAAATTTTACATTTTACCTAAAGTTTCATCCTAAAAGTAAAAATAAAGAAATAACAAAATATAGAAAATTTACTGTAATTAAACCAAAAAGTAATATTAAGTTTGATCAATTAGTTTTGTCCCAATCTTCAACAATGATTTATAAACTTATCAATTCAAGAAAAAAATTTAACATTCTAAAACTAAACACAATTTCTAGTTTACTCCCAAAATTAATTGAAAAAAAAGTAAAATATTTGAGATAATTTAGATGATGAATAAATTTAAATTTGAGGAAATGAATTTATCAATTTTTCTTTTTTCAATTTTACCAGTTGCGATAATTTTAGGACCCAGTATTTCATTAATAAATATTGTCTTATTAAGTTTAATTTTTTTTCCGGAATATTTTAAAAATTCAGAAATAAAGATTTACGACAAAAAAGCTTTAGTTTCTTTAATTATTCTTTATATTTATTTAATTTTCAACTCTTTCATATCAATTGACTATTCATCTGGATTTTTTAGAAATGTTGGATTTCTAAGGTTTATTCTCTTTTTTCTAACAATAAACCTTATTTTCTATAAATTGAAAAATAATAAACATTTATTCAAGTTTTGGACTTTAATTTTTTTGTTGGTAATAATAGATATTTATATTGAGAGGTTTACAGGAAGCAATTTATTTGGATATGGGAAAATTCAAATTGATGGTGTTCTTCAACCACATGGACTGAGAGTTGTTAGCTTTTTCAAAACTGAGCCAATAGCTGGTGCCTTTGCTACAGGATTTATTTTTATTATTTCAGGTTTCCTAATTGAAAGTTTTAAAAAAAAAAAAGACAATTTTAAAATATTATTACTATTTATAATATTAATTAGTCTGATAGGAATATTTATTACTGGAGAAAGGTCAAATACGATTAAAGCTTTTTTTGGAATGTCACTGTTTTTTTTGATAACAGATACTTTCAAATGGAAAATCAAAATAATTACTTTTTCAGTATTTTTAATATTGATAGGCACTATTATTCATTCCTCTAGTTACTTTAAAAGTAGATATATTGGATCATTTTTTGAACAATTAAAAACAGAAGAAAACAGAAAAAATTTTACTGAAAATAGTGAGTATTTTAAATTATATAGATCAGGAATATCAGTTTTTAAAAATTATCCTATTCTAGGTGTGGGTAACAAAAATTATCGTATAGAATCATGCGATGTAGAAAAAAGTAAAGAAAATAAAGACTATTATTGTTTAACTCATCCCCATCAAATATACTTTGAACTATTATCTGAACATGGAATTATTGGAACATTTATTATTTTATCAATAATTTTTTATCTTTTATTTAGATTATTAATGCAAATAATAAGATCTCAAAATCATCTTCAGATTGGTGCCTTTATTTTTATATTAATAAATTTTATTCCACTGCTACCGAGTGGTTCATTTTTTAGTGATTTTAATTTATCTTTATTTATGATTAATTTTTCATTAATGTACGCGATAAATACAGAAA
>MDTB01175571.1_pt1 | contig 13960 bp, 10 predicted proteins | sample 811161 | NCBI WGS metagenome assembly MDTB01 (sample SAMN05326650, study PRJNA326480) | marine metagenome | isolation source: seawater | place: Mediterranean Sea | collected 2009
CTCTTAAGCAAGATATCTTCAAAATTTTATAAATTAAAACCAAAAAATATTATTGCAGTAACAGGCACTAATGGAAAAACATCAGTCGCTGATATGTTCTATCAAATATTAAGAATCAATAAAATATCTGCTGCAACAATTGGAACTTTAGGTGTTAAATATAATGGCAGGATTATTAAAACTAATCTTACTTCTCCTGATACAATAACGCTTCATAAACACTTAAATTTTTTAAAAAAGAAAAAAATTCAAAATGTAATTATTGAATCATCTAGTCATGGCTTGTGTCAAAAAAGATTACATCACATAAATTTTAAGGGTGCAATTTTTACTAATTTTAGTCAAGACCATTTAGATTACCATAAAAATATGAAGTCTTACCTAGATGCAAAACTTATACTATTTAAAGAAATTTTAAAAAAAAATTCTACAATTATATCTGATAAAGAAATTAAACAGTTTTCAATATTAAAGAAGATATCAAAAAAAAAAAATTTGAAACTTTTAAATATTGGCAAGGAATTTAAAAAAATAAAAAATGAATATTTAGAAAAAACTAGTAATTTTAAAATTAAAAATTTAGCAATGGCAATTAAAGCAACAAAATTATGCGGACTAAAAGAAAAACTAATTTATAAATCTATCAAAAAAATAAAAGATGTAGATGGCAGGCTTGAACTGGTGAGAAAATATCCCAACGGCGTCAAAGTTTTTGTAGATTATGCCCACACACCTGACGCAATGCTAAAAACTTTAAAATCTCTAGAGGAGACCAATCACGGAAAAAATATTTCTATAGTTTTTGGCTGTGGAGGGGAAAGAGATCAAAAAAAAAGACCGTTAATGGCAAAGTTAGCTAATAAGTATTGTAGAAAAATTTATATTACCGACGACAATCCAAGGAATGAAAATCCTCAAAAAATTAGGAGTCAACTTTCAAAATATATTTCAAAAAATAAAGCTTTTAATATTGGTGAAAGGGAAATCGCTATTAAAAAAGCTATCCAAAACGCTAGTCCAGGAGAGATAATATTAGTTGCCGGAAAAGGTCACGAAGAAAAACAAATTTATAAAAATAAGATATTAAATATTTCAGATAAAAAAATTATAAAAAAAATAAATTTAAAAAATAAAATTATTTCTAAAAAAAAATTAAATTACTTACAAAATAACTTAATTTTAAAAAAAATTATTAATCAGCCAAAATTTTTTAAATTCAATGGACTTTCAATAGATACTAGAACAATTAAAAAAGAAAATTTATTTCTTGCAATTAAAGGAAAATATAATGATGGAAATAAATTTATTAATACAGCTTTTAGAAAGGGAGCTGAATATGCTATTTCTAAAAATAAAATCAAACAAAATAAAAAAATAATTAAAATCAAAAATACAATTTTATTTTTGAACAAATTTGCTGAATTAAAACGTAAATATACTTTTGCAAATATTATAGCTATTACAGGTAGCGCTGGAAAAACATCCTTAAAAAATTTAACCAAAGATCTATTAGGATATTTTGGAAAAACCCATTCTTCACCTAAATCATTTAACAACCATCTTGGGGTTCCTTTAAGCTTATCAAATTTAAGTTATGAAGATAAGTTTGGTGTCTTTGAAGTTGGTATGAGTAAGTTTGGAGAAATTCGAAATCTTACAAGATTGATCAAACCACATATTGGAATAATCACAAATATTGGCGAAGCGCATATAGAAAATTTTAAAAGTATAAGTGGTATAGCTAAAGCTAAATCAGAAATAATAGAAAATATTGAGTATGGAGGAACAATTATTTTAAATAGAGATGATAAATTTTTTAATTACTTAAGCAAAAAAGCAAAAAAATATAAACTAAAAATATCCACTTTTGGAAATCATAAAGATGCAGACTTACGTATTGAAAAAATAATTAATTTAGGCAACACATCAAAAATTTTTATTAAAATAAAAGAAATAAGAATTAATTTCATAATTGGAGAAATTAATATAAACAATGTTTTGGCATCACTTGCAGTACTGAGAGAACTTAATTTAGATTTTTTAAAAATATTAGCAAAATTCAAAAATTTTAGCTCACCAGAAGGTAGAGGAAAAAAATATTTTATCTCGCGATATAATAAAAAATTTAAATTTATCGATGAAAGCTATAATGCTAATCCTTTATCAGTAAAAAATGCTATTAATAAGTTAAGTTTAATAAATAAACGGAGATTTAAGAAATATTTAATTCTTGGAGATATGCTTGAATTAGGTTCAAAATCCAAAAAACTTCACGAGAAATTATCTGAAGCTATTAACAATTCTGATATTGATAAAGTCTTCATTAAAGGAAAAAAAATTCTTTATACTTATAAACATATTAATAGAGAAAAAAGAGGAAATATTTTTCAAAATAATGAAGATATAGATTTAAGCTTAAACAAAATGATATCAAATAACGATTATCTAATGATTAAAGGTTCCAACGCAACTGGGCTTAATAATTTTAGTAAAAAAATGATAAAAGGAATTTAAATGTTATTTAATTTATTAACTTCTTTAATTGACCAATATTCTTTTTTAAATGTTTTCAAATATCTCACATTTAGAACTGGATTGGCCGTTGTCACTTCTTTGGTAGTAGTATTTATTATTGGCGGACCTTTAATCAAATTATTTTCTGAAAAAATGATAACTGGACCAATAAGACAAGATGGGCCAATCGATCACATAATAAAGAAAACTGGAACACCAACTATGGGAGGAGTAATAATAATTGTTGGAATTTTATCTAGTACACTTTTATGGGCCGATTTATCGAATATATATGTTTGGACATTAATTTTTGTTTGTCTTGCTTTAGGTGCGTTATGGCTATTAGACGATATATTAAAAATTAAGTTTAAAAATTCTAGTGGACTTAAATCTAAGTATAAGTTTCTTGGTCAAATTATAATTAGTTCAATTACTTTATTTATTTTAATAAATTATTCTGATCATGAACATTTATTCAATCTTTATTTTCCATTTTTCAAAAATTTAATATGGTACATGGGTTTATTTTTTATACCTTTTGGCTTATTCGTTATTATTGGAGCATCTAATGCTGTAAATTTGACCGATGGCTTAGATGGATTAGCAACAGTACCAGTAATGTTAGTTGCACTTTCGTTTACATTAATTTCATATGTGGTTGGCAATACAATTTTTTCTGAATATTTACAAATTCAATATATTCCCGACGTAGGAGAACTTGCTATTTTTTGTGGTTCTGTTGTTGGAGCTTGTCTAGGTTTTCTTTGGTACAATGCTCCTCCAGCAAAAATTTTTATGGGTGATACAGGTTCACTTTCTCTAGGTGGATCATTAGCCGCTATAGCAATTATAGTTAAACATGAAATCGTTTTAGCTATTATTGGAGGTTTATTTGTTTTGGAGACAGCTTCAGTAATTATTCAAGTAGTTTCTTACAAATTAACCGGCAAAAGAATTTTTAAAATGGCACCAATACATCATCATTTTGAAAAAAAAGGTTGGGCAGAATCAACAATAGTAATTAGATTTTGGATTATTGCTATTATTCTTGCATTAGTCGGACTAGCAACATTAAAGCTAAGGTAAATTATGCATCAAATTCAAGATTTTAAAAAAAGCTCGTTCCTTGTTTATGGCCTAGGTGTGACTGGTCTTTCAGTAATTAAGTTTTTTAATAAAAATAAGATTAAAAACTTTAAGATATGGGACGACAATCAAAAAAATAAATTTAAAAACCTTAAAGCAAAAAATTTAACCAAAACACTTAATCAAGTCGATTATGTCGTGCTATCTCCTGGAATAAGTTTAATAAATAATAAAATACTTAGAAAATTTAAAAAAAAAATAATAACAGATATTGATTTGTTTTATTCAACTAAAAAAAAATCAAAAACCATAGTAGTTACGGGTACTAATGGTAAATCTACAACCTGTAAATTGTTGGCTCACCTTCTTCGAAAAAATAAATTTAAGTCCTTATTAGGTGGAAATATCGGCACTCCAATATTAAATATTAAAAATTCAAAAAATGATTATGTCATAATAGAAGCTTCTTCTTTTCAACTTTCACATTCAAAGTTTATTCATCCTGATTATGCATTTTTTCTTAATTTTAACAATGATCATTTAGATTGGCATGGAAGCAAGGTTGCCTACTTTAATTCAAAGTTAAAAATTTTTCGTCTCCAAAATAAAAAAAATATTGCATTAGTTAATAAAAAATTAAAAAAAATTTTCATGAAAAATAAATTTTTAAGCAAATTAGTTGTTCCTCAAATCAAGAATTACAAAAATTTAAAGATAAAAATTAATAACAAATATTTAACTTCTAATATTAATGATGAAAATATGAGTTTTGTATACGCTTTTGCTAAACTATTGCGAATTAGAGAAAAATCTTTTATTTCAGCTATTAATACTTTTAAAGGTTTGCCCCACAGATTTGAGTTTTTTTTAAAAAAAAACAATATTACCTTTATAAACGACTCTAAAGCGACTTCTTATGAAGCAACTAAATTTGCCTTATCTGGTATTAAAAATGTTTACTGGATATTAGGAGGACTACCAAAAAAGGGTGATAAAATAAAATTAGGAAAATTAAAGAAAAATATTATTAAATGTTATTTAATAGGTAAAAATATAAATTTTTTTAAAAATGAAATTAAAGGTAAAATAAATTTTTCAGTCACTAAAAACCTTCAAAATTCTATAATTCAAATATTTAAAGATATTAAGCTTCATAAAAAAATTGATAAAACTATATTATTAAGTCCAGCGGCCGCTTCATTTGATCAGTTCTCAAATTTTGAAAAGAGGGGTGAAGAATTCAAAATTTTATGCAGAAAATATGCTAGAAAAAACATTTAAATATCAACTTACAAATTACTGGAGATGTATAGACAAAAAAATTCTTTTTAGTTTTTTTGTTCTTTTTTTTTTAGGTTTATTTTTTTCTTTTTCCTCCACATCATCTCTTGCAGGAGAAAGACTTAACAAGGACTATTATTTTTTTTTTAATAGACACTTTATTTTTACCTTTTTAGCTATTTTTGTTATGATCACTATTTCATTAATTAAAACGGAGATATTCACAAGGTTATTTGTACCATTATTTATTATTACTTATATATTTTTAGCGTTAGTTCCAATAATTGGCGTTGAAGTAAAAGGAGCTAAACGTTGGATAGATCTTTATTTTTTTAGATTACAACCAATCGAAATATTAAAACCTTTTTTTATTTTAATGACAGTTGAAATACTGAGACTTGAAAAATTTGAAAATCCCCAAATTAAATATTTGTTAAGCTTTCTATTACTTTGTTCAGTTATAATTTTATTAATTGATCAACCGGATTTAGGCCAATCAATATTACTAACTTGTTCTTGGATTGCCACTGTCTTTGTTTCTGGTGTTAATTTATTTTATATATTTATTTTCTTTTTATTTTTTTTAACATCAATATGTGCTCTACTTTTTTTTTTACCAGAGAAGTTCGGTTATATAATAAATCGTTTAGTTACTTTTTTTGATCCAAGTCAGGGCGATAAATTTCAGTCATCCGCCGCGCTTGATGCAATAAAATTAGGAGGTTTAACCGGTCAAGGAATGGGTGAAGGTATTTTAAAAGAGAGCGTTCCCGAGGCTCACACAGATTATGTGATAGCTGTTATATCTGAAGAGTATGGCTCATTAGTTTCAATATTAATATTGTCCATATTTTTATACATTTCTTTTAGAATTATTAAAAATTGCGTCAATCAAGATAGTCAATTTTTAAAAATTTCTTTAAGTGGTTTGGCGACACTATTAATATTTCAAACATTTATTCATGCTGGAGTAAACATAAATTTATTGCCAGCCACAGGAATGACCTTACCTTTTTTAAGTTATGGCGGATCGTCATTAATTGGTAGTGCGATTTTAGCAGGCATAGTTTTAAACTATACAAAAAACAAAACTTACTTATATGACTAAAAGAAAAATTATAATTGCAACCGGCGGGACTGGCGGACATGTTTTCCCCGCTTATAGTTTGGCAAATTATTTAAGCAATAAAAATTTTGATGTAAAATTAACTACTGATAAAAGGGGATTTAAGTATTTAAAAGAGTATAAAGATTTAAATCTAATTGAAATTCCTTCGTCTCCTTTTATAAGGAAAACAATTTTAAAATTTTTAATTTCTATTTTAATAATTATTTATTCAGTTATTAAGTCTTTTTTATTTTTATTAATAAACAGGCCTTCAATTATTTTTGGAATGGGAGGATATTCATCTTTTCCAATTTGTATTGCGGCATCAATTTTAAAAATTAAATTTATCATTTACGAAAACAATTTAATTATAGGTAAAGCTAATCGATATTTATTGCCATTTGCGTCAAAAATATTTGTTTCTTATAAATTACTTGAAGGTATACCAAAAAAATATAACAATAAAGTTTTTGAAATTGGAAATATAGTAAGAGAGGAAATAATTAACTCTTATCCAACTGATCAGACAAATCAATTTGAGAGAATAAAAATCTTAGTCTTAGGAGGAAGCCAAGCTGCCAAAATATTCGCAGAAGAGCTACCTAAAATTTTTGAAAAATTAAAAAATAATAAAATACCGATTAAAGTATATCAACAATGTCAAAATAATCAGAATAATGCGTTAGCAGAGTTTTATAAAAAAGCTAAAATAGATTATGAAATATTTAATTTTACAGATAAAATAAGTAAATATTATTCCAAGGCAAATCTAGTGATAACACGTTCAGGAGCTTCTGTTTTAGGTGAATTAGTTAATTTTAAATTACCATTTATTTCAATACCTTTACCAACATCAGCAGAGAATCACCAATATAAAAACGCTGAGTTTTATTTAAAAAAAGGTTATGGATATTTGATAGAAGAAAAAGATATAAAAAATAAATTGTATAATTTAGTTAAGCAAATTTTTAATGATAATTCTTTGGTAAATAATATTTTATCAAACCAAAAAAAATATTCAGATAAAAATATTTTTAAAAATTTACAAGTCCAACTAGAGAAAATATTGAATGAAAAAAATTAATTTAGGTCAAAAAGATATTATTCATTTTATTGGTATTGGCGGTATAGGAATGAGTGGTTTAGCTCAAATCATGAAAAATATGGGTTTTAAAGTTCAAGGCAGTGATCAAAATAAAAATAAAAACACAATCAACTGTTCAAAAAAAGGAATAAAAATATTTATTGGCCATTCATTAAGTAATATCAAAAATGCAACTATTGTAGTTAAGTCTTCTGCAATTAAAAATAACAACCTAGAACTTAAATATGCAAAAAAAAATAAAGTTCCAATTCACTCAAGAGCAGAAGTTTTAGCAGACGTTGTATCTTTAAAGAAAAATATAATAATCACTGGTTCGCATGGAAAAACAACAACTACTTCTTTAGTAGCAAAAATTTTATCAGATCAAAAATTAGACCCAACTATTATTAATGGAGGTGTAATTAATTCTTTCAATAGCAACGCAAAGCTAGGAAAAGGAGACTGGGCAATTTTAGAAGCAGATGAGTCAGATGGCAGCTTTTTAAAATTACCAATTAATTATTCAATTGTAACAAATTTAGACTATGAGCACTTAGATTATTATAAAAGTTATAAAAATTTAGAGAATTCTTTTTTAGAATTCATTAATAAAACTCCTCCAACTGGAAAATCGATTATTTGTATTGATAACAATAATATTAAAAAAATTTTAAATAAAATTAGAAATAAAAATATTATTACTTTTGGAGAAAATAAAAAAGCAGATTATCTTATAAAGAAAATCACATACAACTATGATAGTACAACTTTCAATTTGAATTTCAAAGACAAGAACAGAAAAATTAAGACCATAAATAATATAAATGTTAGACTATTAGGAAAACACAATGTCTTCAATGCAGCTGCAGCATTAATATTATGTATAAATCTTGGTGCAAATATAAATATCATAAAAAAGTCGTTAAAAAATTTTACTGGTGTTCAAAGAAGAATGACTAAGGTGTTTTCAAAAAACAAAAATGATTTTTACGACGATTATGCTCATCACCCGACTGAAATTAGCTCAATATTAGATGGAGTCAGAAATGTAAATTCAAAAAGAAAAATAATTAGTATCTTTGAACCTCACAGATACTCTAGAGTTATGTCTTTAAAAAATGAGTTTTCAAAATGTTTCACCAAATCAGATTTAGTTATCATATGTCCTTTATACGCAGCGGGTGAAAAAAAGAATTTAAAATTTAATCTTATAAAATTTTCTAATTTAATAGCTAAAAATTCAAACACACAAACAATAACTATTAAAAGTGAAGTTGAACTTTGCAGATTCTTAAAAAAGCATCTTATCAATAATGAAATTATTATTGGTATGGGAGCAGGTATAATATCAAAATGGATGATGGAGCTTAAATATTCATTATGATTACAGAAATTAATTTTACAAAAAAATTAAATGATAATTTTAGAAAAAATGTAAAACTTTCTAATTATAGCTGGTTTAACCTAGGAGGAAATGCAGAATATTTTTATAAAGCTGAAGATAAAAATCAACTTATTAAATTATTAGCAGAAGCCAAAAAAAAAAATTTAAAAACAACAATATTAGGTGCTGGTTCAAATATTTTGTTTAGAGATAGCGGTGTTAAAGGGATTGTTATAAAGTTGGGAAGTGAATTTTCTTATACTAAACTAATTGAAAAAAACATAATATTAACAGGCGCAGCTACTCTTGACCGTAAAGTTGCTAATTTTGCAAAAGAAAATAGTTTAGAGAACTTAGAGTTTTTATCATGTATACCTGGATCAATTGGAGGAGCAGTCATCATGAATAGTGGTTGCTATGGAAATGATATCTCTAAAGTCTTACTTTCTGTTAATGTTATAGACAAAAAAAAACTTAAAGAAATTGAAATTAAAAAAGATGATATTAAATTTTTGTATAGGGGAACAGGTCTACCTGATGATTTAATTATTATTTCTGCTAAATTACAAGGCACTATTGGTCAAAAAAAAGAAATAGAAAAAAAACAGTTGGATTTTATAGAAAGAAAAAAACTATCACAACCAAGTCAAATAAAAACATGTGGAAGCACTTTTAAAAATATTAGCAACAATAAAAAAGCTTGGATGCTAATTAAGCAATCAGGATGCGAAAATTATCGTGTAGGTGGTGCTATAATTTCACCTAAACATTGTAACTTTTTTATTAATAATGGCAACGCAAAATCTTCAGATATAGAAAATTTAATTAAGAAAGTAAGAAGAAAAGTTTTTGAGAAAACTGGAGTTAATCTGGAACTAGAAATTAAAATAATTGGTGAATAAAAAAAAATTTAAAAATGTTTTGGTTGTGTTAGGTGGAGTCTCTGGAGAGAGAGCTATCAGCATACAGAGTGGTAAAGCATGTATCAATGCTCTTAAAAAATTGGGCTATAAAGTATCAACTTTTGATCCTAAATTTAAAAACTTAAACTTAATTGATAAAAAAAAAACTGATGTAATTTTTAATGCTTTACATGGAAAATATGGAGAGGATGGTGTAGCGCAAAGTTATTTTGAATATTTAAAGATTCCTTACACGCATTCTGGCGTAATTAGTTCGTTTAATGCCATGAATAAAGTAATTTCAAAAAAAATATTTGTAAAAAATAAAATTAAAACTCCAAAATTCTTTTTAATTAAAAAAAAATCAAAACTAAAAACTATATTTCAAACTATTAAAAATAAAAAATTTAATTTCCCAGTTGTCGTAAAACCAATTAATGAAGGCTCTAGCTTAGGTGTCGAGATCTGTAAAAATAAAAAAATATTATTTAAATCAATTCAACTACTATTTAAAAAATATGATGAACTAATTTTAGAAAAATATTTGGGAGGTCAAGAAATACAAGTAGCTGTAATTAATGGAAATCCTTTAGGAGCAATCGAGCTAATACCAAAACGACTATTTTATGATTATGAAGCAAAATATACTAAAAGCGCAAACACAAAACACGTGATGCCTGCAAGACTTACAAAAAAAAAATATCGTGAGGTTTTAAATATAGCAAAAAAAACACATAAGGTTCTTAATTGTAGAGGGGTGACAAGAGCAGATTTTAAATTTTATAAAAATAATTTTTATTTATTAGAATTAAATACACAACCAGGAATGACAAACCTTTCTTTAGTTCCTGAAATTGCTAATTATAAAGGAATAAATTTTCAAAATTTAGTTAAAAAAATCATATTAGACGCAAGTACTAATAAATGAAGAAACGTATAATATTCGTTGCAGGATTATTGATATTATTAACTACGATTAATTTTCAACAAAAATTTTTTTTTTCTAGTTTTAATTTAGAAAAGATAATTATAGAAAATAATATTTTATTAACAGAAAAAGAAATAAAAAAATTACTAATACCACTATATAACAAAAATCTTTTAATTTTAAAAAATGAAAAAATTGAAAAAACTTTGATGCAAAATAGCTTCATTGAAGGATTTAGTATCAAAAAAAAATATCCAAAAACTTTAAAAATAAAAATTTATGAGAAAAAACCAATTGCTATCTTTATTAAAAAAGAAAAAAAATTTTATTTAAGTGAAAATATTGATTTAATAGAATTTAAAGAGTTAAAAAATTATTATGATTTACCTTATGTGTATGGAAATGTGAAAGAATTTAAGACTTTTTATAACGATTTAAAAAAAATTAAATTTCCATTTAATCAATTAATAAAGATTCAGCTATTCGACTCTAATAGATGGGACATGGAAACATTGGATAATAAACTTATAAGGCTCCCACCTAAAAATTATAAAGAAAGTTTAGAAAATTATATACAACTCAAAAATAAAAATAATTTTAATAAATACAAGGTATTTGATTATAGAATAAATAATCAACTTATTTTAAAATAGAAAATGTATAACTCCTCTTTAAAACTTTATTTGGAAATTAATAGTTCTAATTATATTTTCTTAGTAGCTAAAAATGATGAACAAAATGATTTAAAAATTATTTATAAGCAAGAGATACCTTTAAAGGACATAATGCATAATAGAGTTTTTGATTTTGAAAATATTTATTTAATAGTAAAAGAAAATATTTATCTCATTGAGAAAGCTTTAAAACATACTTTTAAAGAGATAGTTTTAATACTAGACTATTTCCATCCAAACTTCATAAGTTTATCAGGATATAAAAAATTAAATGGAACACAAATCCTAAGAGAAAATATTATTTATATTTTAAATAATTTAAAATCATGTGTTAGCATTAATGAGTCAAAAAAAACAATATTACATATTTTCAATACAAAATTTTATTTAGACAAAAAAATAATTAATAATTTACCCATAGGATTATTTGGTAATTTTTATTCTCATGAATTATCTCTAATACTAATGAACACTGATGAATTTAGAAGCTTAAAAAATATTTTCAATAAATCTAATTTAAAAATAAAAAAAATATTTATTAAAAGTTTTATAGAAGGAGCTTATATTAGTAATACTCATAAAAATCATGAAACTTTTTTTAAAATTAGGATTAGCAACAATGAATCAAAAATTTTTTTCTTTGAAAACAATTCTCTTAAATTTGAACAAAAATTTAGATTTGGAACAGATATTATTATTAAAGATGTATCTAAAATAACTTCTCTTAAAGTCGAAAATATTAAACTTATTTTTACTAATTTAGATTTTGAAAAACATATTCCAGAAGATGAATTTATTGATAAAGAATTTTTTAAAAATATGATCTATAAAAAAATAAAAAAAAAACTTGTTTACGATATAGCTTTAGCTAGGATTAAGGAAATTACAGAAATTTTAATTTTTAAAAATATAAATTTAAAAAATTACATTAAATTTTCAAAAGATATTTTTTTAGAAATTGACTCAAAACCACAACTTAAAAGTTTAGATATATTTTATCAAAATATTTTCTCTAATAGAGGAAATTTGAAATTAAATTTTGTTAATATTTTATCCAAAGAGAGTTTATTAAACACAACAGATAAACTTGTTCATTTTGGTTGGGACAGGGAAGTTATACCAACTACCAAAACTAAAAAAACATTAATTAGAAGGGTTTTTGAAGCGATATTTAGCTAATTGTTGTTATTTTTAGAAACATAAGTTGTCTTAAGTTTAACATTCAAATTGAGTATTAACTACGTGTGAGTGAAATTTATCAAAAAACAGTAGTAAAGCCCTTAACCTTTAGTGGAATTGGCTTACATTCCGGCTCCAATTCAATCATAAATATTCTACCTGGAAATGAAAATTGTGGAATAGTTTTCAAAAGAATAGATCTTGAAAAAAATAATTTAATTGAAGCCAATTATCGAAATGTTTCTTCAACAACGTTGTCTACAACACTGCAAAATAAATATGGCGTTAAGGTCTCAACCGTAGAACATTTATTAGCAGCGTTTTATATCGTAGGTATAGACAGTGCAATCATAGAAATTGATAGTGAAGAAGTTCCCATAATGGATGGTTCGGCAAAAATTTTTTTAGATGTTTTAAAAAAAATAGAACTAAAACAACTGAGTAATAAAATAAAATATCTTAAAATTTCAGAAGAAGTAGAATTGATTGACGGAGACAGAAAAATAAAAATTATACCAAAAGATAGTTTTGAAGTTGATTTTGAGCTAAAATATAATAATAAAATAATTAGCAACCAGAGAAATGTTGTAAATTTTAGTTTAGACGATCTCAAAGATGTCGAAGAGTCACGAACATTTTGTTTATACAACGATATTCAAAAAATCAAAAAGATGGGATTAGCTAAGGGTGGCAATCTAGAAAATGCAATTGTTGTAAATGAAGATAAGATAATCAACAAAGGTGGTTTAAGAAATGATAAAGAATTTGTAAATCATAAAATATTAGACTTAGCAGGTGATTTTTTATTATCAGGCTTCAAAATATTGGGTAAAGTTTTTTGTTATCAAGGTGGCCATCAACTTTCAAATTTATTTCTACACAAATTAATAAAATCAAAAAATAAATATACAATTTTAAACTTTCATAAAAATACAGCTAAAGAAAATGAAGCTTCAAAATTACCTTTTAAGCTAGTAGCGAATGCTTAATATTTAGTTTATTTTAATATTCTAATTATTTTTTAATCTGATATTAAAGTATTTATGCTAATAAGGTTGATAATAATTATTTTTGTTTTTGGTTTTTTAAACTCTTGCTCAAAAAATAAAAATGATATTTACGAGCCTTCACAATTATTAGACCCTTATAAAATTTATAATGAAGGGCTAGAAGCATTTAAAAAAAATGATTATTTTTGGGCAAGTAAAAAATTTTCAGAAGCAGAACTTAATTTTACCAAACCAGACCTAGCAGCAAAATCTGCTATAATGTCCAGTTATTCTTTGTACGGTATTAATTTTTACCTAGAAGCGGAAGAAAATTTAAAAAGATTTTTAAAAACTTATCCTGCGAATAAAAATGTTATTTACGCTAAATATCTTTTAGCAATTATTTATTATGAACAAATAAGCGAAGAAGACAAAGATCTTGAACCTCTTTTGAAAACAAAAGAAGCAATTGAAATTTTTATAAAAGATTACCCGGAGTCTGAATACACGACGGATTTAAAATTTAAGAGAGGTTTAGTAGAAAATCAGTTAGCGGCGAAAGAACTATATATAGCAAGATATTATATCTCTGTACAAAAATGGATACCAGCCATTAACAGGTTAAAAATTATAATTAATAAATATGACACAACAATTTTTGTGGAGGAAGCCTTACATAGATTAGTTGAAATTTATTATTTCTTAGGATTAGAAGATGAGGCAAGAGGCTACGCTGCTGTACTTGGCTATAATTATAATTCCAGTGAATGGTTTAAAAAAACATATAAGGTTTTCGATAAAAATTATGAAAAGTTTAAAAGAGAAACAAAG
>MDTB01065784.1_pt1 | contig 13959 bp, 11 predicted proteins | sample 811161 | NCBI WGS metagenome assembly MDTB01 (sample SAMN05326650, study PRJNA326480) | marine metagenome | isolation source: seawater | place: Mediterranean Sea | collected 2009
AAGATCATATAAATCAATATTTTGAATACTCACTCCATCGCGAACAATTTTTATATTTCTTAAGGAGGCACTATTTAGAAATCCTCCACTTGATATGATCCCATTTATAGATGTTCCAAGAGCATTCAGAAAATATGCTCCGGGATTATTAACCATACCAAAAACATATACTTGATTAGTCTTAACCTGATTTAATGATAAAAATACTTCAGATCCAACATCCTTTAATTGAATAAACTTCCTAGTTTTTGCAATAGCATCCGAAATCGTTAATCCAGTAACGTTGACAGGACCAAATCCTGGAATCAGTAATTCACCATTGTTTCTTACTATAATTTCTGAGTCTAAATTATTCATGCCAGTAATAAAAATCCTCAATTTATCGCCAACTTTTAATTTATAGTCACTTCCAAGTGATGATTCATCAATTGCATCAAAGCTCATTGGATATCCTGAAAAAATGTCAATTCCAAAAATTTTTAACTCTGAAACATCTGAAGGAGAAGATAGTTCTTTATACTTTTTATACTCATCAATTAAAAAACATGCTCTTTGGTCTTTTGAACACAATTTAGAGGCTAATTCCAATCTATCTTCTTGGAGCTTTGATAAAAAGAGATTTCTTTCAAGTTCATCATCTACTTTTCGCAGTTGAGATACAGTATTTTTTAATTGATTTTGTGTAAACGACTCATAGCCCTTTTCTTCCTCTTGCTGTGAACTTCCTTTGAGCTCATCTTGAAGAACTTCACGTAACAAATCATCACTTACTTGAGCAAAGACTGAAATAGGAATTAGAAAAACAAATAATATTTTTAGGAAAAATAGTTTCATATCATGATTATACATCTTTCAAAGAATCTTAATGATTGTATTGCTTGTTTTTTTAAGAAAAATTAGTTTCCTAAAGCTAACTTTTCTAACATAAAATAATATTCATTTTTAGGAGAGCTATCCAATTTCTTCAAAATAATATTTTTATCTATAAAGCCTTGTTTGTATGCAGCATATTCAGGGGATCCAAATAATTGACCAGATCTTTTCTGAATAGCAGCAATAAACTCTGATGCATCTTGAAGTGAATTAAAGGTACCAGCATCCATCCATGACGAAGAAGAGCTGAGTCTAAAAACTTCTAATTGCTTCTTTCCTAAATATAAATTATTTAAATCAGTGATTTCAAGTTCACCTCGTGACGATAATTCTAACGATTTAGCCATATTAGAGGCATTTGAATCATAAAAATACAGTCCAGTTACAGCATGATTAGAAATAAATTTATCTGGTTTTTCAACTATTAATTCAGGATCTTCTCTATTGAATTTTACAACTCCATAACGCTGAGGATCATTTACCTCAATTGAAAAAATCATTGCCCCATCTCCTTTGAAATGATTAGATGCATTGAAATGAAGTGAATCTGAGATAAAAATATTATCTCCTAAAATTAATGAAGTACTATCATTATCAATAAAATTCTCACCAATTATCAAAGCCTCTGCTATTCCATTTGGTCTTGACTGAGACAAATATTCTATTTTGATACCAAAATCATCACCATTTCCTAATAAATTCTTAAATGAATTAATATTTTCGGGATTTGTAATAATCAAAATTTCTTCAATCCCAAAAGAGATAAGTGTCGAAAGTGGATAATATATTAATGGCTTATCAAAGATAGGCAGTAGTTGTTTGGACTGAGCTATTGTTAATGGGTGCAATCTTGTGCCAGAGCCGCCAGCAAGAATAATTCCTTTCATAATTTTTTTACCACTTTTGAAAGTGCATTATCCCAGTTTTCAAACTGATAATGAAATTCTTTTGAAAATAGATCACAATTCAAACTTGTATTTAAGGGCCTTGGAGCAACAAGGTTAAAAAAACTATTTTCAACTTTTTCTAAAATCTTTTTTTTCTCAGGATTTAATTTTGATAAATCTGCTAATATTTTTTCTAGAAATTTAAAGCGTGAAATATTCCCAATATCCGCAAAATGATATGTACCAAACTTTAATGAGGAATCAAAAAAATAATTAAGTATCGTTTCTACCCCATCTGCTAAATTCGAAGCTGAAGTTGGAGATCCGAAAGAATCAATTGAACCATACATAGTATTAGAATTAAGATCGAAATTTTTCTTTATATTGTGTAAAAAATTATTGGGAGAGATATGATGGCTGTATAACCATGAAGTTCTTAAAATTATATATTCAGTGCAAAAATTTCTAATCGCTTCTTCGCCCAGTAATTTTGATAAGCCATATTTATTAATCGGATTAGGCGTGCATTTTTCATCATAAAACTGAGCTGATCCGTCAAAAACATAATCTGTTGAAATATGGATAAAAAAAGCATTGTCTCTTTTACATAATTCTGCGATCTTTTTTACTGCAAGATGATTCACTAAAAATGCATCTTCATTTTTTTCTGCATCTTCAACATCGTTAAAAGCAGAAAAATTGATTACAACATCAAATTTTTTTGTATTAAGTGATTCTTTTATTTCATCTATGTGTTTAAGATTTAAATCATGTGAATCAAGCTTAAAAATATTAAATTTTGTTTGCTCACTAAAACACTTTCCTAGCTGACTATTTGAGCCAATTAAAGCAATCACTCATCCCACCAAGATTGATTTTTAATGTACCATTCGATTGTTTGATTTAAGTTGTGCTGAAAAGAGTTACTTGGCTGCCATCCTGCTTCATCAAATATCTTTGAACTATTAATTGCATACCTAAAATCATGCCCTTTTCTATCTTCAACGAATCGAATTAATTTTTTAAGATCCAAGAAATTATAATCTTCTTCCAAAATACTTAATATCATGTTGGTTAAATCAATGTTTGATATTTCGAACCCGCCTCCTATGTTATAGGTTGTATTCTTTTTTTTAGCAGTATGTAATTTTAATATTCCATCAACGTGATCTTTTACAAACAACCAATCTCTAATATTGTCACCAGTTCCATAAATTGGAATTTCCTTTCCAATTACGGCATTTTTTATAATTTTTGGGATCAATTTTTCAATGTTTTGTCTAGAACCATAATTGTTGCTGCAATTAGTTATTAAGTAATCCAAATTATAAGTGCGACTCCAAGCCTCAACCAAAAGATCAGACGAGGCCTTTGATGCTGAATATGGAGAGCTAGGCAAGTATTTGTTATCTTCCTCGAAAGGATTTTCTGATTTTGACAAAGAACCATACACTTCATCTGTTGAAATATGATGGAAAAAAATATTCTTCCCAAGATCTTTCGAATGCCGAGTACATTCCAAAAGATTATAAGTTCCCATGATATTTGAATTTACGAAGTCAGATGGTGAAGTTATAGAATTGTCTACATGTGACTCAGCAGCAAAATGAAAAATAGCATCAAAGTTGTTTTCAGAAAAAATTTTTTTTACATCTTTAATATCTGTAATGTCAACTTTATAAAAAGAATAATTATTTATTTGGTTTAGTAATTCAACAGTTTTGTTTGAGACTGCATATCCTAATTTATCAATGTTAATGATTTTAGTATCTTGATAATATTCTGAAAAATACTCTATAAAATGTGAGCCAATAAAACCACAACCACCCGTGACCAAAATGCTGTTATAAATTGATTTAGTCATCAAATACGCCCTTAAACTTTAATTCTTCAATAGTTAAACCATTCTTATCTTTTGCAGATAGATGATATCGCTCCATATGCGGAAATTCTACAGCTAAAGATGGATCACTCCATAAAATAGTCTCTTCATGGTCAGGACTATAATGATTGTCAAGCTTGTAATGAATTAATGTATTGTCCTCCAATGAAATATAACCATGAGCGAATCCTCTTGGAATATAAATAATGTTTGAATTGCCCTCTTTTAGAGTCATGCTGCCATGATCAAGAAATGTTTTCGAGTCCTGTCTTAAATCGATAAAAATATCTAGAATACTGCCTTGTATTACAGAGACAAGTTTGGCTTGATCAAATGGTTTTTTTTGAAAATGAAAGCCTTTAATAGTGCCTTTGAGTTTAGAAAATGAAACACTGTCTTGAACAAAATTTTTACTTAACCATGATGTTTCAAACAAATTAGTAAAGTGACCAATTTCAGAATTGAATTGAATCTTTTTAAAAATTTCTATTTCTGAGAATAAATTCGTATCTATGTATGCCATGTCTTAAACAACGTGAATTGAAGGTTTTGGAAGTGGAAAAATTAACTTAGTGCCTCTTTTAAAAATCTTGTTGGATTTACGAACAATCTCATCTTTATAATTCCAAGCAGTCACAAGTATTGTATCGTAGTTTTCTTTTTGCAATTCATTCTCAGATATTATTGGTATGTTAGAGACAGGAAAAATTTTATTTATTTTTGTTGGAGTTGTGTCAACACAAAATTTTACTAGATTACTATCAAGTCCAAGATAAGAAAACATAGTAAATGCTTTTGCAGGAGCACCATATGCACCAACTAATGCATCCTTACTAATATTTGATGTTACAAAGTCTTTGACAACTTTAATTTTAGATTTAAATATTGAGAAAATTTCTTTGTTTTTAAAAAGAGACATCTCATATTCTAATTGATGCTTAAGATTTTTGGAGATATTGTCATTTTTACCACTAGCTACAAACGCTATAGAGCCACCATGAACGTCACTCATAAAAATATCATTCAAATACAATCCATGGGTCAATAACAAGTTCTTCATACTCAATGCAGAGTAATAAAACATATGCTCATGATAAATTTGATCAAATTCACCCTTCAAAAAAGTTTCAAAAGCATATGCGTTTTCTATAATTAACATTCCCTCAGTAGAAATAAGATTTTTGATACCACTAAGAATATTTCTAGGCTCAGCATTATGCGCAAACATATGTCTTGCGATAACTACATCAATTTTCCTCCCTCTCTCCAGAATCTCATTAGAAACATCTAGGTTAAAAAAGTTGCAAATTGTCTCAATGCCTTTTTTATTTGCTATTTCAGCTATGTTGGATGCAGGATCAACTCCAAGAACAGAGTTAGAAAATGGTTTTAAAAATTCTAAGAGATCTCCATTATTTGATCCTATTTCAATAATGTCTGAATTAACTAGAAGAAAGTGTTTTTTTAGATAGTCTAAAATATTTTGATATTGTTTAGAAAGACTTGCTGAGCTAGGAGTTGAATATGTATATGATGAATATAAGAGTTTTTCGCTTAGGCAATGCCTCAATTGAACATTGAAACATTTGGGACAATAGTCAAGGACTAAAGGGAAGGATTCAGCTTTATTAGATTGTTTAAATGTTTCGTCAAAATTATTAGCTGGTGGAGAGTTACAAAGATAGATAATTTCTTCTATATCTGAATTAGAACATAATCTACATTTTTTACTTTCTTTAATCATAATTTATCCAAAGAATATAATGCATTTAAATAAAGGGTTTTTACTGAATCAACTGAATATTTTTGCATTATTGTTTTTCTTGCATTGTCACCCATTTCGTTTCTAAGATTTTGATTCAAAATAAGCTCTGAGAGGCAATCAATCCAATCTGATGAATTTCTTGCAAGAAAGCCATTTTTTCCGTGAGTAATTATATCTTGAGCTGTTCCAAAATCTGTAGAAACTGATGGAATTCCTAGTGACATATACTGTAGAACCTTTAGTCCTCCTTTTCCCAGCGCCCACTCTGATGGAATTAATGGATAAAGACCTATGTCAATTTCATGAAGATCTGATATTTCTGTTTTTTCTCTCCAATAAATTACCTTTAGATCCGTATTAGCTATTTCATAATCAAAATTTGTAATTAAAACTATTCGAACATCAAATAATTCAGATATTGATTGCAAAACATCTTTTATTGAATCTAAATAGAGTGAAGATGAAAAGGTTCCAGTCCAGCCCAGTGTTATTTTGTTATTTTGATCTCTTTTAGTTCTTGGCCTAAAGCGATTTGTGTTTAACGAACATGGAATATAAAAAGCATTAGAAAAATTGTTATTTTGAATACAATAGTCTAAATTTGATGGCGAGCTAGTAATTACACAATCAGCATTTTTAATTAAATAATTTGTTTTCTTTGTACTTCTTAAAAAAGAAGTTAATTTCTTTTCGTCATTTGCATTTTTATATAAATGTATTGAATCGTCAAAATCAAAAATTATTTTGTTTGAAAAAAATCTATATAGACTTTCAAAAAAACTTCCAAATAATGGAGTAACCCACATAAAGACATAAATCTTGTCATAACTTTTTAGATACCTAAGTCCACGCAATCTCCTAAAATAACCAGCCAATGTTCCATAAAATTTCTGAACGGTGAAACCATCTTTGTATAATACATCCCAAGTTTTTTTAGAAAAAAAAGGATCTATGTCTATTGTGAATTCATTTTTTTCCCAATCATGGAAATACTGCTCATATTTTAATCTTTGACCTGCTGCTTCACCATATGGATAGGGGCAAACAATTAAAATTTTGTTTTTTTTAAAATTTATATTTAAATCATTAGCAGCATTTTCTTTAAATTTTATTGAATGAATTAATCCAAGTATTCTGCCTGGCGCTTTTACAACATCAAGTAATAGGCCCAATCCGCCGATTAAAAACCAATTAAATGGAAATAAAAATGATTGATCTGTTCCATTCTGAATTGGTCTATAAATTGCTCTTAAGAAAAAATAAATTATAAATAAAAGTGCTGTAAAAATCTTTGTGATGTGAGGAACAAAATATGGACTATCCGACCACAAATTTTCTCCAGCTATTATTGGATTCCAGCTATAGACAAGAAACCAGGATATAAAAATAAGCAAAATAAAATAAAAATATTTTTGGTTTATTTCTACATTAATTTTAGAGCTTCCCATTGAATATAAATACCATTTCTTAATAGTGGAAAATAAATTCGGCATTAATCCTTTATAAAGAATTAATGATTCTTGAGGCCAAGTAATTTTTCTTAATATTTGTTTTGCTCTTTCCAGCCACTCTAAATCTTCGCCTGCTCTTGCGAATTCATTAAAATTTCCCACTTTCATAAAAGAATTTTTTGTTAGAATGCATCCAACTAGTGCTTGCCTTGGCTTAGAGCCATATGAAGATGCTCTCAAAACTTTTTGATATTTACTCTCTGCGGAGGTGGTAATCAATGATCCGAATAAAATATTTTTTTCTTGTTCCAAAACTTCAGCTCCTTGCTGCAACCAAGTATTTTTTGGAATAGTTCTTACATCCAAAAATGCAATTAATTCACCAGCTGAATGTAAAAATCCAGTATTTCTTGCCTTTCCAGGATAGTAGCCAGGAGCATGTATATAATTTATAGGAATTTTAGAATTATAATTTGAGAGTATTTGTTTATTAGAATTATTTTCACTTGTGTCTACAATTATAATTTCAAAATTTTGATAGCTTTGTTCCAAAATAGCTTTTATTAAAAAACTAAGATCTTTAGGAGAGTCTAGAACAGGAATTATAATGCTTACTTTCATCCTTTTATATAATCTTTATTGTTATCAATAAGGAGATAAATTAAAAAAATAAAGGTAAAACTAAACTTATATCTAAGAAAAGTAAAATCATTTTCAATAACTAACCCATTCAAAACTATGCCTGCAAAAACCGTTAGAAAGACTAATGATAAAAATAATGAATTTGTGAAAATTTTTCTTGAAAAGAGCCATAGAGATATCCCTATTACGATGATGGATTCAAGAAAAAATATTACTGAAAGAGCATTTAACGGCATAGGTGCTAAGATGCCTTTAATAAAAATAATTGGGGATAACAAAATTATTTCATATAGTGAGCTGTATCCTTCAAAAATCATATTTGGTGTAATTGCTCCAACCTCATTTAAAAAAGCAAGCCTGAAGTAATTTATTACTTCGACGATCCTTTCGCTAAAATAAATAAACACAGACAATGTTAATAGAGAAAATGTAGCAAACATTTTCTTGCTTTGATCAGCCTTAAAAAGAAATACTCCTATAAAAAGTATTGAGAAAATAAGAGCATTTTGTAATTTTATTGCATAGAGAATTGCTAATAAGAAAGAAGATTTCATAAACTCTTTTTTAAAAATCGTTATCAGTAGAATAACTTGGTTGCAAAAAATAATATTATCTCTTAGTCCTATTGATGAGTATAGAACAAGACTTGGCAAGGCAAATAAAAGCAATACAATTCCAGTATAGTTAGTATGGTTGATATTTTTTTTAAGGAAAAGATAGGTTAAGAATAGAAAGATTTTATTAATAAAACCTAAAGAAGATAATGTAGCTATTGAAGGAATAGGAACTAATGAGTATAAAATTGCTGGCAAAGAACGCTTAAGCGAAAAAACACCAATTGCACCTCCATCCTCTTCTTCCAATATCTCCGAGGAACCCATTTGAGTAATGGTGCACTCTAATTCTTCAAATGAAAAATTTTCTCTCAAATCTCTCAAACAAACTAAATATCCATTTAAATCTGGAAAGATATTAAATGACGTAGCAAGTAAATTAATGATTGAAACTAAAAAAAATAATAGAGACCAATAGAAAAATTCCATTAGGTTAATTTTTCTTAAAAAAAGAAAAACACTAATAAAAATTAAACAAAAAATTAAATTAGAAGCATCAGATAAAAAATAAATAATTAGTTCATTTGCAGTGTAGTATCTGGTTCCTGAATCAAATATCATTATTGATCTAAAGCATAAATAGCAATCTAGATCTTAAGAGTCCAAGACGCTATTCCAGTCTATATTTTTATAAATGTAACTTGCTGTAAGAACTCCAAGCGATGAAAACAAGCCAAAAATTGAAAACAATAAAAGTGTAAATAATAAATTTGGGGATGTTGGAAACTGAGATGTTTCCAAGCCTCTTACAATTTTTAACTTATAAAAATTATCAGTATTTACAAGTGCTTGTTTAAGAAGCTGGCCTTTCAATATTTGAGAAATAGCATCTCTTTGTGAAATTGATTGAGAGGCATTTAATTCTTCAAGCAAAAAAGAAATTTTTGCTTGAATTACGTCACGCTCTTGCATCTTAAAAAAATTGTCAGTTTCTTTTATTAAATCCTCAATTAATTTTCCAATTATTTTTGGATTATTAGTTGAGGATGATACAGAAATGCTATCAGCATACTTATCATAATTTATTTTGACCCTGCTTTTAATTAAATCGTTTAATGAGAATAAATTTGGGCGAGAATCATAGCTAACACCGAGAAAAAAAAGTTTTATGCGCTTTAAGAAAGAACCCAAATTTCTCATTGGTCTATAAGTATCTGTCTCTTCATCATATAAATTTCCAAAAAAAATTCTTAACCCCTGATGTTTCTCATCATAAAGTTTTGAAACTTCCTTTGAATACATAGCCTCTTTAAAATCATAGTAAAATTGTGAGGCGGATGCTTCTTTGCCCAGGGCAAGTGATATCAATGCAGATCCACCAGTGCTATTTGAGTAGTTTTCATCAGTGGTTTGATTGACGACTACAGAGACATCATATTCAGGATCTTCAAATAAAAGGAAAATAAATCCTAAAACAAAAAAAGTAGCTACTGAATAGAAAATTATTCTTTGATTAGATTTTAAATAGAGTAAGTAGCTTTTAATAGAAATCATTTTGAGTTTTTTTAGTTAATTATAACCGATTTATAGCAATCACTTAATTGCATCCATATCAATTTAATTCATATTTGCCTCATGCCAGGCAAAGAAAGTTATGATATTCCATAATAAATTAGGTGATTCAATAGTTTGATTCACATGATTTTTCCATAATTCGTCTATTTTTTTAAAATTAAGATGTTCAGAAAATTTATTTTTTCCGTATTTAATTTTTGAATCAGAGTAATCTCTTAGCTCATTTCTTAAATAATCTGATAAAGGAATATCAAATCCTTTCTTTGGTCTATCCATAATTGTTGCAGGAATATGATCATGAACGATATCTTTTAATATATATTTACCAGTTCCATGGGCATAAAGAAAATTAAATGGGATTCTAGAAGAAAATTCAGCTATTTGATGATTTAAAAGAGGGATTCTGCTTTCTAGACTTACAGACATCCCAGCCATATCAACTTTTGTAAGAATATCACCCGGTAAGTAATCAACAGCATCTTGCGTCATAGCTTTTTCAAAGAATGAGAGATCTGAGTTCCAAATTTCATTTGACAAATCGATGGAGTATTCTTCATTCATAGGACTATCAATGAATTCAGCTAGTTTTTTGTAAAGATTGGCATCATTTGAATAATCAATAATATTTTCAAGTTTATTAAATTTCTGATTAAATCCAGTAACACTATTCTTTAAGATAGCACCAATTAAGGGTTTACTATAAGTTAAGAGATTTTTATTTTTTATAAACTTCCTGAGTGATTGTGGGGCCAAACCTAATGTTTTTTTTAATTTTTCACCTAAAAAATATCGGCCATATCCACCAAATAACTCATCCCCCCCATCACCGCTTAGCGAAACAGTAACGTGAGATCTTGTTAGCTCAGAGAGCATTAATGTTGGAATTTGAGATGAATCAGCAAATGGTTCTGTATAAATAGATGGTAATTTTAAGATAGTGTCTATCAAATCCTCTTTTGATACATAATGCTCATAATGATCTGTGCCTAGATAACCTGAAATTTGCTTTGCATAAATGGCTTCATTAAAATCTTGATTGGTAAAACCTATTGAAAAAGTTTTTATTTTTTCCATAGAGTTTTTTTGCATCATTGCAACTACGCAAGATGAATCATAGCCACCAGACAGAAATGCGCCTAGGGGTACATCCGAAACCATTGTAGCTTTTACCTTTTCCTCTATTAATCTACCGAGTTCACTTTTGCAAACATCATAATTATTAGAATATACATTGTTCTTTCCTGAGAATGTATTTGAAATATGATCCCAATAGATAATTTGAGATGGTTTAGAGTAATGAGAATCTGAAATATTAAATGTTATGTATGAACCTGCTTTAACTTTAAAAATTTCGTTGAAAATGCTTTGAGTTGGAGGTACGTATGATTTTTTAAAAAAATGATCTAAATTTTTAAAATTAATAGTCAGTATGTCCTTTAAAGAATTTATTAATGGTTGAAGTTCTGAACTAAAATAAATCTTTCCTTCATCTTGAAACCAATATAAAGGTTTTTCACCAAATCTATCTCTTGCCAAGGAAATTCTTTTTGTTTTCTTGTCATATAGTGCAAAGGCATACATACCTTCTATCATTTTTAAAGCATCATTTAATCCAATTGCATCAATTAAGTTAACTAGTATTTCTGTATCACTTGAAGTATGAAAATGAATATTAAATTCTTTAATTAAATATTTTTTTATACTAGGAAAATTATAAATTTCACCATTGTAGGTAATTAAAAACCTGCCTGAAAAAGAATTCATTGGCTGATTGGCATTTTCAGACAAATCTATGATGGAGAGTCTTCTATGACCAAAATAGATACCATCGGTTATCTCAATACCCTCAGCATCTGGCCCTCTATGTTTTATTAACGAATTCATGATTTTTAATCTTTTAAGAGACTCTTCAGGGCCAAGATTTTTATCGATAAATCCGTTGATTCCACACATAATAGTTTTAACTCAAAACAGTATTTTACATGATTAATTTCATATACTTATCAGAAATATTTTCAATTGAAAATCTATCAAATAGGTCTACTTGAATATTTTTTTTGTCAAAATTTTCTAAACTTTCATAACAATTTTCTATCTTAGATGCTAGATCTTCGCTGTCTAGATTATCAAAAAAAATTCCATTAAAGTTTTCTTTGATTACTTCCCTATTTGCACTGGGGCAATCAGAAACTACACAGGGTAGTCCAAAGCTTAATGCTTCAATAAGTGAATTTGAAAATCCTTCAAATCTTGAAGGTAAAATATATGCATCTGCATTTTTATAGAATAATGCTGGATCAGTCATGCCATGAAAAAAGACTTTTTCTTTATACTGATGGGAATGCATAAAATTAATCCATTTATTAAACTCAGAACCATCACCACATATATGGAACTCAATATTAGATATCACTTCTTTACAAATATGATTTAGTGAGTGAAAAAAAATATCATATCCTTTTTGAAATTTAAAAGTTCCCACTAATAAAAATATTAATGCATTAGATTTTTTAGAAATTGATGGCAAGTCTTTTAAAGATTCTTTCTTACTTATGCCATTATGTACAACTGTAAATTTTTCATTTTTTTGAAAATTAAAGAAAATCAAGAAATCTTTCATCATTAACTGCGATTGAAAAATAAACTTTGTTGAGGCTTTTATCAAACAAAAATAAAAGAATTTATGGATAATATATTTTAGACTATTTTTTTTTAACTCTAGGCTGATTGTATTTCCAAGCCTAGGTATTATTACCGCTGATGGAATAAGTATTTTTATTATTAAGGAAAGTTTATTTGAATTTACTGTAGAAAATATAACAACTTTTTTATTTCTCGAAAGTGTGAATATTTTATAAACTCTATTAATAAAATTCCCTTCTTTTGATTCGATAAATAATAATTTATTTTCTGCATTAAAAGATGATTTCAGTCTTCTAAAAAAATTTTGAGCTCCATGATCAAGCTCATTGGGTATCATAAAAATAAATTGATATTCACTATTTTTTTTCATATTTTAAATAAAAAAATGTTATAGATTATTTTGTTTTAAGAATTCATATATCTCTCTTGTTCGAATTTCTCTTCCAGTCTGATTTGGATGATGGGATGATTCACATAGATAATTTATATTTTTAATAGGTTTTTGAACGAATAAATATTGATTTTTTTTACCAAATATTTCCTTTAAAAATGAGAGTTCATCTTGAGAAATATCTGGGGGATTAATTACCGATGGAACTGTAAAAATAACTTTTGCGTTTGGAAAATTCTTTTTAAAAAAATCTTGATAAGTCTCAATCTGATTTTTTAAAGGTTGAATTGGTGCAAATTGATAACTTTCATTTGAAACTGTTCTAATAAGATCCTCACTCAGGTATCTTGGATCTGACAGCGGGCATTTAAAATCATCAAACAAAAAGTCTCCTGATTCACCATTTACTTTAAAATATAAACTTTCCTGATTCACTATACTTTTATAAAGCCTTGATAAAAGCGATTGGTTCGGAACTAGTTTAGATAATCTTAATCTTCCTGCAATATCTCTATCAAAATCATTATATGGAGGCTCTAAGTATGTATGAATTGTAGACCAAATGATTAACTCTATCTCTTCATTGTTAACTGGCTTAAGGGTATCAAGTATATATTCAAAATAATTTATGTGATTCACACCATTACTATGCATAGATAAGTTATAAAAACTATTTTCTTTGCTAAGTGTACTTAATTGGCTTGCTGAAATGCCCCATAAAGCATTCGAGCCACCTATTATAATTGCATTTATATCATTTGATTCTCTTACAAAGTTTTTTCTATCTTCAATAATTTGAAAGACTCCATGATCGTCAAAATTATAATGATCATCCAGTAAAAAAATTAAATAAATTGGCAAAACAAATAAAGCTGTTTTTAGAAAAATACTGCTACCTTTGACCATATGCTGCATACTCCCATCCTTGACCAGATATTAATAAAACCATTAATACCAACATTATTGATAAGGCAAAGTTTGTTCTTAAAAATCTATAATTCTTCTTTGCAACTAGCCTATTTTTTAAGTAAAAGAATTCTATAGAAATTATAAAAAATGCGACAAATGTGCTCGCTAAAACATATTTTGGAGTCTGCATAATCGAATTAAAAAAAGACAGCATGCTTACTTCAAAATAAAGTGTTGGATTTAAGAAATTTGATAATTTTGTTAACAATCTAGGGAGATCTGTATCAGTGAACATTACGTCACCAAAAGGGATTGCAATCAGAAAAATAGTAATTGGTAATCTTACATAACCCATCTTTAGAAGATGAGAGGTCAAAATGAAAATAA
>MDTB01172497.1_pt1 | contig 13958 bp, 17 predicted proteins | sample 811161 | NCBI WGS metagenome assembly MDTB01 (sample SAMN05326650, study PRJNA326480) | marine metagenome | isolation source: seawater | place: Mediterranean Sea | collected 2009
CGTGGTCTATATTTTAAATATTGTGATATAAAAAAAGCACCTTGTTTCCAAGGTGCTCAAACATTTAATTAAAAAAGGAATTAAATTTTTGCTGATTTTACTGTCTTTATTATCCTCCCAGCAATTTTATATGGATCGCCGTTGGAGGCTGGACGTCTATCTTCAAGCCAACCTTTCCAACCCTTTTCAACAGTAATAATTGGAATTCTAATTGAGGCGCCTCTGTCTGAAACTCCATAGCTAAACTCATGAATTGATTGAGTTTCATGTTCACCTGTTAACCTTTGTTCATTATATTGTCCATACACCGCAATGTGTTCATCAACAACAGGCCTAAAAGCTTCGCAAACTGCTTCGTATGTTGCTTTTGAACCACAAGTCCTAAGTAATGTATTGGAAAAGTTAGCATGCATACCACTTCCGTTCCAATCTCCTTTAATGGGTTTTGGATGGTATTCAATGTAGTAACCATACTTTTCTGTCAGTCGGTCTAGAAGGTATCTAGCAACCCAGATTTCATCTCCAGCTTTTTTTGCTCCTTTGGAAAATAACTGAAATTCCCATTGTCCACTGGCAACTTCTTGATTAATTCCTTCAAAGTTTAATCCAGCATCTATGCATTGATTAGCATGTTCTTCAACAAAATCTCGACCATGTGTATTTTTTCCACCAACTGAACAGTAGTACATTCCTTGAGGACCAGGATATCCACCAATAGGAAATCCAAGAGGCAATTGTGTTATTCTGTCAAATAAAAAGTATTCTTGTTCAAAACCAAACCAAAAATCATTATCATCATCATCAATAGTTGCTCTTTCATTTGAATCATGCGGAGATCCGTCAGCGTTTAAAACTTCGGTCATTACTAGAAATCCATTAATTCTATCAGGATCAGGATAAATTGCTACGGGTTTAAGTAAACAATCTGAGGATCCTCCTTCAGCTTGTTTAGTAGAAGAACCATCAAAGGACCATACTGGGCAATCCTCTAGTTTACCACTAAAGTTTTCTAAAACTTTAGTCTTACTTCTCATATTTTGGGTTGGCTTATATCCATCTAACCATATGTATTCTAATTTTGATCTACTCATAATTTTTGTTTTATATCTAATAAATTTAAAAATAGTCATGTGTTTTTATGTCATTTATGTATAAAAGAAATCCATAGTTATTAACATTTTACTAATTAAATATTTTTTGGATATTAAAAGTTTTAATTTCATAATTTTTGAATATTAAAATTGATTAATTAATAATTTTTGTCATCATATTTATTTTATAAATAATCACATTAAAGTTATCTTTGATAATTAATTTATGAATAAGAGTTCTGAAAATAGATATATAAAAAGAGGTGTTTCTTCAGATAAAACCGATGTCCATAATGCGATTAAAAATATAGACAAAGGCCTTTTTCCTAAAGCTTTTTGTAAAATCGTTCCTGATATAATAACAAATGATCCAGCATATTGCTTAGTTATGCATGCAGATGGAGCTGGCACAAAATCTTCACTTGCTTATTTATATTGGAAAGAGACAGGTGATTTATCTGTTTGGAAAGGAATAGCACAAGACGCCCTTATAATGAATATAGATGATTTATTATGTGTAGGGGTCACAAATAATATATTATTATCCTCAACTATTGGTAGGAACAAAAATCTTATTAGCGGTGAAGTAATTAAATCAATTATTGAGGGGATGGAGGAAATAATTAAAGAAATGTCCAATTATGGCATAAATATAAAATCCACCGGAGGCGAGACTGCCGATGTTGGTGATTTAGTGAGAACGATAATTGTAGATTCCACCGTTGTTGCTAGAATAAAAAAAACTGACGTAATTGATAATTCAAATATTAAACCAGGTGATGTTATAGTAGGTCTTTCATCCTACGGAAAATCCAATTATGAAAATTTTTACAACGGAGGAATGGGTAGTAATGGGCTAACATCTGCAAGGCACGATGTTTTTCATAAATATCTAATGAACAAGTATCCTGAGAGTTTTGATCCAAATGTTCCTCAGGAATTGATATATTCAGGATCAATGAAAATAACTCAACCTATAGAGAACTTAGATATTGATGCTGGAAAATTAGTATTATCACCAACTAGAACATATGCTCCAATAATAAAAAGAGTATTGGAAAAAATTAATAATGATAAAATTCATGGCATAGTTCATTGCAGCGGTGGAGCTCAAACTAAAATTTTACATTTTATAGAAAATTTACATATAATAAAAGATGATTTGTTTCCTGTTCCTCCACTTTTTAACCTTATACAGAAAGAATCTAATACTCCAACAAGAGATATGTTTAAGGTGTTTAATATGGGTCACAGAATGGAGCTCTATTTGGAAAAAGATATAGCAAATGATGTTATAAAGATTTCCAAATCATTTGGCGTAGATGCAAAAATTATTGGAAGGGTTGAAAATAGTGATGAAAAAAAACTTTCAATCATTACAGAAACTGGCTCTTATTTTTACTAAAATTCTTGATTAAAATATCTTATTTTTGTTATCAATTTAATTAAATGATAGATAAACTAAATATTGTTGAACAAAGGTATAATGAGGTATCTGATTTAATTATTCAGCCTGACATTATAAAGGAAAGAAAAAGGTACGTAGAATTAAATAAAGAGTACAAGGATTTAGGTTTAATTGTTGAAAAGAAAAAAGTTTTTGAGGAACTATCGCTTAACATTGAAGAAGCAGAAAATATTTGTAAAACAGAAGATGATGGGGAAATGATTGAAATGGCTACAGAACAATTAAGTGAATCAAAGCAAAAAATAGAAAAGCTAAAAGAAGAAATTAGACTTCTTTTAATTCCAAAGGATCCAGAAGATTCAAAAAATGTTGTAATTGAGTTAAGAGCAGGAACTGGTGGAGATGAGGCAAGTATTTTTGCAGGGGATTTATTTAGGATGTATACAAAGTTTTGTGAAGGAAAAAAATGGAATGTGAGTTTAGTTGATGCTAATCCAGGAACATCAGGTGGATATAAGGAGATTATATTTGAAGTTTCTGGGAACGATGATATTTATGGTTTATTAAAGTTTGAATCAGGAGTTCACCGTGTACAAAGAGTACCACAAACAGAAACACAGGGGAGGGTTCATACATCAGCAGCAACTGTAATGGTATTGCCTGAAGCTGAGGAGTTTGACATTGATATAAACATGAATGATGTTAGGATTGATTATTTCTGTTCCTCAGGTCCTGGTGGACAATCTGTTAATACTACATACTCAGCTGTTAGATTAACACATGAGCCAACAGGAATTGTAGCACAATGTCAGGATCAAAAATCACAGCATAAAAATAAAGAGAAAGCACTAAAAGTTTTAAGATCTAGATTGTATGAACTAGAGTTGAATAAAAAACTTGAGGCTGATTCCTTAAAGAGAAACTCCATGGTTTCCTCTGGTGATAGGTCAGCAAAAATTAGAACCTACAATTATCCTCAAGGTAGAGTGACTGATCATAGAATTGGATTAACTTTATATGATTTGCAAAATATTGTAAATGGTGATATACAAAAAATTATTGATGAGCTTAAGCTTGTCCAAAACAATGAAATACTAAAGAACTCCAGTGAAGCCTTTTAATTATGAACAATTTGGATTTATTTGATCAGATTAAAATAAAAAAATCATTCCTCTGTTTAGGCTTAGATACAGACATTGATAAAATACCAAATCATCTTAAAAACGAATCTGATCCCGTATTTAGTTTTAACAAAAAATTAATTGATAAATTAAATACAATAATAGTTGCTGTTAAAATTAATACTGCATTTTATGAAAGAGCAGGTTCAATGGGATGGATATCATTAGAAAAAACTATCGACTACATTAATTTAAAATATCCTGAAATTTTTACTATTGCTGATGCAAAAAGAGGAGATATTGGAAACACCTCTGGCAATTATGCTAAAGCTTTTTTTGAAACATTAAATTTTGATTCAATAACGGTATCACCCTACATGGGTAAAGATTCAATAGAACCATTTTTAAAATATAAAAATAAACACACAATTTTATTAAGCTTGACCTCGAACGAAGGAAGCAGTGATTTTCAATTTTTAAAATGTGATAATAAAATGGTATTTGAAGAAGTTATTCTTAAATCAATGAAATGGAAAGGTTCAGAGAATTTAATGTATGTAGTTGGTGCAACTAAATCTGATTATTTAAAAAAAATAAGAAAATTAATTCCAAAAAGTTTTTTATTAATTCCCGGTGTTGGCGCTCAAGGTGGGGATTTAAAACAAACATTCATAAATGGATCAAACGATAATGTTGGGATTTTAATTAACTCATCTAGATCTATAATATACGCTGGAAGTGACTCAGAATTTTTAAACAAATCTTATATTGTTGCAAAGTCTTATCAAGTTGAAATGCAAAAATTAATTAAATCTAAATATGATAAATTATAATATTTATCAAAGTAATAAAAGTGAGTGGGTAACTTTTGTGCATGGAGCAGGAGGGAGCTCTTCCATTTGGTATAAACAGATAAGAGATTTTAGTAAAAGATTTAATGTTCTTTTATTGGATTTAAGAGGACATGGTAGATCTGTCAGTAGAATAAATAGAATATTTGAAAAAAAATATACTTTTTCATCAATCTCAAATGACATAATTCAAATTTTAAATAAAGAAAAAATAAAAGAATCGCATTTTGTTGGTATTTCATTAGGAACTATTTTAATTAGAAATATTGCAGAACTAAATCCAAGTATGGTTAAAAGTATGATAATGGGAGGGGCAATAATGAAGTTAAATTTTAGATCAAAATTTTTAATTAAAGTTAGTTCAGTTTTTAAATCAATTGTCCCATACATGTGGATATATAAAACCCTCGCTTTTATAATTATGCCAAATAGTAATCATAAAGAATCTAGGCTTCTTTTTGTAAGGGAAGCAAAAAAACTATATCGGAAAGAATTTTTAAGATGGTTTAAGTTAACATCTGAAGTGAATCCATTATTAAAACTATTTAGACAAATTGAACTCCAAATTCCAACTTTATATGTAATGGGTTCTGAAGATTATATGTTTCTTAATCCTATAAAAAAAATAGTTAAAAATCATAAAAACTCGAAACTTTTTATAATTCCAAATTGTGGACATGTGGTTAATGTTGAAAAGCCAAAACTTTTTAATAAGACAACAATTTCTTTTCTAAATTCGGTTAAAAAAATCTAATTGATACCAGGTTGTTTAATTTCAAAATTCTCTTGAGCTTTTGCTTTTAGCACAATGTTTTTTACATCATTTAAAATCATTTTTGAATCATAAATTACACCATCTTTAATTGTATATTTTACGCCACCTGCTCTGATAATTTCATTTTTGTCATTTAACTTGATTGCTCCAGTTCCATAAAGGGTCTTGAAATTTTCTAATGGGTTTTCCTCAATGATAATCATATCAGCAAATTTGCCAACTTCAATTGATCCGATTTTTTTATCCGCTCCTAAAGCTTCAGCACCATTTAGAGTAGCTGCCTTTATTACCTCTAATGGATGAAATCCAGCTTCTCTCAATAATTCAAGTTCTCTAATGTAACCAAATCCATAAAGTTGATAAATAAAACCTGAATCTGATCCAGCAGTTACTCTTCCACCTCTGTTTTTATATTCATTAACAAATGTCATCCAGAGTTTATAGTTGTTTTTCCATGCAACCTCTTGTTCAGTTCCCCAAAAGTGCCAATATGATCCATGAGAAATTTTACTTGGTTCATAAAACTTCCATAATGATGGTAATGTGTAGTCTTCATGCCACTCAGCTCTTCTCGCTCGATGTAAATCTCTACTAGCTTCATAAATATTGAATGTTGGATCAATAGTAAAATCTAATTCGATAAGTTCATTCATTACATTATTCCAGTGATCGGAGTAAGGCTTTGCTGCTTGTTCCCAAAGTTTCCCAGCTTCTTCAAATCTATGCTGTTCGTTTTGATAATTGTAATATGAAGGATAATTTTGAATAGTTCTATCCTCAAAAAGAGCTTCAGGAAGTCCATACCAGTGCTCCATGCTTGTTAATCCAGCTCTGGCCGAATTAAGAACATTCCATCTGGCTACTCTCATTTGTGCATGATGACAAGCTGATCTTAGCCCAAGTTTTTTATTTTCATCCAATGCAGCTTTCATTATTTCTGGTTGAGATCCAAAAAATTTAATACCATCAAAACCTTTTTTGGCATTTTCTCTTACCCATTCTCTAGCATCTTTTGCAGTTTTAATATCAGCACCTGATCCGAATCCATTGTAGGCATATATTCTTGGAGCTATTATGGAATTTTCAGTACTTTGTTTTTTTAACTTTAAAATAAGTTCGGTGCTTAGTCCACTGGGTTGTCTAATGGTCGTAATTCCATGACTAATCCATAGTTTAAAAACATAGTCGGGATCAGCTCCTTGTGATTTTCCTCCAATATGTCCATGCATATCAATGAAACCTGGTAAAATATATAATCCGTTACCGTCAATTTCTTTACCGTTTTTTTCCAAAGTTGGTCCGCTTCTTCTTTTTTCAATACCAGGGTATCCTACTACTTGAATGCTAGTTATAATATTATTTTTAACCTCGATATCAACTGGTCCAATCGGTGGAGCACCATTTCCATTAATTAATGTTATTCCTCTTACAATTAGCTGGTCAAATGGACCTTCATATAAGTTTTGTGTAAGTAAATTCAAATAAAAAAACTGCATTATTATTATAAAGAAATAATGCAGTTTTTTGGATTTATATTTTTTCATGAATTAAGTTTTCATGAAAATAATCAAAATTTTAGTTTATTGAAAAATCTCCATATGCTTTTGATCCATGTTCAGCTAAATCAAGTCCTTTTGTTTCTTCTGCTTCATCCACTCTAAGGCCTACAATTTTCTTTACAGCTAAAACTATAATACTTCCCATAATTACACAAAAGGCACCAGTAATGCCAACACATGCTAATTGAACAAAAAATTGATCAAACCCTTTCATGGCTCCAAACAATCCAACAGCTAAAGTTCCCCAAATTCCACAAAACAAATGTACAGGAATAGCACCAACAGGGTCATCCAGTTTACATTTATCAAGAAATGCTACTCCTAAAACAACTAATACACCAGCAATGAGACCAATAATGATTGAAGATTCAGGCAACATTTGATCTGCTCCAGCAGTTATTCCAACAAGGCCACCCAGTACTCCATTCATAAACATAGTTACATCTAGTGATTTGTAGAAAAATGCAGAAAAAATTGCTGCACCAATTCCTCCAGCTGCTGCAGCTAGGCAAGTGGTAACCAAAACCAAAGAAGTATTTGCAGGATCTGCGGATAACACTGATCCTCCATTAAAACCAAACCACCCTAACCATAAGATAAAAACTCCAGCAGCTGATAGAGGAATATGTGACCCGGGAATTGCTTGTGGATTTCCAAATTTATCAAACTTTCCTTTTCTTGCTCCTAAAAAGCATATCGTTACTAGTGCTCCCCAACCTCCAACTGAATGTACTAATGTTGATCCAGCAAAGTCATAGAAACCAAGCTCACTAGAAATAAATGTTTTAAAAAAACCACCTCCCCATTGCCAAGACCCCACGATAGGATAAACAAAAACAACAAATAAAATAGCAATAAAGATAAAGGAGGTGATTTTGATTCTTTCCGCTACAGCACCAGAAATGATGGTTGCTGCTGTGGCTGCAAACATTCCTTGAAAAAGAAAATCAGTCCAGTAAGTATAACCTTTGTTGTAAGCAAGATTAGAAGCTACTTCTGCATCTAGTCCCCAAACAAATTCACCTAAATAATTTTCGAGTATCCAGTCGGTTGGATACATAAGATTAAATCCTATAAAGCAATAAGTTATAAGCCCCATAGTTATGACAAAATAGTTTTTGAATAAAATATTGATAGTGTTTTTTTGTCTTGTAAGTCCTATTTCTAATAAGGAGAAACCTGTGTGCATAAAAAAGACTAGTGCTGTACAGACCATCATCCATACATTGTTTACTGTTAATAATTCCATGATTTTAGTTTAATGAATTTTTTCCTGTTTCTTTAGTTCTTATTCTTATAGCATCCTCTGCAGGTAGAATAAATATTTTTCCATCTCCTACTTCACCAGAATATGCTGAATTTTGTATTGCCTCAACAGTTCTTTCCTGAAATTCATCAGAAACAACAATGGAAAGAAATCTTCTTTCTATGTCGGAAGTGCTGTAAGTTACCCCACGATAAACCTGTCCTTGTTTTTCGTTTCCTACTCCAGTTACGTCCCAATAGGTAAAGAAATTAACTTCCACATTATGCAGAGCATCTTTAACTTGGTTAAATTTTGATTTTCTAATAATAGCTTCTATTTTTTTCATTTTTTAATATTTTAATTAACAGTTATAAACTTGCACCAAAAGACTAGGAAGGCAGCTTCACTATCTGGATTTTATATAAATGCACTTGAAACAGGTAAAGAATATTCTTCAGTAATTTTCATTTCCTTGGATCCCCCAAACGATAAATTAACTATTCCACTATCTCCACTATCATAAAAAGGATCTTTACTGTCACTTCCAAAGCCAACGCCTATGTCTACAGCCCCAGCAAAAAATCCAGCTACAACATATAATGCTTCTGCATCTGTAAAGTAACCAACCATTAAATCTAAACCTCCTATATCTGTAGATCCAGATATCTCCGTCCAATCTCCATCTAAAAGACCTGGATTTCCAGTTCCGTAAATACCATTATTAGTTGGAAACGTATAATTTGTAACAGTTAAAGCAAATCCTCCAAAATCATATGATATCCATAGGTCTAATTCATTTCCTCCATCATAAGCAATTGTAGGAAAACTTACCCAAACACCACCAGTTAATGATCCATTGCCTATTTCCATCCAAGGTTGAATGTGCACTTCAGATCCAAATTGAGTACCTCTCCAAACATAGGAACTGTAAAGATCCGCACCAAAATCTTGTGCTTGTAATGTGTTTGTGTTTACAGTTACAATGCCTGTGAGCAAAATAGAAAATAAATACATTTTAAATTTTTTCATATTGTTGCTTTTTTTTTAATAAATATTGAAATTTATTATTTATATAGTAACTAATTTATATATTCATCAAATTAATCTTATAAAAAAAGTTTAAAAATGAATAATTTTTGTGAATTACATAAAATAAATAAAAAAAAATATGGAATGATTAAAATGATTATGTTGAAATTATCGATTTTAAAATTTGGGAATTTTATATCATTTGCTTAGATACATCCCAAAAAAAATAGATAAAAAACCAAATATGATTGATAGAAAAGTATATAATAAAAAACTATAAATATCTCCACTTTTTATCATGGAAACATTTTCATTGGCAAATGCAGAAAATGTAGTTAATCCACCACAAAACCCAGTTGCAATTAATAGGCTGTGATTTGAGTTTAAACCTTCATTTTGAATTAATTTTCCTAGAAAAAAACCTAAAATAAAACATCCTATTGCATTAGCAAAAATTGTATTTATTGGAAATTTAAAATGGTTAAAAAAAGGAATTCTTTCAATCAAATACCTACAAATACTCCCTAAACCACCGCCAATAAAAACAAGAATTAAATTTTTCATGATACACTTAATTTTTTTAATATTACCAGTATGCTAACAAACGCTAAAAAACCAACAATAATCCATCTTATTCCTTTGTATGTACCTTTTAATTTTTTTAAATCTTTTCTGTAACTATAAGTGATAATTATTATAAATGATACAAAAAAAATAAGTCCAAAAACTAATTGTCCATTAGTAAACATATTTAACTATTTTAGTTCAAAAATAATATAAATATAATATGAAACATCAATTAAATTCAGTCAAAAAATTTCATGAAGTTTATAAGTTAGATTATAATCAAACCCCTACAGTGAAAATCCCTATGGAAATTATTAAACTTAGATTTAATCTTATGTCTGAAGAAAATTTAGAATATTTTGAAGCTGCAAAAAATAATGATTTAATTGAAGTTGCAGATGCTTTAGGAGATATGCTTTATATTTTATGTGGAACTATAATTGCACATGGAATGCAAGGTAAAATAGAAGAAGTTTTTGATGAAATACAAAAAAGTAATATGAGCAAACTGGACAATGATGGAAATCCAATTTATAGAGATGATGGAAAGGTTATGAAAGGTCCAAATTATTTTAAACCAAACTTTTCAAAGATTTTAAATTAAACTTTCACTCTCCATCCAAAAGGATCATCAGAAAGGTTATATTGAATATCATTAAGTTTTTGTTTTAATTTTCTAGCAAAAGAATATTCTATTTTAGGTAATTCATGATATTTATCACCAAATCCAAAACCTTGAATTGGAAGTACAACAACTGCAGTACCGCATCCAAAAATTTCTTTTAAATCCCCACTGCTTGATCCAGCTAAAATCTCCTCAACCTTAATTGGTCTAACTTCAACATCCATATTGTGTTTTATAGCAATTTCAATTAAACTTTTTCTAGTTATTCCGTCTAATATACTGTCACTTACAGGTGGCGTAACTAATTTATTGCCAAATCTAAAAAACAAGTTCATGGTTCCAGCCTCCTCAATATATTCATGTTTAGATGAGTCTGTCCAAATAATTTGTTGATATCCTTCTTCTTTTGCTAACAAAGTTGGATAAAACTGAGCTGCATAATTCCCAGCAGCTTTTGCATAACCAACACCACCTTTAGCAGCTCTACTAAAAGATTTCTCAATTTTAACTTTTATTTCTCCACTGTAATATGATTTTGCCGGAGCACAGATTATCATAAATTTATATTGATCCGCTTCATTAGCATTGATACTAGGCTGGTCAGCAAAAATAAAAGGTCTAATGTATAAGGAATTTCCCAATCCAGTCTTGATCCAATTTTTTTCTAGGTCAATTAGTTTCATTAATCCATTTATGAAAGTTTCTTCAGGAAATACAGGCATTGCTAGTCGTTTGGAGGAACTTACCAACCTTTTATAATTTTCTAGTGGTCTGAAAAGCCAAGTACAATTACTATCATCTTTAAAAGCTTTCATACCCTCGAAACATGCTTGTCCGTAATGTAAAGCTCTTGCTGATGGATCCATCATTATAGGTTGATATGGCTTAATTTTAGGATTGACCCATGAACCATTTTTAAATGAGCACTCGAACATATGATCTGTGAAAACTGACCCAAAATTTATATTATCAAAATCAACAGAATTAATTTTTGAACTTTTAACTTTTTTAATTTTCATAAGCTAATAAATTGTTAATAGCAAAATTACAAATTAACTTTGATGAAAAAATAAATTTTATGCAATTTTTAGTTACTGGCGCTACAGGGTTAATTGGTAATAGATTAACAGAAATTCTATTAGAAAATGGACATGGTGTAAGTATATTAACTCGACGAAATCAAAAGTCTAAAAACAATAATATAAGATATTTTAATTGGAATCCAGAAAAAGGAATTATTGACAAGAATTGTTTAGATAATGTAGAAATAGTAATAAATTTAGCAGGTTCACCCATTGCTCAGCTGTGGACAAAAAAATCAAAAAAATCTATAGTTAATAGTAGAGTGAGTTCTGTAAAATTATTAGAAAAATTAATTTTAAATCATAATAAGAACAATATTAAATTGTTTGTTTGTGCATCAGCAATTGGAATTTATCCGTCAAATATGAATGTTGATTATAAAGAACAATTTAATCAGTACTCTAAGACTTTTTTGGGTAATACCGTAAAAAAATGGGAGGATAGTTGTTTGAAATTAGAAAAATCTAAAATACCAGTTGTTAAACTTAGAATTGGATTGGTTCTGTCAATGAAAAGTGGTTTGCTAAAACCTATAGTTATTTCTACTAAATTTATGATAGCTACATGGATTGGTAAAGGAAAAAATTTTTATTCGTGGATTCATATAGAGGATGTTGTTCGTTCAATATATTTTATTTGTCAAAATAATTTGTCAGGTGTTTATAATTTAGTTGCACCAAACCCAGTATCGAGTAAAAAATTTATGATAGAAGTTTCAAAAAAAATCAAACGTCCCTTAATTTTACCCTCAATACCAGAGTTTTTAGTTAAAACATTTTTTGGAAAAATGTCAGAACTATTTTTGTTTAATCAAAAAGTAAACTCTCATAAAATTATATCTAAAGGATTTAAATTTAAGTTTAATTATTTAGCAGAGGCTTTAGATGATTTAATTGAATGACATTTTGACAAAATAAAAAAAATGGCAGTACTTTTGCCATTAATAATTAAAATATAATAATGCCAAAAAAAACTAGTTCTAAACCAAAATCTTCTAAAAAGCCATCTTTAAAAGATCAAATCAAAAATCTTAACAATTCGATCAAAGATGAACAGGATAAATTTTTAAGACTTTTTGCTGAATTTGAAAATTACAAAAGAAGAACATCAAAAGAGAGACTAGATTTATATAAAACAGCCTCTCAGGAACTTATGACTGCTCTAATTCCTGTTATCGATGATATGGAAAGAGCTTCAGCAGAGTTTACAAAATCTAAAGATAAATCAATTGTTCAGGGGTTTTCTCTTATAAAAAATAAATTTAGTGAAGTTTTAAAGTCTCAAGGCTTAACCAAAATAGTAGTTAACAAAGGTGATGATTTTGATTCTGAGATTCATGAGGCAATTACTCAAATACCTGCTGAAAATAATAAAATGAAAGGTAAGATTTTTGATATAACTGAAAACGGATTTAAGCTTGGTGATAAGATTATTAGATATCCAAAAGTTGTAGTTGGAAATTAATTTTATATATGAAAGAAGATTACTATAATATACTTGGAGTTAATAAATCAGCTTCTGAAAGTGAAATTAAAAAAGCTTACAGAAAACAAGCTATCAAATATCATCCAGACAAAAATCCTGGAGATAAAACTGCAGAGGATAAATTTAAAAAAGCTGCTCAGGCCTATGAAGTTTTAGGAAATAGAGAAAAAAGATCAAAATATGATCAATTTGGTCATGCAGCATTTGATGGCAGTGGAGGTTTCGGTGCTGGAGGAATGAATATGGATGATATATTTAGCCAATTCGGAGATATTTTTGGTGGAGCATTTAGTGGTTTTGGAGGTTTTGGAGGTGGAGGACAAAGAAGATCTAAAGGAAGTAACTTAAGAATCAGAGTAAATTTGGAATTAAAGGAGATTGTTAATGGCGTTGAAAAGAAAATTAAAGTTAAAAGGAAGGTTAGAGCTCAAGGGGTTTCTTACAAAACTTGTAGTAATTGTAATGGAACCGGTCAGGTAATGAGAATAACAAATACAATTTTAGGAAGAATGCAATCTTCAAGTACTTGTCCAAATTGTGGTGGGTCAGGTCAAGTAATTTCAAACCGTCCATCAAATTCAGATGTCAATGGTTTAGTTAGCGAAGAGCAAACTGTTTTGGTTAAGATTCCAGCAGGAGTTGAAGATGGAATGCAATTAAAAGTTTCTGGAAAAGGAAATGACTCTATTGGTGAAGGAATTGCTGGTGATTTAATTGTTTTAATTCAAGAAAAAGAGCATTCAACTCTAAAAAGAGAAGGAAATAATTTACATTTTGACTTATATATAAGTATTTCCGATGCAGTTTTAGGAATCTCAAAAGAAATTGAAACTGTAACAGGTAATGTAAGAATTAAGTTAGAGCCTGGTATACAGTCTGGCAAAATCCTTCGTCTTAGAGGAAAAGGTTTAACCAGTCTTAACTCTTATGGTTCTGGTGATTTATTAGTTCATGTTAATGTTTGGACTCCCAAGGTGTTAAATAAAGAACAAAAAATATTCTTTCAACAGATGAAAGATGATGATAATTTTACTCCTTCGCCTCAAAAGGGAGATAAATCTTTTTTTGAAAAGGTTAAAGATATGTTCTCATAATATCATCATTTTGAATTTTTGTTA
>MDTB01185522.1_pt1 | contig 13958 bp, 11 predicted proteins | sample 811161 | NCBI WGS metagenome assembly MDTB01 (sample SAMN05326650, study PRJNA326480) | marine metagenome | isolation source: seawater | place: Mediterranean Sea | collected 2009
ATCGAAAGACTAAAAATCAGAACACTAAATAAGTGTATTTTGTTGTACATCTATTTTTTTGACAAATATATATATCTTTTGATTTATTTGCTTAATTTGTTAATCATTTAAATTTATGCTTAATAAAAAAACTGACCTTCCTAGAGGAAGCAAAAAGCTAATACGAGCATGGACATTTTATGATTGGGCAAACTCAGTTTATTCATTAGTAATATCATCAGCTATATTCCCAATATATTATTCTACCCACGTATTTTCTGATATAAATTCAATATTAATATTCAACATAGATATTAATAAAGATACTTTGATAAGTCTTTTGTCAGGTATATGTTTTTTAATTATAGCTTTTCTTTCTCCAATGTTAAGTGGAATTGCAGACTATATTGGAAATAAAAAAATATTTATGAAGTTTTTTGTTTACATGGGCTCATTTTCTTGTATGAGCTTATATTGGTTTGAGTTAGAAAATTTAGAGATTAGTCTCTTACTATATTTTTTCTCTTTACTAGGATTTTGGGGAAGTTTAGTTTATTATAATTCATATTTAAATGATATTACTTTCCCAAAACAAGCAAATTCAGTGAGCGCTAAGGGTTACACAATGGGATACATTGGAAGCGTAATATTATTACTAATAAATTTAATTATAATTTATTTTTTTGATGATCTTGGCTTTGATTCTGATAAAAGTGCCATGAAATTATCATTTGCTTTAACAGGGCTATGGTGGCTTGGTTTTAGCCAATACTCATTTTATTATTTGCCAAAGGGTAATAACCAGATTAATATTCCTAAGAATATTATTTGGAATGGATTCAAAGAATTAAAAGGTGTTTATAAAATAATCAGATCAAGTAAAAGGTTCACAAGGTTTTTATTAGCATTTTTTATTTTTTCATTTTCCCTGCAAACTGTTTTATATATTGCTTCTTATTTTGGAGTCAACGAAATTCAGTGGTCAAGTCCATCTGAACAAACATCGGGTCTGATTACTAGTATTTTGTTAATCCAGATTGTAGCAATAGGAGGAGCATATAGTTTTACAAAATTAGCTCAAAGATTTGGAAATATTTTGGTTCTAACTATTGCCATATTTTTATGGGGAACAGTATGTATCTATGCATATTTTATATATTCTCCAGATCAATTTTATTTGATTGCAGGACTTGTAGGATTGCTAATGGGAGGAACCCAAACAGTTGCCAGAGCAACATTTTCATTATTTATTCCTCAGACTAGCGATACGACTTCTTTTTTTAGTTTTTACGATGTTACAGAAAAAATAGGTATTTTCTTTGGTCTTGTATTCTATGCGTTCGCAGCACAAATTACTGGTACTGTTAGATTTTCAGTTATAATTTTTATGTTTTTCTTCTTTCTTGGTGCTATTCTTTTAACTAGAGTTCCAAAAATTGACAGAAATAAGTTGGCATAGCTTTTGTCCATATTAGTGTGTTGTTTGTGTCAATAATATAAATCCACGTAATAATCGAGATATTATGACAAAATGACTCAAAAACAATTAAATGAGTTTAATTTTTAATAATCTAGACAAAATGTCATTTGATGATTTAGGTGATGAATCTGAATTTATTCCACTAATGACTTCAGAAGATGAAGAGGCTCTTGAGAAAGAAAATCTTCCAGAGGTATTACCTATATTACCATTAACAAATACAGTTCTTTTTCCAGGTGTTGTAATCCCAATAAATGCTGGTAGAGACAAGTCTATAAAACTTATAAATGACGCTAATAAATCAAACAAACTCATTGGTGTAGTCTCTCAGAAAAATATTAAGATCGAAAATCCATCTATCGAAAACATATATGGTATTGGAACTGTTGCAAAAATTTTAAGAGTTTTAAAAATGCCTGATGGTAACACCACAGCGATTATTCAGGGTAAAAAAAGATTTAAAATTAAATCAGTTGTTAAAACTGACCCTTACATTCAAGCAACTATCAATTCCTTACCTGATAAAAAACAAAAAAAATCCAATAATAAATTTACTGCAACAATTGATGCTATCAGAGATATTGCATTAAAAATCATCAAGGAAAACCCTAATATTCCTTCTGAAGCATCATTTGCAATTAAAAATATTCATAGCTCTGCCTTTCTAATAAATTTTGTGTGCTCAAATATGAACATTTCAGTTAAAGACAAACAAGATTTGCTTTCAAGTTTAAATTTAGAAAATAGAGCATTGAAATGTTTAAAATTTCTCAATGTTGAATATGAAAAACTTGCTCTTAAAAATGATATTCAATCAAAAGTGAAAAATGACTTAGATCAGCAACAACGTGAGTATTATCTTCAACAACAAATGAAAACTATTCAAGAAGAGCTTGGAGAAAACTCATATCAAGAGGACATACAAGAGCTAATCAGTAAATCAAAGAATAAAAATTGGAATCAAGATATAAAAGAACATTTTGAAAAAGAATTAGCAAAGCTCAAAAGAATGAATTCTCAGGTAGCAGAATATTCTGTACAACGAAATTATCTTGATTTAATTGTTGACCTTCCGTGGGAAAATTATTCAGAAGATAATTTTGATTTAAACAAGGCTCAAAAAATATTAGATAAAGATCACTTTGGGCTTGATGATGTTAAAAAAAGAATTATAGAGTATCTAGCTGTATTAAAATTGAGAAGTGATATGAAATCTCCAATATTATGTCTTTATGGCCCACCAGGTGTTGGAAAAACATCTTTAGGTAAATCAATAGCAAAATCTATTAATAGGGAATATGTTAGAGTTTCACTTGGAGGGTTAAGAGATGAAGCTGAAATAAGAGGTCATAGAAAAACCTATATTGGGGCAATGCCTGGTAGAATTATACAAAGCATAAGAAAATCAGGAACTTCAAATCCAGTCTTTGTACTTGACGAGGTTGATAAAATTTCAAGTGGATCTCAAGGTGATCCAAGCTCAGCACTTTTAGAACTTCTTGATCCTGAACAGAATAATTCATTCCATGATAATTTTCTTGAAGTTGGGTATGATCTATCTAAAGTTATGTTTATTGCTACTGCAAATAGTTTATCTACAATGCATCCTGCTCTTTTAGATAGAATGGAATTAATAAACGTATCTGGTTATACATCTGAGGAGAAGGTTTCAATAGCATCAAAATTCCTTGTCAAAAAACAATTAACTGAACATGGTATGAAACCAACTGACTTTAAATTGTCAAGTAAGGTGCTAAAAGATATAATTAGTGATTATACAAGGGAATCTGGTGTAAGAAATTTAGAGAAACAAATCGCAAAATTAATTAGAAATAGAGCAAAGAAAATAGTCTCTAATTCAAAACTAAATAATTCAAAAGAACAAAACTTTTTAAAAGATGTACTTGGCCCAAAAAAGTTTTTTAGAGATAAATATGAGAGTAATAATGTAGCTGGCATTGTTACAGGTCTTGCATGGACATCTGTTGGAGGCGAGATCTTATTTATTGAATCCTCAATATCTGAAGGAAAAGGAAATCTTACTATAACTGGTAACTTAGGAAAAATAATGAAAGAATCTGCAATCATTGCATTGGAATTTATAAAGTCAAATCAAATAGAATTAGGAATTGAAAAAGATCTTGACTTTTCAAAATATAACATACATATTCATGTACCAGAAGGAGCAACTCCAAAAGATGGACCTAGTGCTGGTATTACAATTCTAACCTCATTAGTTTCACTATTTACTCAGAAGAGAGTCAAAAAAAATATTGCTATGACAGGAGAAATAACTCTTAGAGGTAAGGTGCTTCCGGTAGGTGGAATAAAAGAAAAGATTCTTGCTGCAAAAAGAGCAAATATTAAGGAAATTATTTTAAGTTCATATAATAAAAAAGATATACAGGAGATAAATCCTAAATATCTCAAAGGACTAAAATTTATTTATGTTGACTCTATGAAAGATGTTATCTCAAATTCTATTATAAATCGAAAAGTTACTAACCCTAAGTTAATTTGATTTGGATACAGTAATTATTGCTATAGATGGACAAGCATCAACAGGTAAGAGTACTCAAGCAAAAAAATTAGCTGAAAATCTCAATTATGTTTATAGAGATTCTGGTGCATATTACAGGGCAATTACACTTTACTTATTAGATAATGATATTAAATTCGATTTAAATATTCCTAATAAAATACTAGATAAAATTAATATTAAACAGACTTATGAACAGGGACAATTTAGTATTTACTTAAATGATGACGATGTTACTAATAGGATAAGAGGTCATAAGGTATCTTTAAATGTCAGTAATTATGCGAAAAAACCAGAAATTAGAAAGTTTGTTTTTAATCAATTAAGGAAATCTGGTGAATCCAATTCCCTAGTTGTAGACGGTAGAGATATTGGAACTGTTGTATTTCCTTATGCTGATTTTAAATTTTTTTTGGTTGCTGAACCTAAAATTAGAGCTGAGAGAAGACATAAACAAATCAATGATCTCTCTGTCGAAGTTGATATTATAGAAGAAGAAATTAAGCAAAGGGATAAAACTGACTCAACAAGAGAAATTGCTCCATTAAAGAAGGCTTCTGATGCATTTATGATAGATGTATCAAACCTTACAATTGATCAAGTTTTTAAAAAAATACTACAAATAATTAAGTCAGACTATATAAAAAACTAATCTTATTTTGCCAATAACTTAATTAATTATATTTTTGCGCTCTATGAGTGAAGAAAATAGCGTAAATACTAATACTAAGGTGACAGATAAACCTAAGATAGGCTCAACTGAAAAAGATTCTACAAAAAAAGCTTCCCCAAAAAAAACTGTTACTAATAAAACAGATATCCAAAATGACTTTCTGAAAAGCTTTAACTGGCATCAGTATCAAGAGGGTATTGATGAGCTTGATGAAAAACAGATTAAGGAATTTGAGAAACTTGTTGAAAAAAACTTTGTAGATACTTCTGATGATAATATTATTCAAGGTGAAGTAATTCATTTAACCGATAAAGATGTAATTATTGATATTAACGCTAAGTCTGAAGGTGTAATATCAAAAAATGAATTTAGATATAATCCTGAATTAAAAGTTGGAGATACTGTTGAGGTTATTGTAGATACTCGTGAAGATAAATCAGGACAATTAATTCTCTCTCACAGAAAGGCAAGAGTTATCAAAGCATGGGAAAGAGTCAATCACGCGCATGATAAAGGTGAAGTCGTCCAAGGCTTCGTAAAGTGTAGGACGAAAGGTGGAATGATTGTAGATGTCTTTGGAATTGAAGCATTTTTACCTGGTTCTCAAATTGATGTAAAACCAATTAGAGACTATGATCAGTACACAAACAAAAACATGGATTTTAAAGTTGTAAAAATAAATCATGAGTTTAAAAATGTAGTTGTTTCTCATAAAGCACTTATTGAAGCAGACATTGAAGAACAGAAAAAGGGCATAATTAGTCAACTTGAAAAGGGTCAAGTACTTGAAGGAACTGTGAAAAATATGACTTCATACGGGGTGTTTATTGACTTGGGAGGCGTAGATGGTCTTATACACATTACAGATTTATCTTGGAGTAGAATAAGTCATCCTAGTGAAATCCTAGAGCTTGATCAAACCATCAAGGTTGTAATTCTTGATTTTGATGACGACAAATCTAAAATTCAATTAGGTCTAAAACAGTTAACTGATCATCCATGGGATAAGCTTGGAGACGATGTGAAAGAAGGTTCAAAAGTTTCTGGTAAAGTAGTTGTCATTGCTGATTATGGAGCATTTATTGAAATTGGTGAAGGAATTGAAGGTTTAGTTCATGTATCTGAAATGTCATGGTCTACGCATCTTAGAAGTGCACAAGATTTTGTGAATGTTGGTGATAATATTGAAGCTGTAGTTCTTAATCTGGATAGAGAGACAAGAAAGATGTCGCTTGGTATGAAACAATTATCTGAAGACCCTTGGACAGACATTACTAAAAAATTTCCTATTGGATCAAAACATAAAGGTTCAGTAAGAAATTTTACAAACTTTGGAGTTTTTATAGAGTTGAAGGAAGGTATTGATGGTTTAATATATATTTCAGACTTATCCTGGACAAAAAAAATAAAACATCCTTCAGAATTTTTGTCAATTGAAGATAAAATTGAAGTTGTCATTTTAGATTTGGATGTTGAAGGTAGAAAATTGAGTCTAGGTCATAAACAAACCAAAGATAATCCATGGGATATATATGAAAAGGACTTTGCTGTTAATACAATTCACAAATCTGAAATCTCCGAAGTAGTAGATAAAGGAGCTATCATTAATTTTAATGATGATATCTCTGCATTTTGTCCTCAAAGATTTCTTGATAAACTAGATGGTTCAAAACTTGTTAAGGGAGATATAGCTGAATTTAAAGTGATTGAGTTTAGTAAAGAGTTTAAACGTGTTGTTGTCTCTCATATGCAAACACATAATGATAATGTGCCAGATGATTCTGAAGATGAAAGCACTGACGATATAGAATCTGATAAAAATGATAAAAAATAAATTTAATCCTCAATTATTTGAGGATTTTTTTTGTTTAAAAAATAAAACTAAAAATTATATTTTTATATTAAAGAATAACCATGCCAAAAAAAGTTCTTCTTGATTCAAGAAAAATAGAAATTATACTAAATAGATTAGTATGTGAATTAGTTGAAAACCATAAAGATTTCCATAATACTGTTTTAATAGGATTGCAGCCTAGGGGCATCTTTTTAATAGATAAAATTCTTGAGATATTTAGAAAAGATTATTCAAATTTAAATATAAATTATGGTATACTTGATTTTACTTTTTTTAGAGATGATTTTAGAAGATCTCAAAAAACTCTTTCAGCTAGCTCAACTAAAATAAACTTTTCAATTGAAAATAAAAATGTTGTTTTGATAGATGATGTACTTTTTACAGGAAGAAGTATTAAAGCAGCTATGTCATCAATGGACACTTATGGAAGACCAAAATCAATTGAGCTTCTAGTTTTAATTGACAGGAGATATAAAAGAGAAATACCTATTCAAGCAAATTATTGTGGAGCTAAAATTGATACTTTTAAAGGAGATAGGGTTAATGTTGAATGGGCCGATAATCTCAAGGATAATATAATATATATTGAAAATTAATGGACAAACTAAGTGTAGACCACCTTATAGGCATTAAATCGCTTAAAAAGGCTGACATTGATCTAATTTTTAGAACTGCTATTCACTTTAAAGAGGTAATTAATAGACCAATAAAAAAAGTTCCTACTTTAAGGGACATAACTATTGCAAATTTATTTTTTGAAAATAGTACCAGAACTAAAATATCTTTTGAATTAGCTCAAAAAAGATTAGGTGCAGATGTTGTAAGCTTCTCAAGTTCATCATCTTCATTGAATAAGGGAGAATCTTTGATTGATACAGTCAATAATATTCTTGCTATGAAAGTAGATATGATAATTTTAAGACACCCAAATCCTGGCTCACCTTTACTATTGACTAATAATACTAATTCGTGTATCATAAATGCTGGAGATGGTTCTCATGAACATCCAACACAGGCTCTTTTAGATTGTTTTTCATTAACTGAGAGTTTAGGTGATTTAAAAGATAAAAACATATTAATTGTTGGAGATATACTTCATTCAAGAGTAGCAATCTCTAATATCCATGCACTAGGTTTACTTGGTGCAAATATTAAAATATCTTGTCCTTTAACATTGGTTCCAAAAGGAATACAAAATCTTAATGTTTCAATTGAAACAGACATAATTAAAGCTTTAAAATGGTCAGACGCAGTTAATGTATTGAGGGTTCAAAAAGAAAGAATAGAAAAATCATATTTTCCAAACAACAGAGAATATTCAATGCTATTTGGATTAGACAAAAATAAAATTAATAAAATTAAAAAAGATATACTTATTCTTCACCCTGGACCTATAAATAGAGGTGTAGAAATTACTTCCGAAGTTGTAGAATCAGATAATTCTATTATATTAGATCAGGTAGAAAATGGAGTAGCTATTAGGATGGCAGTTATTTATTTGCTTGCCTCAAAAATGAATTTTACAATAAATGAACAATGAAATTATTTAATTATAGAAAATTTTATAAAAGAGACTCTTTAAGTATAAATGATATAGGTGATAATCCAGTACAATTTTTTAAAGAATGGTTTAAAGATGCTGAAAAATCCAATGGAATTATTGAGCCTAATGCTATGACAGTTTCAACTATCGAAAATCAAACACCATCCTCTAGAGTAGTACTTCTAAAAGAAATTAAGGATAGAAGTTTAGTTTTTTTTACAAATTATAATAGTAAAAAAGGTAAATCAATAACTGAAAATCCAAATGTATGCGCATCCTTTTATTGGGCACCCTTAGAGAGACAAGTCATATTTAAAGGATTAGCGGTTAAGACTAATGAGGAATACTCAGATATTTATTTTAAATCTAGACCATTTAAAAGTCAAGCAGCTGCAATTGTATCAAAACAGAGTCAACTAATTGATAGCTATGAAGACCTTTTAGATAGATACAACAAATTTTTAAAGGAAAATAAAAATTTTAGTTTAAAAAGACCTAATTATTGGGGAGGGATTGAGTTAAATATAAAAGAGATTGAATTCTGGCAAGGAAGGGAGAATAGACTTCATAATAGAGTTTTTTGCTACTTTAACGAGAATAAATGGGATATTAAAACTTTATCACCTTAGATGAAGGTAATTACTTTTTTAAGACATTCTAAGTCTTCTTGGGATATCGATCTTTTAGACATTCATAGACCTCTTAGTTCTATTGGAATTGAAAAAATTAAAAAAATTGCTAAATTATCTAAAGATCATTTCAGTTCCTCTGAAATAATATTTACAAGTTCTGCAAATAGAGCCATTTACACATCTGTTTTATTATCAAAAAGTTTATCGCTTGATTTTAATAAAATAAAGATATGTGAAGAACTTTATACTTTTAACTATTATGATGTATTCAATTTTATCAAAAAAATTGATAATAGTTATTCTGAAATTATTTTAGTTGGCCATAATCCTGCCTTCACAGAAATTTCTAATTTTTTTTCAGAAAACAAAATTATAAATTTACCTACTGCGCGATGGTTTTCATTAAAATTTAAATCTGATGATTGGCTTGAAATTGTAAACTTGAAACCAGTGTCTTATTTAAATAATTTAAAGAGTGAAATTTAAATATATAAATAGAGAATTAAGTTGGTTAGATTTTAATGCGAGAGTATTACAAGAAGCCTCTAATAATGATGTTCCACTCCTGGAGAGATTGAGATTTATAGGTATATTTTCAAATAACCTTGATGAATTCTTCCAAGTTAGATATGCTACAATTAAAAGGATTGCAGATGCTAGAGCATCAAATAAAAATAATAAAGATAATAAAGCTGCAAAAGTTTTACTTGATATGATAACCGATAAAGTAATTAATCTTCAGTCAGAAAGTTCTTTAATTCTTAATTCAATTGAAGAATATTTAAAACAAGAGAATATAGTGTTTATAAATGAAAAAAATGTTCCTGATTCACATGTTGACTTTTTAAAAGATTATTTTATTAGAAAAATAAGTCCCTCACTTGTTACGGTAATACTTTCAGATAATAAATATCATGATTTTAGTGATAATAAAGCTTTTTTAATTACAAATCTAAAACTTAAAAAGTCAAGTGACATTTATGCTTTAGTTGAAATTCCTCGGGATATTAGTAGGTTTGTAGTTCTTCCAAAAAAAGATAATAAACAACATATAATGTTTATAGATGATATAATTAGATATCATCTTGATATTATATTTAGTTTTTTTGAATATTCCAGAATTGATGCGCATATGTTGAAAATTACTAGAGATGCAGAATTAGATATAGATGATATGGATTTATCTAAAAGCTATATGAAAAAGATTCAAGAGTATGTAAATAAAAGGAAAATCAGTAATCCTGTGAGACTTGTTTATGACAATTCTGTGCCAAAAATAACATTAGATTATCTAATTAAAAAAATTAGAATAACATCTCATGATAGCTTGATACCTGGAGGAAAATATCATCATAGAAGCGATTACATGGATTTTCCTGATTTAGGAAGGTTAGATCTACTATATCCAAAGGTAAAAGCATTGAATATCAAAAATTTTAAAATTGAATCTAATCTTTTGGATCAATTAATTAAAAGAGATTTCCTAATGTATACACCATATCACTCATTCTCTTATTTAATTTCAATTTTAAGACAATCAGCAATTGATCCAAGTGTAAAATCAATTAAGATTACATTGTACAGATTATCAACAAAGTCTAATGTTATTAGTTGTTTGATTAATGCTGCAAAAAATGGTAAAAAAGTATTAGTTCAAATTGAACTTCAAGCTAGATTTGATGAAGAGAATAATATTAAAGTTTCACAACAGTTGAAAGCTGCTGGTGTAGACTTAATATATGGAGTTAAAGGTTTAAAAGTTCACTCTAAGATTTGTCTAATTGAAAGAGTTAAGAGTAGTAAAAATAAATATTATGGTTTCATAAGTACAGGAAATTTTAATGAATCTACAGCAAGAGTTTATTCTGACTTTACATTATTTACATCAAATCAAAAAATATTAAATGAGGTCAATAAAGTTTTTGATTTTTTACAATCTAATCATAAAATGTATAATTACAAGCATCTAATTGTCTCTCCTCATCATACTTCAAAAAAACTTTTTTATCTAATTGAGAATGAAATATCTAACGCTAAGAAAGGTATTAAAAGTGAGATTATCCTAAAGTTAAATAGTTTCACTAGTTATAAATTTATTGATAAGTTATATGAGGCTAGTAGGTTAGGAGTAAAAGTAAAATTATTAGTAAGAGGAATATGTTGTCTAATTCCAAACAAAGTTGGATTTAGTGAAAATATTGAAGTTAAAAGTGTTGTTGATAAATACCTAGAACATTCAAGAGTCTATGTATTTGAAAACAATGGAGATAAAAAAGTTTATATATCTTCAGCTGATTTAATGACTAGAAATATTGAAAAACGAGTTGAAGTTGCATGTCCAATTTATCAAAAGGATATAAAAAATCAAATATTAGAGACACTCAAGATTAGTGAAAATGATAATGTAAAAACTAGATTAATAAATTATGATCCACAAAATAAATTTGTTAATAAATTAGGTAAAAAAATAAGATCTCAAATTGATACATACCATTACTTTAGTGATATATTAGATTAATTGAAAAAGTTAGCTGCAATCGACATAGGATCTAATGCTGTTAGGATGCTAATTTGCTATGTCATTAAATCAGAAAACAAATATGTATTTCAAAAAAACTCTTATTTAAGGTTACCCTTAAGACTTGGAAATGATTCATTTAAAGATGGTTTCATTTCAGAAGATAAAATCAAAATACTTTCTAATGCACTTCTTTCATTTAAATATATTATGATAGTTCATAAAGTAGATAAATATCAAATATATGCAACATCAGCTCTAAGAGAGTCGAAGAATTCAGAGAGCGTGATTTCAAAAGTTAAAAATAAATCAGGGATGCAGATTAATTTAATTAGTGGCTTGAAAGAAGCTCAAATTATTGCAAAAGGCAACACATTATCCAAATTAGATTATAACATAGCTTATCTTTATGTTGATGTAGGTGGTGGAAGCACCGAGTATTCAATTTTAAGGAAAGGAGAAGAAAAAATATCTAAATCCTTTAAAATTGGAACAGTAAGGCTTTTAAATAATTTGGAGAATTCTTTGACTATAGATAAAATTAAAAGCTGGTTAAAATCAAACATTGATTTAACTGATAAGGTGAAATTATTTGCAACCGGAGGAAATATTAATAAAATTCAATCATTGTCTGGTACAAAAACTGGTAAACCAGTTTCATATTTATCAATAAAAGATCTTCTAAATAAATTGAAAAAGTATAATTATGAAGAAAGAATAATAAAGTTTGACTTGAATCCTGATCGTGCTGATGTGATAATACCATCGTTGGAAATATTTAAATTATCAATGGAGTCTGTTAAATCTAATAAAATGTTTATTCCAAAAACGGGTCTTGTGGACGGAATGATTAAAGAAGTTTTTTATAATAAAAAAGGGTATCAATTAGATTCTTAGCCTAAATTCGTCTATAAGAGAGCTTATATTCTTGTTATTACTTTTAATAATTTTTAGCTTTTCTTTAATGTCAAGATATGACTTTTTATCTGTTTCCTCTGATAATTTTACATTAACAGATATTAAATAATTATTAAGTTCTTTTGATATAAATGACTCTATTTTATTCTTATATTCTTTTATCTCTTTAAAATTCATTTTGTTAATCGTATTTATAACAATAATGTTCCCATCAATTGATGGTTGATCCATTTTTAATAGAGATAAAATATTGGTATTTCCCTTCTCTTTTTCAGACTTACAGAATTTTTTCCATGCTATTTGAAATTCATTATAGGTAAAATTATCAGTTGGTAGTTCTGAATTTAAATTATGATCTTCTTCTTCTATAAATTTTTTAAAATTAACACTAGCAATTGACAACGATGAAACATTATTTTTTTTAGTTTGAACAAATAATTTTTCAGATTCCTTAGGTTCAATTTCCTCTATATTTTTTATACCTTCTTCCTGAATGTCTAAAAATTTACTTGTCTTGATTAAAGTTTTTTTTTTTTTGCTACCTACTGATGCTGCTTTCATTAAGCAAAGTTCAATATGTACTCTCTTATAATTAATTTTATTATAATTTATTAATGTTTCGTTAATAATTTCTATCATTGATATAAGAGATTCCTCTGATATATCTTTTGAATGCTCAAGATATTTTTTACCTAATTCACTCTTATAATTTGAAAGTTTATTAGATGAGCCTAGTTTGTGAATAAGCAATTCTCTGAGATGTTTTGATAATCCATCTAAAAAATCTAAATCATCATAACCGTTAATATATATATTATTATATAAATTAAGGATTCCAGGAATATCTTTTTTATTAATTAATCTAGTAAGGCTGAAATATGTTTCAAAGTCCAAAACATTCAAGTTAAATGTAACTTCATCAATAGTAAGATTAGAATCGGTAAAACTTACTAATCTGTCAAAGAGTGAAAGCGAATCTCTAATTGACCCATCAGATCTTTCTGAAATTATTGATAAAGCCCCATCTTCATATTTAATATTTTTTTCTTTACATATTCTAAGTAATAGTTTTGTAATGGATTCATCATCTACTTTTTTAAAATCATAAATTTGACATCTTGATAAAATTGTGGGAAGAATTTTATTCTTTTCTGTTGTAGCAAGAATAAAAACAACATGTTCTGGAGGTTCCTCTAAAGATTTAAGAAATGCATTAAATGCTTGATTGGATAGCATATGCACTTCATCAATTATATAGACTTTGTATTTTCCTATCTGAGGGGGGATTCTAATTTGGTCAGTAATATTCCTAATATCCTCTATTGAATTATTTGATGCAGCATCTAATTCAAATATATTGAACTCGAAATCTTCTTCCAATTCATTTATAGTTTTTGCAAGAATTCTAGCACAGGATGTTTTTCCAACACCCCTGGGTCCGCAAAAAAGAAGAGCTTGAGGAATATTATCATTTTTTATTGCATTACTTAACGTCTTAACAATTGCATCTTGACCTATCATATCATTGAAGTTTTTCGGTCTATATTCTGTAGCTGATGAAACTGAGTAATTCATTTAAACAAATATAGAGATTGACAAAATTTTACACCTAATTGATATATTTTTTTTAATAAAATTATTAACAAATATTATATTTGTTATGCAAGCCTTCTTATCGCTGATTATTCAGAGGAAAGTCCGGACACCAAAGAGCAATGCAGCGGGTAACACCCGTCATCCGTAATGGATAGGAATAGTGCAACAGAAAGTATGTACAGGTAATGCTGTAGTGGAATCTTGTAAACTCTGCATGGTGAAACG
>MDTB01046012.1_pt1 | contig 13957 bp, 24 predicted proteins | sample 811161 | NCBI WGS metagenome assembly MDTB01 (sample SAMN05326650, study PRJNA326480) | marine metagenome | isolation source: seawater | place: Mediterranean Sea | collected 2009
TATAATAAAACCTATATTTGAAAAAGTATCTGCAAAGGTTGATAATATTCCTTGTGTATCATACCTAGGGAATACTTCCGCAGGTCACTTCGTAAAAATGATTCATAACGGAATTGAATATGCTATGATGCAAATTATATCAGAAATATATCATATAATGAAAATAGGTATGAAAATGTCTAATGATAAAATTAATCAAATATTTACGCATTGGAATAAAGGTAAACTAAATTCATATCTGATAGAAATAACAGCTGACGTATTTAAAGCTAAAGAAGTTGAGACTGGTGAATATTTAGTTGACCTTATTCTAGATAAGGCAAAACAGAAGGGAACTGGAAAGTGGACGTCACAAAGTGCAATGGATTTTGGTGTTGCAGTACCCACTATTGACTCCTCTGTATCTATGAGAATACTTTCTTCATTTAAGGAGACAAGACATTTAGGAGAAAAAATTTTTTCCAAACCTAAATCAATTACAGGTGATATCGAAGTAAATGATATCGAAAATGCTTTGCTATATGGTTTTATAATGTGTTATGCTCAAGGTCTATCTCAGTTAAAAATCACTTCTGAAGAAAAAAATTACGATCTTAATTATGAGGAGATATGTAAGATATGGAGAGGAGGTTGTATTATTAGAGCGAGGTTACTTGAAGAATTTATGTTAGCATTTCAGAGAGATTCTGACCTTGATAATCTGATTTTTGATAGTAAAGTATCGCAGATAGTTAAGGAAAAAGATTCTTATGCTAGAAAAGTCAGTGTGTATTCAATAAATAATAAGATTCCATCTCCTTCTCTAATCTCCTCTATAAGCTATTTTGATGCTCTCACAACTGAGAAACTACCTATGAATTTGATTCAAGCACAGAGAGATTATTTTGGTGAGCATTCCTTTGAGAGAATAGATATGGATGGCACATTCCATAATAAAAATTGGTAGTATTAATTTTTATTTTTAATTACAATCACACTGCTCAGTCTTTGTTTGGTCTAGGAATATACACGCACCCTCATTTGATAGATTTATTGAAAAAGGATATTCTTTTTTAGAAATATCATCTAATGGTAGTATTTTATTTGTTTTGTATCTAGTATTGGCATCAATTATGACATAAATACCTCTAAGCGTTTCATTTTTGAATTTTAGAAAATGATAATCATTCATTATTGAATCTCTTGCAATATCTGGAGTATAACCGTGGTTTAGAGTTAAATTAAAATAACCTTCAAATAAATCGTAATCTGAAATAGTTTCATCAATATAATCACAGTCAGAAAAGTTAGAAGAAATAGCACCATCCTCATTAATTTTATCACAGGATGAAAATGTAAATAAAAGGAACAATTTTAAATAATATTTCATTTGTATTTAATTTTAAAATAGAGGATTAATAATGCACAACTTCCAACAAAAAAGTTTGCACTAATTACAGCTATATCTTGCTTATTAAAAGCATAAAAAAGCCATGTAACATTACTTAATAATATGATTAAGATCATTGTAAGAGAAAGCTCTTTAGCTGACTTTAATTTCCATGTTCTGTAAACTTGTGGAAAGAAGGTTATACCTGAGAGAAAAGCACCAAATAAACCCACCGTATCAATATAATCCATCAATCAATCTTTGTGGATATAATACGATTCGTAAGATTTTTTGTTGAGAGCGTCATGCCAAATAATTTTAAGTTTATAACGTTTTAAAACATACGTCTTCTTTTCAATAAACTCTTTTATAAGGCAACATTTAATCATTATATAAACGTATATCATCATTATTAAAATTCAAAAAAAATGAAATAAAATTTATATGATTAAATGGATCTTATGTTATATAAGTATTGATATACTAATAAAAATTTAAGCAAATTAATTATAGTAAAATGGATCAGTATAATTAAAATAGTCACACTCTTCTTTAGTATGGGTATTTCCATGAATGACTTCAAAAACTCTCTTAGGATAAATAATTGTTGATTGATCAGTTTTAGAATAAATAATTTTATTCATTGTTTCTACTTCCCGTTTTGAACTGGTTTAGTGTCTGGCATGAACTTATTAAGAATAGTGTAAACAGGACAAAATTTAGTTATTGGACTAATAATTTGTAAAATAGCTACTCCTACTGCAATCCATATCCATCCTATATTAAATTGTTCTGCAAGAGCAATTGAACCAAGATAAAGTAATCCTACAATTCCATCATGTACTCTTATTTTAATAATGTCTCTTTCTGTCGTCATTTTTTTAGATTAAAAGTATTTAAAAAAGAAATTCAAACCTCAATAAATATTTTTTATTTAATTTGAAATATTAATTAAATTTAAAATAAATGAATATTAAATCAAAATTACCAAATATAGCATTGTATGTATTTGGTGGATATTGTATACTTCAAGCATTAATATTTACATTATTTATTAATAGTATGGCTCCTCAGTTTTTCAATACCGCACCAGAAGGAATAGAGATTGCAGTTCTTATGCATTAAGGTATGGCTCCTGCATTTTTGATTATGGGTTTAACTGGATTATTTGCTACCACATTTGAACTGGAAAGTAAAAGAAAAGTTATTCTTGCCTTTATTATTGGTTATATTCCTCTTTTTGTTGCATTTAATTACTTTATAGAATCTGAGGTAATGAATGCTGGAGTTGAGACCTTTATTCCAGATTTTATATGCTTCTTTATAGGTCTTGCAGCATATTTTACAAGTAGTAAGTAATCTAATTAATTAAAAATATTTTCAATTTTTAGATTTTCACTAGGAATTACGCTGTTAATATCATTAGTGTAATCTTCTAGTAATTTATAGAACTGATCAACTGTAAATGAAAATAACTGTTCGAACTTTATTTTCCAGTTATTATCTGTAGGATTTAGTTCCCAAAAGTCTTTATAAATTAATCTAAAAGCTTCCTCCTCTGATCTTCCTTTTTTTTGTAATTCTTTTGTGAGAGCAAGTGCCATAAACACTGAAGAGGAATAATTTTGATCCTTATCAGATGATAAGTCAAATTTTTCAAATATTTTAGGATTGCTAACAGCTGAAATATCAACTTGTGTTTGTGCCTCAAGGAAATAGTTTTCTCCATAGAATTGTTGAATATAGATAGATTCGAATGATGCTGCTGTTCCTTCTGATAACCACTTTAGTTCTATATCTCCATCAAAAAAAGATTTTGATAAAGACATCTGGTACACGTGAAAGTACTCATGAGGAATAACTGAGAACCTATGCATCTGGTTATATTTGAATTCATTCTCAGGTATTTCAAGAACCATGTATCTCTCCTTGTCATTTCCACAGATGCACGCACCTGTTGTATTTCCAATATGTTTTTTGAAAGGTTTATCTACATTACTTACCCATGAATAAATACTTATATTATCTTGATAATTTCTTGGTATGGCTGGTATTAGGTCTTCTAAATTACTAATTATTGTATAAAACTCTGAAACCCATTCATTAGGTAAACTTTCATGTAAATTATAATTAAAAATAAATTTTTCATTTAAGGTTTCCTGCTCTCTTTCTTGACAAGAGAAATTAATAGTAATTATTATAAAAAGTCTTAAAATATTTCTCATCTTATAAATTTCCCATAATTTCTTTGTAATGGTATATATTAATACCTTTTATATTTTTTATTGATATTTTATGCATAGAGGACGCAACAAAATCTGCCCTAATTGGCCTATAATCTTCAGGCATTAGGGATGAAAATAGAGGCATTATTTGTTGAGCTAACTTTTCACCAAATCTATTTTCATTTCTTTTTCCAAGTAGGAGGGAAGGTCTAAAGATAGATAAGGAATCAATTCCTATTTTTGATACTTCCTCGTCAATCTCTCCTTTTAGACTTAAGTAGAAATTATTTTTAGATCTATCAGCACCAGCTGTAGATACTAATGAGAAGCTCTTGATTCCACATTCCTTGCATGCTCTAGCAATATTTAATGTGATATCATAGTCAATTGATCTGTATATTTTCTTATTATAATTTACTTTTGATTGAGTAGTGCCAATTCCAGAATAAACATAATCACAATTTTTAATTATTTTTTTAATTTCATTTAAACTACTAAAGTTTATAACATGATTTTTATGCTTTTTGTTATTGATTATAACCTTATTCCTGGTTAATGTAATTATCTGATCACATAAAGGATCATTAATTAATATATCTGTTAAAAATCCTCCAATAAGGCCAGTATATCCGAAAACTGATGCTTTATAAGTCTTCATGTTAAAACGTTCCCCATTTATTTTTAATCATTACTCCTAAGCCTCCATTAATTAGAATTAAAGATAATGTGCCAATCATGAACCAGTCAGAGTTTTCATATTTACTTATCACCGCCAATCCAAAAAGGCAGATTCCACTTGAAAAGGAAATTAACCCAACTAATACCAATGTATACCTTTTAAATTTGGATTTTTTCAAATCTTTATTCTCTTAATCAAGTATATTCAATATACTAATCAATAATAATTTAAAAATATAATTATGAAAAAAGTTTTTTTTATTCTTTGTGCTCTTGGTATTATAATGCCATATTACCAGTTGTATTTCTTTCTAGTGGGTGATAGTCCTACATTCGACTATTTTATATCCGAGATCTATTCTTCTTACCCTGTATCAATGATCACATGGGATATAACTATAGCTTACATTTCTTTTTTTACTTTTTTATTATATAAAAGAGCTAAACACAATTTGAGTATATGGAAATATATACTGGCTTCGTTAGTGGGTTTCTCTTTAGCGCTACCATTGTACTTATATGATAACTATGATAATTAATTATCGTAAGATGTAGTGTGAAAAATATATTCTACATATCTATCTTCTATATTATCATGGGGCTTGTTTGTTTATCGATTGTCTTATCTGTCGAAGATGCTATTGAATTAACCTTCTACAAACAAATTATTTTAGGACTTGGTATAATATATTTGCTTCTCGGTGGTTCAAGGTTGTATAAACACTTTAAAGGAAAGGATTAATTACCAAAAAAAACTTCCACTGGACTTGTCAATATTCTGTAAATCGCAGAATTCAAAAACTATATAGGGTAAAATCCAAAGCATTATAAATGCAATAAAGAATAGAATCCTTGATGTATTCTCACCAACTGATTCGCCTAATACTTCAATCAACTTTTTATTATTAGTTTGACGAAGAACAACAAAATAAATTAAGGGGAATAAAAAGAATAATATGTATAGAAAGTAATAATTGATATCTAAACAATTCATTAAATTAATTTATTAGAAAATTAACGACTGATTTAACAATATTTTTATTTCTTAGAATTCTTCTGTGTCCGAGACCTTTAGTTATTATTAGCTTCCCCTTTTTAAAATGGTTAATACTTTCTTTTGAACATTCTACCGGTATATCTCTGTCGTCTTCACAATGTAAGATTAGTGTTGGAGTATTTGAAACTTTTGCACATTTTATTAAATCATAGGATTCAACATCAGAGCCTACTTTACTCTTAAATACGTCTAATAATTTATTTAAAGATTTTTCTTTAAGTCCAATTTTAAAAATAAAATCTTTGAACATATCTACATTCACATGTGGTGAGCATATTGTCACCATTTTTTTATATTTGTCACCAAATCTAAGAGAATTCATTATACAAATACCACCTATTGAATGTCCAATTGCATAATCAAAAGGACCTATTTTTTGATATAAGGATCTCACACACTTTACAACCTCAGGAATAAGTGTAGTACTTGACGATGATTGACCGTGAGCTGGTAAATCGAATGAGAAAACATTCATGCCTTCTTTGTGACACTCTTTTGCTAGAGCATGCATCTGAGTTCCGCGACCGCTCCATCCATGAACTAGTAGTACTTTGGGACCAGAGGCTTCTAACTCGTATGTCATTATTTTTTTATCAACTTCAGGTATGTAAATTTTCTTGTGAATACTAGTAAAAAAGTATTCGTTTTCCCTATTAGGTCTTCGAAACTTAATAGGTATTGAAAATAAAAAAGCGGCATATTTAACTGCTAAGTTCTCTGAAAAAAAATTTAAAAACTTTACTGATAAGACTATGTATAATGGTATTTTAAGTGTATGATTAAATTTCATTTGCTTATTAATTATAACAAAATTTTCTGAAAAATATTAATTGATCTCTATCAAAACCTCATTTTTTCTGTTCCAAAACTTATATGGAGGATCGTAGCCAAGATATATAGGATTTCCTACAATCTTAATATTATTTTTATCTAATACACTTCGTAGTTCTGATTTATATTTATTGAATTTCTCAGAATTATTATAACCTGTATAAGATATTGCAGCATATTTTTTTGTAACACTTTTCTTTATTTTTATCCTTTCATCAGTCGGTTTTGAAAGTTCTTCAATTTTATATTCGGAGGGCATTACAAAGCTCATAGTTGATGATTTTTCATTATTATTTTGATACATATGAACTGGAGAAGTCATAGCAATTTTTTGATTATTTTCATTCCCTCCAAATATATATCCAGCAAGGATCCCAAACATATTATTACTATTACTATTTTTTGTTGTCACTGATGCATAAATAGCAGGCGGGTATTGTCTTATTTCAATATTCTCTATAACATTTAAGGTCTTAAAATTTTGCTGTTCAACCTGTGACATAAGTTTTAAACTCATAAGAATAAAAACTGTAAAAAAAAATTTCTTCATATATTGTTGACGTCAATATCTATTTAATTGTTACAACGTATTTGTAATGAAATAATATTTTCAATATGAAAGAGAAGAGTTTAAATGTGTATGGCAAACCTTTACAAATATGTGGAAATGATCCCATTACCGGTGCATTTAGAGACGGTTGTTGTAATACAGGACCTGGTGATATTGGAACTCATACGGTCTGTTCAATTGTCAATAAAGATTTTTTAGAATTTTCAAAAAGTAGAGGTAATGATTTAACAAAAGACTATCCAGAATATAATTTTAAAGGTTTAAAACCTGGAGATAGATTGTGTTTATGTGCATCAAGATGGGTTGAAGCTTATGAAGTTGGTGTTGCGCCTTTAGTTATATTAGAAGCAACTCATATTAAGACACTTAAGTTTGTAGCGATTCAAATACTTGAAAAATTTAAATATGAATAATTTATTTAACCAAGATAAAGTATAATTAAAAGGTATGATAAACCCGATATTAAAAATGCTATATAATATCTTTTTTTTGGTGATACTTTAAAATTAAACAGCCTGAACAAAATTGGTTCAATTAACCTTACAATAAATGGTGCTAGAAAGAGCGATCCAACCGTAATATAAAATGATGTGATTACAACAAATATCAATATGTTAATAATATCACTTACTTCCATTAATCTTTCTAAAGTTTAATATTAAAATGTTAAATTAGTTAGATTTTTCATGACATTCCATCAATATGAATACTAATATTTTAAGCTTTTTTTCGTTTATAATTATATTATTTTCTTGTAATAACGTTGAAGATGAAAGCGTATCTGTTGACGTAGATTTTAACCAATCAAATTTACCAATTATCATGATTGATACATATGGGAATGAGATACCAGACGAACCTAGAATCGATGCTTATATGGGAATAATTGATAATAAAAATGGCATAAACAGTGTTGAAGATAATTTCAATAACTATGATGGAAAAATAACTATAGAGAAAAGAGGAAATTCATCTCAAGAACAAGAAAAACCTCCTTACAGATTTGAAACCGTAAACAATCAAGGAGAAAATAATAATGTTGAGTTACTGGGGCTACCTGAAGAGAATGATTGGATATTATATGCACCTTGGTCAGACAAATCTTTATTGAGGAATGTTTTAATTTATAATTTATCTAATGAAATGGGAAGATATGCTCCTAGAAGTAAATATGTTGAATTATATCTAAATAAAGAATACAAAGGAATTTATGTATTGATGGAAAAAATTAAAAGAGATAAAAACAGGGTAGCAATATCTTCCTTAAATCAAGATGAAAATTTTGGTGATGATATGACTGGAGGCTATATATTAAAATTTGATTGGGAGGAAACAGGAGACAATAATGGTGGTTTTAATAGTCTTATTGATGGAATGAGATATAACTATCATTATCCCAAAGCTGATGAAATTACGTCTCAACAAATGAATTATATTCAAAAATACATCAATGATTTCGAAATTATTATGAATAGTAATGATTATGATTCTGAAGATGGTTATCTAAAATTAATTGATGTTAATTCCTTTATAGATTTCATTATTCTACAGGAGATTTCTAGGAATGTTGATGCTTATGGACTGAGCACGTATATATATAAAGACAAGGAAAGTATTAATGATAAATTGATTGCTGGTCCAATTTGGGATTTTAATCATGGTTTTGGTAATTGTGATTATTATAATGCTTGGAAGACTGATAGCTGGAACATAAGTTATTTATATGATGATATGGATCAAAGAGCATTTTGGTGGTTAAAATTATGGAATGATGAAACCTTTAATATTAAATTCAAAAATAGATATAAAGAGCTTAGAATGTCAGTTTTATCAACAAATAATATTCACGCTAAAATTGATAATTTTGTAACTTCATTAGGAAATTCAGTTGATAGAAATTACGAAAAATGGCCTATTCTAGGTCAGTATATCTGGCCTAATTATCAGGTTTTTGAAACTTATCAAGAAGAGATTTCTTATTTAAAAAATTGGATAGATAACAGGCTTAATTGGATGGATTCACAATTAAATTAAATATAGTTTGTTTTTATTGAGCAAAAATTGTTGTAATGGAAACATACAAATGTATTTCTTACTCTGCCACTACATGCAATTTCCTGTATATTAGTAAATTTACTACTTTGAGTATTTAATATTTTGTTTTTTATACAAGAAAAAAAGCAGTCCTAAAACAATTGATTTATTGTTATTTTCATCATTGACGACTTAATTATAATCATTAATCTTAACTCTTGTCCATGACTGAGTAAATTCAGATATATCACCAGTTGCTTCAAAGAAATCAGCAAAAGCTTTAGCCTCTTTATCTCCATCTGGACCAAATGAAAACGCATCATTCAAGTCTTTATATGCACCATATATTATCATGTTTTCTCCGTTGCTGATTCCATGTGTAACTTGAGCTAAACCAACAAAACCAGGAAAATTATATGATTTCATAAGATCAGTAAAAGCATTTGTAAATGCAGGTATATCTTTACTTTTTACTTTAAAACCCCAAACCTGTCCTATAGGATTAAATTGATCCTCATTGTAAACCAATGATACATTCCCTGCAACAGCTCTTACACTTTCTACAGATGGTCTTACTATGTTAACATAATCATCCCACTCTTTACCAGTAAAAGATCCTCTAATTTTAGCAAGAGCACTTGATGTTTGACTGACAAAACTCAAAATATGTGATTCTTTAAAATCTTGTCCTTTTAGAGGTATACTAGAAAATGTCATAGTGACTCCTTCAGGAAAATCAATACTCGAGTAGTAATTATTAACAGCTTCTACGAAAGCATTTGTGTTTTCACCTTTAACATCAAGAAAAACATCATACCAATAAAGTTCTTGTGAATTAGCTGAGAAAGTAAAGATAAATGTCAATAAATAAATAAATTTTTTCATAAATAAATTTTAGTAGTTTATAAATATTTTGAGTCAATATAATAAAAGAATTTTATATTTTAACCTTTAAAATTTACTTGATATGAATATTATAATTAAAAATCAAAATAATGCAGAGAGAATAACAAGATTTGTAATCTCATTATTCCTTTTACCATCCCCATTTATATTTGGCTTTGAAATCTTTCCAATAATTCAGTCAATAGTGGGAAGTATATTATTATTTAACGCTTTAAGTGGCATGTGTACTATTTATAGATTATTTGGTGCAAATACCTGTCCTCAATAATTATTTTAAACTTTTTTCAGAATATAAAATATTTATTCTAATGAATTGTTGAATTAAATTTAATCTAAAACCATAATTGAGTGTTAAAAATAACACTCTATCTTGGTTCCTTTAATTATGAAGAAAAAATACCTATCACAAGAAAGTGTAGAAAACTACATCCATATAATTTATTCAAATATTGTTGAATCAAAATGGAAGCCTGATATTATACTAAGTATTAATAGAGGTGGATGTATTCCTGGTGTTTATCTTTCTCATTACAATTCAGTAGCACATAAGGTCTTAGACTTTAAAGATATTGATAACACTACCATTGATTTATACAAAAGAATTCTTGGTGACCACAAAAATATTTTAGTAGTTGATGATATTAATGATACTGGTGAAACGTTGTCGACAATTTCAAAATATTTTAATGAATATTTCCCAAAAATTAAATATGCTGTAATTATTGAGAACAAAAAGAGTGAATTTAATGTTGATTTTTATGGTACTCAGATAGATAAAAGTATTGACAGTTCTTGGATTGTTTTTCCATGGGAAAACATTAAAAATGAATAGAAATGTTTAAAAATATTGATAAAAGAATACTATTATTTCTTGTTTCTGTACAAATTATTGTAATAACAGTTTCTAATTTTCTAGTATCATTACCTTTAGAGATATATGGAATAAAGCTAACTTGGTCAGCATTTTCTTTTCCTATAGTTGTTCTTTCAATCGATTTAACAGTTAGGGTATTAGGTAAGTCAATTGCTAGGACAACAATAGCATTTTCATATCCTTTTGCAATTTTATCTTCAGTTGCAGTTTTGCTATTCGATGGATTAGGAATACAAGATGCCTGCAGGATTGGATTTGCCAGTGCCAGCGCATATGGAATCAGTACTTTACTTGATGTATATATTTTCCAATACTTAAGAGAGAGATATACTTATTGGTGGCTAGCACCATCAATATCAACAGTTTTTGCAAATATCATTGATACTTTTGTTTTCTTCTTTACCGCTTTTAGTAATTCAAATGATACTTTTATGGCAAAAAATTGGATTGAAATTGCTACCAATCAAAGTATTATTAAAATTTTAATAGGATTAATATTATTTCTGCCATTTTATGGTATAATATTAAATTTTATTTTAAAAAGAATAAATAAAAATGATTATTAATTACTACCACTGAACTTGTATATAGCAAAAGAAATAATAAAGAAACATGCAAAAACAGCACTTGATATAAGTAATAAGGGTGCACCCATCAACTGTAGTATTTTAAAAGTACCACTTAATACAAAACAACATAAGGAAAGAACACCAGTTATATACACAATTCTTTTCATATATCTTAATATATTTTATTTGTCAAATAAATAATTATATAATTTATTTTAATGCTTCCGCTTTTCTAACAGCATATTGAATATTGTCATCATTTGCCCAATCCCACTTATCTGTAAATACTTCAATAGAAACTAATTCTTTAAGAGAAATGTTTTTCAAAGAACAAAACCAGTTTGAAGTTTCTGATTCAGACTTATCTAAATGATTCAAAACTTCTTCAAAATCTTTTTTTTTTAATTTTAAATTGTTGACAAAATCAATCCAAGTAGTTAATTCACCTACATCATTATAGACAAATCTCATACAACCAACTGTTTTTAACTTTTTATCAAAAGATTTATTTTCATTTAAAGTAGAAGGTAGATATTTACTTTGTTTAGTAAACCAAATAGCAGAGCTAATATTATTACTTGATGTTTCTGGCACTTCAATAAACCCATCTTGGAGAATACTTATACCTGCTTTTAAATGAGTGTAATGGTAAACGGTCATAACTATTAGTCTTTATTATGGGTGGTCTAATTAGTTTTCATCACTAGATTTAAAAAATGGATCATCCCAACCATTTTTTTTATATGCAATATATCCTTTTATAAATAACCAGGAGAAAAGAATGATTATTGTTATGAGAAATAATATTTGACCTAAATGCATAATTAAACCTATTTATTTTAAAATTAAAAATCAATTTTACATACCCTATAATTTTAAGATTATTTTTTTACAAAATAGAATAAAAATTTTTGTTAAAACTAAATCTTTAATCAAGTATCAGCGTTAGAATAATTTTAAATTAAAAATACAAAACAATGAAAAATTTTATTTTAACATTAAAAGCTTTATTATTTACTGTAACTCTATCAGCTCAAAATGGAACAGTTGTAGATGTAGCAGTTTCTAATGATGACTTTTCAACACTGGTAACAGCTTTAAAAGCTGCTGACTTAGTTGGCGCTCTCAGTGGGGAAGGACCATTTACAGTATTTGCTCCAAATAATGAAGCGTTTTCTAAAATTGATCCCGAAACCCTAGGAAGTTTATTAGAACCTGAAAACGTAAAAGCGCTGTCAAACATTTTAACTTATCATGTAGTTTCTGGTAAACTTATGGCAAGTGATGTTGCGGCTGCATTAAAATCAGGTTATGGAAGAGCAAAACTTACTGCATTAAACGGTCAAACATTAACCGCGAGAAAGAAAGACGGTAAAATTTATCTAAGAGATTCTCAAGGAAATATGAGTGAAATTATTGCAACGGATGTTGTAGGTTCAAATGGTGTTATCCACGTAATAAGTTCTGTTGTAATGCCAGAATAATTAAAATTTAACATTAATAAATTAAACCCTCTTACTAAAAAGAAGAGGGTTTTTTATTTATTCTTTTTCTTTAAATATTGTTCATACGCATTAGCAAAACAAAGAATTGAAATGCCAAACATATTTAAAGCTTCGGCATACATCCACATTTCTTTATACACTCCAAAATACCCGTTGATCAACATGGCAATTAATAATAAAAAATAGAAAGTATAAAATATACCTCTAACCTACAATATTTGTTTCTTTATTTTACACCTAAAAAGTATAATTTTTTTGTTATATATTATTTGAATAATTATTTATTAAATAGTTATAATTATTTGACATATTTACTGAACTTGTAAACATTGAGATATTTAATGTGTGACTTCTTTGACCTTTATAAAAATGATTATATTGATTTATTCGTAAAATACCTTTGTATCTGGGTTGCAATTACTTAATGAAGTAGATGATACTTCAATTGCTGTTCTTTTATCTTCATAAAAATTAACTAATACCTCTTCTTTAATACCAAAATAATCTGGAATCATATCTCGTATTCCTACTCCTAGTTCACAATCAAAAGTTAAAATAACTTTTACATTATTAGTATCAGCTATTTTTGTTACATCTATATCATAAATATTATCCAAAATATATGAAAAACTATTTTTACGATAAACAGGATCAATATCAATAAATATTTTATTATTTAAATTAATTACTCTCGTCCAAAGATTAGTCCCTACACCATAACCTTGCGCTTTCCAAGCTATCCGTAGCTGATAAGGATTTTCAACATCAATTCCTTCTTCTTTATTACAACCAAAAAGAAAAACTGAAAAGATTAATAAGAACCTCATAATTCAAAACTATAAACATTAAAGAAAAATTAAATTTACTTCTGTGGATTTTTGTTTAAATTTGAACTCACCAAATTCTATGGTGCAAATCATAGAAGGTCATAAAGTCACCTATGGTAAGGTGACTTTTTTTTATTTTAAATCATTTTTTACACTCACCCTCAGCGTAAGAAAGTACTCCAGCATTATTGAGTATACATAAATTTGCATAAGTTTTACCATCACATCCACATAAGGGATTGAGTTCTCTTGTACAAGGGCCATCTTTGATTAGGCTTTCGTCAATACAGACAGTATTTCTACTTATAGTATCTCTATTACAAGAGAAGATCAATAATGATAAGATTAATAAGTGTCTCATAGGTTAAGCCTACTAATTTGCTGAATGAAAATCAATTATAAAAAATGTTAATTTTTTTTAATTATCCTTTAACTTTTGTAAAAATCAATCCTGTTATTGCTCCTATAAAACAATATGTAGATACCCATATTGTCATTTCAATAAAAACCA